>Ga0172370_10007849_pt1 | contig 12983 bp, 18 predicted proteins | sample LakKiv5m_FD_114538 | JGI IMG/M metagenome (GOLD analysis project Ga0172370, IMG submission 114538) | Freshwater microbial communities from Kabuno Bay, South-Kivu, Congo - kab_022012_11.5m | ecosystem: Environmental > Aquatic > Freshwater > Lake | place: Democratic Republic of the Congo...
GTGCCGGTCGCGATCCGAATCGGGGTCAACTCCGGGTCGCTGCCGCGCGACCTGCGTGACCGCGCGGCGCACGACGCGCCGGGCGCGCTCGTCGAGGCCGCGACCCGCTGGGCGACGACCTTCGAGGAGTGGGGCTACCGGGCGTACAAGCTGAGCGTGAAGTCGTCGTCGGTGCCGGACACGATCGCGGCCTACCGTCTTCTCGCCGGCCGCACGGAGGCGCCGCTGCACGTCGGCGTGACCGAGGCGGGCACCGTGTGGAGCGGCACCGTCAAGAGCGCCGTCGGCATCGGCGCGCTGCTCGCCGACGGCATCGGCGACACGATCCGCGTGAGTCTCACCGGCGATCCGGTCGAGGAGGTGCGGGTCGCCTGGCAGATCCTGGCCGCGCTGGGCCTGCGGCGCCGCGGCCCCGAGGTCATCAGCTGCCCCACCTGCGGTCGCACCGAGGTCGACATAGTCGGCCTCGCCGAAGAGGTGGAGAGCCGGCTCGGGGCGGAGCCCGACCTGGCCGGCCGGGTCATCTCGGTGGCCGTCATGGGCTGCCGGGTCAACGGCCCGGAAGAGGCCAGGCACGCCGACTTCGGCATCGCCGCCGGCGCCGGCGAGGGCGTGCTCTTCGATCACGGGGAGCGCGTCGAGACGCTGCCCGAAGGGCAGCTGGTCGACGCGCTCCTCGAGCGCATCCGCGCCGGCGCCTGAGGTCGCATCCGCGCCGGCGCGTGACGTGGCGCGGCGCGCGCCGCTGCCGACGGCCAAACGGCCACCCGGTCTGAAACTCCGCGGTTCCGAGCATATCGAAGGTGGAGCCCATACCGGCGCACCCGTCGGCCTCCCGAGGAGCAGACCAGTGCAGAGCACACGGGACCATCGACCGATCGAAGCCGTCGCCGACACCGAGGATCCGGCAGGCGCGCTCGCGGTGAGCGCGTCCATGGTCGGGCTGTTGGTCGGCATCTTCGCCTTCTTCATCGCGTTCGCGCCGGCCGCCTGAAGCGGCGTTCGCGTCCCGGCCGGTGTCACGCCGGCCGTCCCGAGGCGCATGGGGCGGGCTCCCTAGACGTTCGTACCGTCGCGCGGCTCGCCGCCCGGACCGATGTCAGATAGTGAGCAGGGGGACTACAGCGCAGGCGGCGAGGGACAAGGGGTCGAGCATGGGAACCAGGGAGTGCGTCCGATCGGACGACACGTACAGTGAAGCGACGGCCATGGAGCTTTGGGGCGCCGGGGAACTGGGAGACTGCACGTCCGAGGATAGCGCGGTCGGTACCTGCGCCGCCGTCGTGGGCGGGCTGGTGGCGCTCGCGGCCTTCTTCGTGGCGTTCGCGCCGCTGGGCTGACCCGTCGCGGGTGTCGCCTTCGGGCGGCGCTCCTCGTGGTACGCTTCCCCCGTTCGTCGAGGGAGATGCCCGAGACATGCGACCCAGTTCACCAGAGATGCCACCCACCGAGCCGTCCGACGGTCTGGGTGGAGACGTGCGCGGAGGCAAGCCTCCTGGTCGGAAGCTTCGCGTGGCGGCAGATGCCGTCGCGGCTCCATTCGTCTACCCGGCCGCGTGGTTCCTCGGGCGCGTCCGCAAACACGGCGTCGAGCGTCTGCCGCGCTGCCGGTCGGCGCTGCTGCGCGCCGGCGTCTTCCCGATCCGTGATCACTACTACGAGCCTCGCTTCGACCTGCGCGACCTGCACACGCCGCTGGCGGCCGACCGCTCGCTCCCGGGGATCGACTGGAATGTCGAGGGGCAGCTCGCGCTGCTCGACTCGCTCACCTTTGCCGAGGAGCTGGTGGGCATCTCGGGCGCGCCCGGCGGCCGCGACTTCCGGTTCGGCAACCTCAGCTTCGAGGCCGGGGACGCGGAGGTCTGGTACCAGATGATCCGCCGGACGAAGCCGGGGCGGATCGTCGAGATCGGCGGCGGCCACTCGACCCTTCTCGCGCTCCGCGCGATCCGGCAGAACCGGGAGGACGACCCGGAGTACGAGTGCGCACACGTCTGCATCGAGCCCTACGAGGTGCCTTGGCTCGAGGCGGCCGGCGTCAGCGTCGTGCGACGCCGCGCGGAGGACGCCGGACCCGCGCTCTTCGCGGAGCTGGGGCGCGGCGACATCCTCTTCATCGATTCGTCGCACGTCGTGCGGCCGCAGGGCGACGTGCTCTTCGAGTATCTCGAGGTGCTGCCCGGGCTCGCCCCGGGCGTGATCGTCCACGTGCACGACGTCTTCTCCCCGCGGGACTACCCCGAGAGCTGGCTGGTGGACATGGTGCGGCTCTGGAACGAGCAGTACCTGCTCGAGGCGTTCCTCACCCACAACCGCGAGTGGACGGTGCTGGCGGCGCTCAACTTCCTGCAGCATCACCACCACGAGCGGCTGAAGCGGGTGGCTCCGTACCTCACGCCGGACCACGAGCCGGGGTCGTTCTACCTCGAGAGGCGTGGCTGAAGACGGGACTCGCTCGAGCGACGGGTCTGCGAGGGGCCGCCTTCTGCCACTCGCCCACGCCCAGCTGTTCGCCGACCTCGAGTTCCGCGTTGCCGAGGCAGCGAAGCTTGACGAGCGTCGTCGTGCCGGAGCCTTTGGGACCGACCAGGGCGGCGACCTCGCCGGGGCGAACGGTGAGGTCGATGCCCTCAAGGGCCGGGCCGGGCCGGGCCGGGGCTGAGAAGCCTCTCCCGGCCCGTCTGCGTACTTCCTGTGCGCTGTGGCCCGACGAGACTGCGCACTCAGTGGGGATGAGGAACGTGCCTCATGCAACCGGTCCGCCGTGCGTCCGATGAGACTCTGAGACGGGTCTTGGCCGGCATTCTGGGTGTCCGAACGGTGTGAATCGCTTCGCGTGTGGGAAGGCAGCCGTCAGACCTGTGGAGGGGTCGACCGGCGCAACGCCCCGGGGCCGCGCCGGGCACGACGGTAGGAGGGCGTCATCATGGGAGCCAGGCGCTGGGGCAGCGCACGCGGCGCGTCCGGTCACTGCTCGACCGCGCGGGTGCATGCCGCCGCACGGTCGTTCGTCTTCCGGGACCTCGCCCCCGCTGTGCTCTTGATCATCGGCCTTCTCCTCCTGACAGGGGCTCTCCTGGGGGCGGCCCCGGCCGCCCATGCGGCCCCCCTGTACGACACCCGCACCTGGGACGGAGGGGCGGGCGACGAGTACCCGGAGTGGAGCAACGAGCTCAACTGGGTCGGAGACACGGTGCCGGGCAATGGGGACTCGCTCGTGTTCCCGGCCGGGTCCGGCTGCAACGCGAACAACAACGATTGCCTCGACGATGTCGGCGCGATCTCTGTGGGGGACGAGATGTTCGTCGACGGCAGCGCGCTCGGCCTCGGCGACGACCTGACGCTCGGTCGCGACTCGGTCTGGGCCGTCGCGAAGACCACGCTCGAGGACGACGTGAGTGTCGTCTCGACGGTCACGCCGGAGCCGACACCAGAGTCCACGCCGTACGCACACCTCGGCCAGGACATCGAGATGGTGTCGCCGACCACCGGCGCGCATGCGCTGACGGTGGAGAACCTGAGCGGCTTCATCGTCCACCACGGCAGCCTCACCGGCGCCGACGCCGCGTGCGGCCTGACCAAGAAGGGCCCGGGCACGTTCGTGGTCGGCGGCCCGGGCGGCAAGGGCCACCCCTGGGGCGGGGTCAACACCTGGGCCGGCCCGACGGACGTTCAGGCCGGCACGCTCGGCATCGACGCGCCCGGCGCGCTCTCGTCGCACACCGGCGTGCACATCGAGGGCGGCGCACACGTGGCCGCCTCCTTCCCGGAGCCTGCGGCCACCGACGTGTGGTCCAACGAGTTCACGGGGTCGGGACGCATCGACGTCGAGTCCGCCGCTCTGACCATGACGGCGGCGTCCGGCTCCTTCGTCGGCACCGTCGGGATCGACGCGGGCTCGACGCTCACCACGACCGGCTCCTGGCCCGCCGACACGGTCGTCGGCGGCCTGCTGCGCGGCAGCGGGACGGTCGGCCTGCTCACGCTCGAGAGCGGGAGCGCGGTCAGTCCTGCCGTGGATGACTACGAATCCAACACGCTCGACGGTGGCGGGATGGCCCTGTTGAAGGGCGGCTCGTCCTACGTGTGCGACGTCACCGACGTCGACGAGGCCGCCGGTCTGGGCCACGACCTGCTGGCTCTCCAGGGCGACGCGACCTTCTCCGACACCAGCACGGACGCGGCGAACGTGGTGCTGCGCTCCGGCGCGGGCGGCGTGGAGGGCCCCGCGCCGGGCTTCGACAAGATGAAGCCGTATGCGTGGACCATCCTGACCACGCCGGCGCAGATCAACGGGTTCGACGCCGACGCGGTCAAGCTCGACACCACGGCCTTCGAGGCCCAGAACCCGGTCGGCGAGGGCACGTTCGCACTCGAGGTCGTCGACCACACCACGTCGCAGTCTCTCGACGTCGTCTTCACCCCGCTCGCAGACTTCGAGACAGGGCCGGCCGTGGGTGACGGCGGCGACAGCTTCGCCAAGGGCTCCACGCAGACGGTGGCGTGGGAGATGGACGCCACGCCGCCGGCCGGCTCGGTCTTCAGGGTCGTCGCCGACGACCCCGGCTCGGAGATCAACGTCCTCCTGGCCACCGTACCGGCCACGAGCGTGACCGAGTACAGCTACCACTGGACCATCGATCGGGGCCCGTCGGAGGGTTGGCACGTCACCGTTGAGCTCTGGTCCGCGAGCGACAACGCCGCAGTCCAATACCGCGCCAAGGACAGCCAGACCTTCGACATCAAGGCGACCGGCAGGCCGACGACCACGGTGCGTGGCGTCACGTCGAGATGGGTCAATCACCCGGTGACGATGACCTTCACCGGCCACCCGGGCGGGAGCGGCTCGCCGATCGCCTTCACCGAGTACGCGATCGGCGACGCCTCGTGGGTGCAGGGGGCGACGTGCACCGTCGGCGTCGAGGGCGTGACGACGGTGCAGTACCGCTCGCAGGACCAGGACGGCGTGCTCGAGGACCCCGCCAAGCGGGCCACGGTGCGCATCGACACGCGGAGGCCGAAGGTGAAAGCCAAGGCGCTCACCGCGGGCGGCGCCCGCATCGTCCGCCTGCGTTACCGGGTCGGCGACCCGCTGCCGAGCAGCGGTACCGCGCTGGTGCGTCTCGTCGTGCGCGACCGGTCCGGCAAGGTCATGACCCGGTCCAGCTCAGTGCCGGCCCCCGTCAACAAGTGGCTCAGGATCAGAGTCAGCACCTGCGCGATCCACGTCCCGGGCGTGTACACGGTCTGCCTGCGCGCCAGGGACCTCGCCGGGAACCTGCAGAATGGCTGGACCAAGGTGCGGATGACGGTGCGCTGACCCGCCGCCTACGACTCCGTCGTGTACGCGCGCGCCTGCACTTCGTACATGCGCGCGTACCTGCCGCCGAGGGCCATGAGCTCCTCGTGGCTGCCGCTCTCGACGATGCGGCCCTGGTCGAGGATGTGGATGCGGTCCGCCGTGCGCACGGTGCTGAAGCGGTGGCTGATCAGCACCACGGCGCGGCCGCGGGCCAGCTCGCGGATGTGCTGGAAGACGTTCCACTCGGCCACGGGGTCGAGCGCGCTGGTCGGCTCGTCGAAGACGAGGATCTGCGCGTCGCGGACGAAGGCGCGGGCGAGCGCCACCTTCTGCCACTCGCCCACACTCAGCTCCTCGCCGTCCTCGAACCACTTGCCGAGCATGGTGTCGTAGCCGTTGCGCAGGCCGCGGATGACCCCGTCGGCGCCGGCGTCGCGGGCGGCGGCCTCGACGGCGGCGTCCGCCGCCGGGTCACCGGACTCGAGCTCCACGTTGCCGACGCGGATGTTCTCGCGGGCCGTGAACTGGTACTGCGCGAAGTCCTGGAAGATGACGCTCATCTGGCGGCGGAGCTCGGTGACGTCGAAGGCGCGCAGGTCGGCGCCGTCGAGGGTGATGCTGCCGGCCGTGGGGTCGTAGAGGCGGCAGAGTAGCTTGACGAGCGTGGTCTTGCCGGAGCCGTTGGGACCGACCAGGGCGGCGACCTCGCCGGGGCGGACGGTGAGGTCGATGCCCTCCAGCGCTGTGCGCTCAGTGTCCGGGTAGCTGAAGTCGACGCTTTCGAAGCGCACGCCTTCGGTGAGGGGCCGCGGGACGGGCGCCGGCTGCGCCGGCGGCAGCACCCGCGGCTCCAGCCCCATGAACTCGTGGTAGTAGGTGAGGAAGAGGTTGTCCTCGTAGAGCCCGGCGAGGCCGCCGAGGACGCTCTGCAGCGAGCTCAGCCCGGTCTGGAAGGCCTGGTAGTACATGACCATCGAGCCGAGGCTGATGGCGCCGACGATCGTCTGCCGGGCGATGTACGCGAAGGTGCCGAAGATCGCGATTACGGCGACCGCGCCGCCGGCGAAGTCGGCTGCGGCGCGGCGTTTCGCGATCCCGATGCGCTCCCTGCGGAGGATCGTGCGCAGGTCGCGGAAGAGGGCGCGGAAGAGGTCGCCGAGACCGAAGAGCCGGACTTCTTTGGCGCGCGCGCCGTCGATGAGCAGCCAGTGCAGGTACCAGGCCTGGCGCTCCGTCGAGGTCCGCTCGCGCTGCCAGCGGTACATCTTGCCCGAGTAGCGGACCCGCACCCAGGCGCCGGGGATCGCGGCGAGGACGACGATGAGGCCGACGCTCCAGTGCAGCGTGAAGAGGAGGCCGGCCATGGCGATCATCGAGATCGTGCTCTGGCCCGTCGTCAGCAGATCGTTCACGATCCGCGTCGGCCGCGACGGAGCCTCCTGCTGGGCGCGGTGGAGGGCGTCGTAGTAGCGCGCGTTCTCGTAGTACTCGAGGTCCACCTCGATCGATTTGGCGTGGATGATGTCGCTCACATGGTCGGTGACGACCTGCCCGAGGGCCTCCGATGTGAGGGTGGCGAGCGAGCGCAGGAGCACCGCCGCGAGGCCCACGGCCGCCGCCAGGACGATGTAGAAGGCGGCCGTGCGGAAGGCGGCGGCGTGATCCGCCTGTGTCACACCCTCGGTGACGGCGTCGACGATGAGCTTCATCAGGTAGACGGTGAGGAGTGGGAGGATGCCCTGGAGGACGGCGAGCGCGACGTTCAGCGCCGTCCAGCCCGGGGCAGCGCGCCAGACGAGCTTGACGGCGCCCGCCAGATGCAGGGCGTCGCGGATCTGTGGTCTGCGTAGCGCGTCGGTCACGGGCGGCCGGCTCAGGCGGTCGCCGGCATGACCCAGACGACCTCGGCGGAGAGGCGGAGGGCGAAGGGATCGCGACCGGCCGTCAGGCGCCGCCATTCCTCGTCGGTGTAGACGAGGAGGTCGACCGGCACGGGGAAGCCGCTCACCGTGTCGAAGGCGAGCGGCCGGCGTATCGGCGGCTCGTCGGACCGGCCGACGACGACGACGACGTCGAGGTCGCTGCCCACTCCGGCGTCGCCCCTTGCGTACGAGCCGAAGTAGCCGACGCGGAGCACGTCCCGATGGGCACGGGCGAGGCCGCCGGCCCAGGCGCGGAGCGCCTCTTCGGCGGCGTCACGACCCGGCCAGGTGAGTACCGGCGAATCCCAGGATCTCACCGGCATAGCGGAGCGCCTCATCGCTCTGGAGGGGGCCGTAGTGCTCGAAGGGTGGTCCCTCTGCATGGCTGTTCGCGTATCGGGTGGGGATGTAGAAGGCGTCCTGAGAGTGCGCGAGGTGCACGGCCTTGACCGCCTTCTCCGCTGCCTGCTGGGCGGCGAAGCAGGCCCACTCGTGGCGGCCTTCCCGCTGTGACGAAGCCGCCTGCTCGAGGTCCCGCTGCGCCTGCTGGTACCAATCGGCCGCTCGTGACGGCATGCGCCCCTCCCGGTAGCGGATGCGCGGAGTCTACCACGGGGCCTGCAGAGAAGCCGTGAGGGGTGCCTTCCTGCGACGCCGATCGCGGACCGCAGAGACGATGTGCGCCGGGGGTGGGGGGCGGGGGTAGGATGGCGAACGAACGGCAGGAGGTGCGCATGAACGATGTCGAAGACGAGCTCGTCAAGCTGAGGCTGCGGGTGGAGCGCCTCGAGGCGCAGCTGGCGCTGCTGCTGCGCCAGCTGGGCATGAGCGAGGCGCCGGCGCCGGAGTGGGAGGTCTCGCCTGAGGTCGCGGACCTGATCGCCAGGGGCGAGAAGAAGGAGGCGATCCGCCTGGTGCGCGAGCAGTCCGGCGCGAGCCTCAAGGACGCGCTGCACATCGTCGAGTCGCTCCACGGTCCCGCCGGCTGATCTGCGCTCAGGGTGTGGGGGGGAGGCCGATCCCTCGCACGATCCGGCGCCCCCCGCGAGATCGGCGCGGAACGATACGGCGTCGGCTGGCCATCGGCGGGTACAACCAAGAGATGGGTCACGACCGAGGGTGGCATCGGGGAACGACGCGCCTTGCCTGCGCGCGGGCGCGGGAACGGAGGACAGCATGAACGCTCGTACTCTCCAACACTCGCGACTTGGGCTCGCGCGCGGGCCAGCGGCGGCGCCGCGCGTGCCGGCGCTCGCCGCCGCCCTGCTCCTGCTGTCGCTCGCCGCGGTCCTGCTCGTCTTCGCGGCGCCGGCCGAGGCCGCCTACACGTACTCCTTCAAGTTCGGCGCCCCGGGCGTCGGCGACGGCCAGTTCACCAACCCGAACGGCCTGGCGGTCGGCCAGGACGGGCGGGTCTACGTCAGCGACACCGCCATCAACCCGCGCGTGCAGGCCTTCGGTGCGGACGGGGTCTACCAGTCGCAGTGGGGCTCGGCCGGAGCGGGGCCCTCGCTGTTCAGCGTGCCTTGGGCCGTTGCGACCGCGCCCGACGGCTCCGTCTACGTGACCGATGTGGGCAACGACTACGTGCAGCAGTTCGACGCCTCCGGCGCGTACCTGAGGACGTGGGGCAGCAACGGCGCCGCCGCCGGGCAGCTCGCCGGCCCCTTCGGCATCTCCGTGGACGGCGCCGGCAGCGTGTACGTGGCCGACACCGGCAACGACCGCGTGCAGAAGTTCTCCTCGACGGGGACGTTCCTCTCCTTCTGGGGTGCGCCGGGCTTCGAGAACGGGCAGTTCAACGCGCCGTGGGACTGCGCCGCCGATGCGCTCGGCAACGTGTACGTCCTCGACATCGCGCTGAACCGGGTACAGAAGTTCTCGAGCTCGGGGGCCTTCATCACCGGCTGGAGCGGCGGCGGTCAGTCTCCGGCGCAGTTGAGTTCCCCGAGGGGCATCGCCGTCGACCCCGATGGCAACGTCTACGTCGCGGACACCGTCAACAACCGCGTGCAGAAGTTCACCAGCAAGGGCTACTGGGTCACCAGCTTCGGCAGCGCCGGCGCCGGCGACGGCCAGTTCCAGGCCCCGGCGGCGATCGCGGTGGCGCCGGACTACCGCGTCTACGTGACCGACCTGGCCAAGAACAACATCCAGGTCTTCAGCGACGCGACCGCGGGCCTGCCGGTGATCTCGAGCCTCAAGCCGGCGTCGGGCAAGCGCAAGGCGAGGGTGACGATCCGAGGCTCGGTGTTCGGGCAGGTGCGAGGCGCAGGGTACGTCAAGTTCGGCAACAAGAAGGTGACGAGCTACACCTCGTGGGGCTCGACCAGGATCGTCTGCAAGGTGCCGAAGGGCGCCAAGTACGGCAAGGTGAGCGTCAGGGTCGTGACGCCGGGCGGCACCAGCGCCGGCAAGACGTTCAAGGTGAAGAGGTAGGGGAGCGGCCGGCGGGGGCGGGTGACGCTGCGGGGACGTCACCCAGGCGACTCGAGCCCCAGGGCGCGGGCGAGCGCGGCGCGGACGCGCCGCGCGTCCTTCCGCGCCAGTGCACCTACGCGCCGCTCGACGAGCCGGTGGTCCAGCGTGAAGAGCTTCATGCGCACCAGTGACGGGGCGGGCAGGCCGGCGGCGCCCAGGTCGGCGATCGGCACGTCCAGGGGCCACCGGCGGTGCGCGGCGCTCGTGATCATCGCGAGCACGTGATGCCCGACGACGGCGCCCAGTGGATCGTGACGCGAGACGACCAGCGCCGGCCGCCGTCTGCTCGCGGCGCGATCGGCGAAGGGGAAAGGCACGACGACCACATCCCACTGCTCACAGGTCACGATACGCCTCGTCGTCCGCGCCGGACTCCCACTCGCTGAGCGTGGCGCCGAGCGCGCGCTCGAACGGCACGTCGAGCGGCACCGCCTTGCGGACCGTCACGGCGCCGTCGTCGCCGATCTCGAAGACGAGTGAGTCGCCCTTCTTGAGGAGAAGGGCCTCGCGCACGGGCGCCGGGACAGTCGTCTGGTACCTGCTCGTCAACTTGCTCACCGCTCGATCGCGCATTGGGGCTCCCTCAGGGTAAGGAACGCATTACCACCTTACCACCGCAGGGACTTTCTGGACCGTAGCCGTCACGCACCCAGGAAGCGAGAGGGCGGAGCGGGGGAGAGGATGACGTTGCGGGGATGTCACCCTTGGGGCCGCACGGCGGCGGCGTCTACGCGCCGTGTCCCGCGCCGAAGAGCATCCTGCGCAGATCGACGGTGACGAAGGTCACGCCGTGGTTCAGTAGTGATACCGCAGCTGCGCGATCAGCAGCGCGCCCTCCCGGACCTTGTACACGATGCGGTGCTCGTCGGTGACGCGCCTGGACCAGTAGCCGGAGAGGGCGTGCCGCAGCGGCTCCGGCTTGCCGATGCCCTCGAACGGCGTGCGCTGGATCTCCCGGATGAGCGCGTTGACGCGCTTCACGAGCTTGGGCTGGGCCTGCTGCCAGGCGACGTACTCCTCCCAGGCGTGCTCCGAGAACACCACCTTCATCCCGCGAGGGCCTCATCCTCGTCGGCGAGCTCATGGGCTGTGCCGCCACCGGCCTCGAGCTCCGCAATCGACTCGAGCAGGCGGCGTGCGTTCCTGGGGCTGCGCAGGAGATAGGCGGTCTCCTCCAGCGCCTCGTAGTCCTCCAGTGAGATCATGACCACCGAGGCGCTCGCCTTGCGCGTCACGATGATGGGCGCGTGGTCCGAGCACACGCGGTCCATCTCGCTGGCGAGGTTGCTGCGCAGTCGGCTGTACGGGATGGCATCCATCGCTGACCTCCAGAGACGACCTGTACAGCGAATGGTACAACTCGCGGCTCTGTGCAGCAAGGCCGGCGGGCCGGTTCGTGGCGTGGTGGAACTCATGTGCCGACGGTACGTCCTCAGCATGGCGGGGTCACGGGTGACGCGAGGTGGGAGCGGGTGACGTTGCGGGGATGTCACTCTCGGCGCAGGTCGAGGGTGCCGAGGTCGAGAAGCCGCGACGCGTGATCGATGTCGATGCCCACTGGGGGCCCGTCAGCGTCCAGGTCGATGACGATGCCGTCGTCGATCTCCCGCGTGTCGGCGCCGGGACGCTCCGCGAGCTCGATGTAGAGGCTGTCGGTCTCGGGGAAGTACTCGATCCTCATGGTCCGCGTCAGACAGCGCCCGGCCCGCGTTTGAAGACACCGAAACCGCGCTTCTGCGTGCCGTCGAGGTCCGGGTCCGGCGGCGGGAGTATCGACTTGGGATGGCCCTCCGCGTCGCCTTGGGGCTGGGCTGTCGCCGTTGCATCGCCGGGGGGCGCGTCCTGGGATTCCTTCCTGGCATTCTTGCGCATGACCTCTCCTAAAGTAATAGCAGCGCGACTCGTGCTCCGACAAGGAGTGTACCCAGGAACAAGAGTAGCACCGCGAAGCCGAACAGCGAGTCGGCGCGCTGCAGAGTCCGCTCGTTGCGACGGATCACGCTGACCGTGTTCCCGAGGATCTGCAGCTCGGCATCGCGCCGGCTTGAGACGATGTACACGTCCGTGAGCTTGCGGAAGCGCGGCGTGGTATCCAGGTTGAACCAGACGATGCCGGCGAAGAAGAGCCCAGCGGCCGCGATGAGAGCGATGATGCCGACGAAGATGAGAAGGCTCCCGTGGGCGTCGCGTGCCGCCGTGGTGGAGAGCGTCGCCAGGATGCCGGCGAAGGCCAGCAGCGTCCCGCAACGGGTGCGCTGCTGGTCACGCTGCGCGAACTGGTCACGGTAGGCCATTCGTGCAAGGCCGTAGACGAGCTCGACGCTGTCGTGCGATCCTCGGCGCTCCTCGGCCATACCCGTACCCCCTTGACACTCCCGTGCGGTGGGGATGATCTTGACCCAGGCCAAGGGTCTGCGTCAGGTGGACGAACGGGTCTCTTGGGAGACGATGCATCGGGGCGCCGGTGGACATAGCGCGCCGCCGATCGCCGGTCTACGCCGTCTTCCTTCGGGGTGCGGGCTTGGGTGGAAAGGTGACGAGACGCTCGGGGTGCTGCTGCTCCAGTCTACGGAGGTCGGCAGCTACGGCGCGCAGGTCGTTGCCGAAGCGTGCGACGTAGTCTTGCCGGGCGCGCCGGACCTCTTCGACGATCGGATCGGCCTGCATGGCTAGCCCTCCATCAATTCTTCGGGGGTACAGATAACCGGGCACGCATAGCCTGCATCCTCCAGCAAGGCAGCGATCTTGACGCGGAGCGATGCGTTCGCGAGGTGCTTGCAGTTCCACGTAAGAAGATAGTCGATACCGTTCACCGCAGCGATGGCGATGTGAAGCGCATCCGCTGCGGACTCTGGGGGAATCGATCCGCCGGCGATCAGGCGTTCGGCGACGGAGACGGCTTCGTCGCTCAACGCCAGGATAGCGATGTCTTGGATCGCCGCCAGGCGGACCCGGGATGCGTCATGGTCACCGGCACTGGCCTCTTGCATCACGAGCTCGGAGATCACGAGCTCGAAGCCTCTGGAGCGCTCGTCCCACCACTCGTGGGTGAGTTCCTGATGCGCCGCGACAACCACGTCACGCGCCGGACGGGCGGCCAGGTAGCTGACGACGCTGGTTTCCACGTACACCGTCTGCTTCATGAATCTGAGGATACCAGAGGTCGGCGTGTGGTCGGCATCGGCTCCCATGGCCACCATACTGTCGAACGCGCGGCCTCGGCGAAAGACAGAATGCGAGGCCCGGGGGTGACAGTGGATCTACCCTGCGGGTGGACA
>Ga0172370_10007850_pt1 | contig 12983 bp, 15 predicted proteins | sample LakKiv5m_FD_114538 | JGI IMG/M metagenome (GOLD analysis project Ga0172370, IMG submission 114538) | Freshwater microbial communities from Kabuno Bay, South-Kivu, Congo - kab_022012_11.5m | ecosystem: Environmental > Aquatic > Freshwater > Lake | place: Democratic Republic of the Congo...
GATTAATCTGGAGAATATCTTGCCCCTTTTTGCGTCCGCGGCGCCCTTTTTGTGCTTAATGGTGCTCCATTTATTGTGACCCGACATATTGCCTGTCCCTCCCGGTGTTTGGTAAATTATTTCTTTCTGTTATCAAGACCCAGAGGTCTCGTCAATGGCCCTTGGTAGCCCCTCATGGTAGCCTTTTGTCGAAAGAAGGTTCACGGTAGCCCCAAGGTCCTCATTGATTTTTTTAATATATCGTTCCGTTGTACTCAAGTTCTTGTGCCGAAGGATGCGCTGGATTGTCTTGGCCGAAATCTTATGAGTGTCTGCAAGCACAGAAGCCACGTAGCGCCTCAGGGCATGAAAGCCGAAAGGCTTCACGCCAGCTCGATTGCACAAGGTCTTTACGAAGTGATGTCTCGATGTGTAGGGTTGCCCATAATACAGCGGGTGAGTGCTGGGGAAGACATATACGGAGTCCCTTATGGGCCTGTGATTCCACCACCACCAAAGATCATTATACAGCTCATCAGACATAGGTAGCCATTCATATTCCATCGACCCGTCCCGTGTCTTCCGGGTTCCCAAGCGAACCTCCCGGCGGTCGAAATTGATGTCCGCGTGCCAGGCCCATCGGAAAATTTCTGAACGACGGGCACCCGTCTGGAGATAAGAGTTCAAGAATACCAATTGCGGTCTGGTTGCCACAGCCAAGACTTTCAATATGTCCTGTGTCGGCGGTGTGTACTGGGGAGCCACTTCGTGGGCCACGCGCTTCACTTTTGCAAATGGATTGTTTGGAAAGTCAAGAATGTCCATCCCCCATGACCACATTGCGCGTAAGTGAGCATAGTCATCATTATAGCAGCTCGTGGAAACAGTTGTCGCCTGATGGTTCAGGTATTCCTGAATCATCTTTGGCGTTACCTCATCAATAGGCCGGTTGCCCACAAATTTCAAGAAACGCCTACAGACTCGCTTTTTCTTCTTATAGGTGTGTGGAACGAAGTGGATCTTGGCGTGGTCGAGATACTGATTCTCAAATGTCTGCAAGTCCATGACGGTTTGGGTCTCCGTCGCTTCTCCCTTTTCCAGCTCCCCTCGTTTTGCAGATTCCCAGTCCGTGGCTTCGCGCTTGGTCTGAAAGGTCCCCCGATAGGTGCGGCCTTGAAATTTGACTTGGCCGCGCCATACCCCTACCCTGCTCTTGTCTCGAAAAGGCATCTTCCAGACCCTCCTGAGTAAAAAAAAGCGATTTGCCGATTCGCGTTCCGCCCAATTCCCGACCATGAGCATAAACCCAGCGAAGGGATTTGCCCAATGTTTTTGCAATTTCAGTTGGCGGAATGATGGTCATTTAGTTTGGACTTCCAGTGCGTTTGTGTTTGCCACAAGCATGAAAATTTCTTTCATAAGGGCCTGAGTGCCATAAAACCCGCCCAGCATCAGGTTGATTGCACATCCACTAACGGCGACAAGCCTTTTGTCCTATGACATGTTAAACCCGCTGTTTATGCGGTAAATCAGCCTTTTGGCGGAGCGCCTGAAAACAACTTTTCCATCATCGAACCAACCTCTTTCCAGATCTCTGGATCCAAATGCTCCTTCAACATCTCGCAAACCCGCGCCCAGACCGATTGAACGTCTCGTTCGAGCCATTGTTGCTGGCCGGTCAGGAAACACTGGTGTTGATAAATCAAACATTTTCTCATTGCCTCCAAGGTCTGAAAATGCCGTATGTGTAAAGGCCCCAAAAGCTGTTCAAGGCACAGCAAGCCGCTAAAACACTTGTCGAAATCTTCCTGGCGTTGTAATTGCGAAAAGTCAGTCTTGAGGAAATCACGCGCCGGGCCTTTCAGTTCCTCGGAAACGCTCAATGCTTCCAGTTCGACAATAAGCGGCTTAGGGACTCTGGTTTTTCTTCTGGCGGGCATAGCCTTTGCTCCTTCATGGATAATGGTTGACGCTTCACGCATCCCAATAAGTCGCTGTCTCGGGCGTCCACCTGAGATCAATCGTTCCTACAGGGCCGTTGCGCTGCTTCAGGATTATGGCCTCGGCCCGGCCGCGAGCTTCCTCCGAGTCGCTGTAGGCACCTGGGCGATAAAGGCCGATAACCACGTCCGCATCCTGCTCAATGGCCCCTGATTCTCTCAGGTCTGCCAAGGTGGGGCGCTTGTCGGCTCGCTTTTCCAATTCCCGGTTGAGCTGAGAAAGTACAATTACAGGGCATTGCAAATCCTTGGCTAAAGCTTTCATCGCTCGCGAAATGCTTGCCACTTCTCGTTCACGTTGATCGTGTTTTTGGAGAGCGGACATAAGCTGAAGATAGTCCACGACCACAAACCCCACCTGAACCTTCTCGCGGACTGCAAGACTTCTGATCCTGAATCGGATCTGCGCTGGTGAGGGGGCCGATGACGTGTCCAGGAAGATTGGTAGGTCACTGAGATCACCGGCGACAGTAACCAGTTTGTCGAAAGCGGCCTGGTCAAGATCGGCGGTACGGATCCTCCGGAGATTCATAGCCCCATCTCGCGCTAGTGCTCGTTCACCGATTTGTGGAGCGTCCATCTCGATTGAGAAAAAGGCTACGGGTATACTTTTTGCGGCGGCATGCCTTATTATCGACCACGCGAATGAGGTCTTGCCCATTGAAGGGCGACCACAAATGATAATAAGCTCGCTGCTACGGAAACCACCTGTGTAATAGTCGAGCTTGCGATAGCCAGAAGGTATTCCGAAGCGAGAAGCTGTTTCGGTATATCTGGCCTCCACAAGATCGAGAGTATGTCTCAGGACTGATGAAAAACGTTGAAGTTCGCCATCCGCTTGCGCTCCGGGCCTTAAATTTGCAGCCGCAGCATCCAGAGCCAACTGTTCAATCCCGCTCACAATGTCCTCAAAGCTGGCCGTGTCCTGGTAGCATCGAGCCGCAATGGCAGTGGACGTTGAGAGTATCTTTCGCAGGACGGACTTCTGCTTGACCACGCCAGCATAGTGCGTCACGTTCGCTGCGCTTGGGACAGCATCGAAAAGCTCTGTAAGGGCCTCTATTCCGCCGACGGCTTCCAGCTTGCCCATGTGCTTTAATTCCGCTGTAAGCGTCACATAATCAATTTCCACATTCCGCCCAGCGAGTCCCGTTATGGCCTGCCAGATATCGCGGTGCGGCTCACGATAAAAATCATTGGTCGTGAGGATAGCCTTCACCCTTGGGAACTGAGTATTGTCAACAAGGACGCCGCCAAGGATAGCTCGTTCACCTTCAAGGAAGCACGGCGGTAGTTGTGCAGCATTTATGTTCATGAGATCCTCACTGAAGTTTCCGATAAGCAAGGGGGACAGGAGTTTGTGGATTGCTGCTGAGTTGCTGAACGTAGGAATTGAAACGGCTCCGCAATACCGGAATGGTACGCTTGCCGTCCAGCCATTCGTCTGTGTCGGCAAAGAAGAGGTCCATGCAGGCCGTAATGATCTCCGGGGCATGGTCGTCGCTAAGAAGATCTTTGAGGTTTTTGCCGTCCTTAGCGCCCGACACGGTGTATTTGTGACCGAACTTTTCCAGGTGACGGGCTGAGAAGTAATCAATTAGCTGCTTTACACGGGGATCTGTGGGCTTTTGGGGTGTCTTGGTTCTTTTGGAATCTTTCTCTTCAGGGGTAGCAGGGGCGGCATCAGCCGAAGGCTGACGATTCTGATTAATTTCTTCTGATTCAGTTCTTATGATTCGGGTCAACTCCACTTGACTACCCCCGTCAACTCCACTTGACTGGTTGGTTAACCCTGCTTGACCGGTCAACTGTGGTTGACTAGTCAACTCGGCTTGACTAGTTGTGGTCGGTATCATGGGGCAATATCGGTTGGCCTTGCCTTTTCTCCGCTCTACTGGAAGGAAGCCTTTGGCTTCCAGCTCAGAAATTAAGGCCAATGTCCATGTCCGGCTTATCCGTAGCACCTTCGCAAGTCGATTGATTCCAGGGAAGCCGATTTCCGTCTTTATGCAGTGTGCTTTGATAATCAACCAGAGCTTCATTGCAAGGGCCGATAGGTCCGCCTCCAGTAATGGAACGGGACACTCAACATACTTGCCGGGTAGTTTAGGTGTTGCAGCATCTTGCTTCATTGGCAGCCCTGGCCCCGTGCTGGGGCGTTGTTTTTTATGCCCCCTTGGTTTCTGACAACAATTCACCAAGGGTAAGGGTCGTATGCAGGACGGCCTGCAAACCACTTTCCAGCCGGCACAACCCGGCATCGCACTCCGTGGGAAGCTCTCCCAGCACATACGTCCCCTCTTCTAATCGTTCCAAGGATTGCCAGGGCCAGCGCATCCGTTGCCCCAAGCGCCTGAGCGTGAGACCGTGCGATTCACGCAAAAGGGTGAGATGCTTCATTGTTCGCTTCCCGTGGTATCCGTGTCAGGGCGCGCCTCGGCCAAATTAGGGACACTCTCCATGAGGGCGTCAAAGCTCCATTGGGCCCCAAAAACGGCTTTCAGGCGCTCCTCTACGCCGGCAGGACAGCGTGAAAGCCATCCGCCTTCAATTCTGCAAAGCGTCGTCGGATGAATTTTTAACAGGTCCGCCAAAGCTTTCTGGCTCAATCTTCGCCTAAGTCTGAGGTAATGCAGATGATTCATCGTATACTCCCTGTGTTAGGCGAGCCCACCAGGTAGGCTCACGCATCCAAAAAAAAGATTATTCGGATTTCATTGAGCTTTTTTCATATTCGAGCCACTCACGAGTCTGCTCTTCATCAACCTTGAGGCGGTCTACTGGTTCAAATAGCAACCCGAGCTTCTTTTGCACGTAATCCCGGAGGCGATCCACGGAAATCATGCACATGGTTGCCCCCTTCTCAAACATCTTACCTCTTCGCCAGGTGGCCGCCTCCTCTTTGATGATCTGGTAAGGGTCTCCAGTGATTCTAGCCTCCTTCTCATATAGCTTCGCCACTTCTGCGAAATAATTGATGCGGTAGTAGAGTGCGCCAACCTTCGAGCGGGATGCCTCACGTTTCGTTTGTCGAATTGGGACAAATCTATCTAAGGGGGGCGATTTCCTCAGCAAATATATGGTGAGCACCACTCTACAATTGTACGCTTTATAGAAAGCGATTGCGTGCTTGCGTGAGCGCTTTGGTGGGTATATTTTGTTAGAGTCCTTAGTGTCGAGATATTCAAAAACCTCATAGACGTTGCCTTCGCCTACTGAGGGATCACCAATATTCCTGCCTTTGTAGGGTTTTTGAAATACTCCTAACGCAGCTAATTGGTCGACTACGGCAAGGTCGAGAAGTTGATAAAACGTGAACTCATAAGGATTTCCGGTGCCTGTTGATTTCGAGGCATCAACGATCCCTTTGTCAATCCAGTCCTGGATCACGCTGTTACTCCGGTGGGGCACCACGACCCGCGCGTCTTTCATTGTGCCGACAAATCTATCGGGCATTTTGCCTCCTGAGCCCAAATCATAGACTACCCGGTGGGCTTAGTCAAGAGGTTTGATATAGCGTGCTTAACATGCTGATATTATGATTACTGTCCGGTGCGCTGACTTGGCAAAAATCATGAAGTCGGCAGATACAACATGCACTCCGCTCGTGGCGAAATTGCCCGAATCGTTCCCCTAACCATGAATTGCCTAATGATATCACAGGGGGGAGTGCATGTGAGGAACATCACGAAGCTTTTCTGTGCAAAAAGTTGACTGCGGCAAAGCCTACGAGCTTTCCCGATCATTTGTACTCAGTTTTGAACTTGACACCGGGAGTGGTGTCACAGTACCATAGCAGGTAAGAAAGTCCATGCGCGCGGACGTATGAGCCGCAAACCGGGTCTATGGACCTTGAAGAGCGCATCGGACTTTTCTTATTTTGTACACCGGATAATTGTTTCGCGGAGCGTCATCCCAGGTATAGCAGGCTGTCTGATTCTGGGAAGCTTCCCCAAAGAATTCTCTTTGCACATACCTGAGCTACTGGGTAATCTGCCGGTCATGTACCAGTGCAAGATTGAGCCCATTGCCTCAAGAAAAGCCAAGCGAGTCATTGCCGAAGCCTACAGATTCATCGAGGAGTGGCGGGCTGAAGCAAAGGGCGCCAGGCCGTATGTGCGCGTGAAGTTCCTGGGCAAGGGGCAAAAGGTCTTCATAGATGACTTTCACTACCACATTGAGGGCAAGAAATATCGTGACATGGTCGGGCGGCTCAGACTTCTACCTTGCGTCAAGGAATTGCTTAGGTACTCGAAAGATAAGCCGCGGCGAACTTCAGATGGGAACCTGATGCTAGAGGGCATGACCCCGGACGGCGAAAGGTTCAGAGTAATTATCCGACCGGAGAAAAAGGGAGGATGCTTGCAGAGTTTTTATCAGACATAAGAACGATAAAAGCCCATGTGCTCTTATGCCGTGGTCAAAGACTCTCGGGTTGGCCGCGCCGGCTTTCGCCTCGACTTACGTTACCCCTCAAACGGCAAGGTCTGGGGCTCTTATGTCCCCGCACACGGACTCTTTCGTGGAAGGCGAACCTTCCAATTGCAATCATTTTAATTTGACACTCACAAGGCTGTCAAGTTCAAAACCGAATGAAGATTCTCAGTGGAGCAAGAGAAGAGACTCAGGCATCTCACTTGCGCTTCTTTCTATCGAGCGCGGCGAGTGCTGCCTTGTGTTTCTCTTTCAGGGGTTCCAATTGCTCAGGGGACAATTGATAGCTTAACTCAGGTCTACCAAATGCCTCCCAAAGAATATGGTCAAGGGCCTTGCCTATGGACCCCTCTTTTTCGGCCAATTTCATCAAATGATCTACAAGCACGAGGTCCACGGTTGCGCCCAATTTCAAATACAGGCGGTTCTCTTTGCGGCCGGTCTTCTCCGGCTTAGGTAGATCGTTCAATTCAAGGGTCGTACCATGGGGGGCAGCCTGCTCCATGTTCAGTTCATTCCGAACATTCTGAATCATCTCTCGGTAAACCTCTTCGGCAATTTGTCTCATGCGTTCCTCCCCGGTGACCAATGACTCGGCGCCACGTTCGGGGCATGGATCTTCACCCATGATCTGACGCCATTTGGCAGGGTCCTTCTTGTAGGTTGAGTATTCTTTGCGAAGGGTAGACTCAGGGAAAGGGCGGCCTTGCTGATTGAGGTAACCCCTGTTCTGCAATTCCTCGGTTACCTCTGCCCAGGACTTGCCCTCTTCCTTCATAGTGAAGGCTAGTCGGTACGCGTCAGTGAGCTTCTGATTCATTGTCCGGCCTCTCGTGTTCGGATGTTCCAAAGAATTCGAGGAACGATTCTAAGCCTTCCTCAGATTGCTGTCTAAGGCAAATCACCAATGCCCGAAAGTCAGGATCTTGACGAAGTATCTCAATTCTCTCTTGCGATATGGGCATCAGTTAAGCCGCCTTTGCCAGGATACGGCAGATCTGGGTTTGATTAAACCAGGTTCCTTTGCGCGTGCGAATATTCTCTTGCTTCAAGGCTTCTACTATCTCACGCGTACTGTAACCCTTGCCCTGCAGGGCCTTCATCCTGGCAATCGCATATTGCTCTTGCTCATGGGGGACCATTTCTCCATTCACGACTTGCCAGCCGTAAGACGGGCGGCCTCCAATGCGCTCCCCCTTCTCTCGCTTACGAGCCAGGGCTGTCTTTGTCCGGAGAGAAATCAGCTTGCGCTCTCTTTGATTAAGCCCGGCTCTGATGTAGCTCAGAAATTCGTCATCCACTCCGTCACAGGCCAGGCGTCCCTCGGTAGTAGAAAAGTAGGCCACGCCTCTTTGATTCATCAGGTTTTCAATCTGGAGGCTTTCCAGACCATTCCTGCTCATGCGGTCGGACTTGAAAACCACGACAGCGTCAATGGTCCCGGCGTCTACGCATTGAAGCACACGCTGGACAGCGGGGCGGGTCTTGATGGACTTCCCCGAGATCCCGTTGTCAACTTCTATGCCTATCAGATTCAATCCCTCATGCTGGCAGAATTTTTCAATTTCGGCCCGCTGATAGTCCAGGGAGACCGAAGCCTCGTCATCCTTGCTGATTCGAGCGTAACCGAGCGCCTTTTCCATGGTAGCTCCCCCATGCTCCGAATGATCTGAACGTTCCGAACACAGTCTACTCCATTGGATTCCTTTGTCAAGAGAAATGTTCCGAACATTCTGAACGATGATGAAAAAAGATACTGAATGGCTTAAATAGAGGCTAGTCACAAATTGTCACATGGGCTTGAACACAAAAACGCTCGATATTGTGTTCAGAACATCGTGCTACTCGCCACTGAAACTGGAATTCCCTGGTAGTAAGCTTGTCGATGGTGGTACACTTGAATAGGTCTTGCAAACTGAGGGGGTCCAATGCCGAAAGTGTTCAGGATCTTCAAGCAAACAAGTGGAGAATCCGGCGCCGAATCAAGCAATGTCATCTTCGAGGGTGAGGCGGAGTCATTTGAGCATCTAGTCTGGTTGGCCCTGGAGCGCAACATTGACCTTGCTCATGCTGACCTTTCCTACGTGAATCTAAGCCGAATGAATGCCCGTGGAGTCAGGCTGCACGGTGCCAACTTAACAGGGGCGAGTTTTGTGTATGCGCATTTGCCGCAAGCCGACCTTTCCGGTGCCTGCCTATTGGCTTCAAATTTGGCGTGGTGCGATCTTTCGGGGTCAAACCTTTCTGGTGCTCACTTACGATTTGCCAATCTTGCAATGGCTTGCTTAAACCACGTGGACTTCAGTGAAGTTGACTTATACGGCGCAAATCTGGCCCATGTCAGAATATACACGGGCAAATGGACCACTCGGATGTTGCTTGAAATGTCCAGACAGGACCGCCCGTGAATCCCGCCGACAAACCAAAGTGCTCAATTGAGAGGCAAGGTCGTTGCGCAGATCGCGCGCCAGTCTCGAATCATCTTGAACGAAAGGGGGTAGTGGCTGGAAAGCCGAATCGCGCGCAGATTTGATTACAGAGAGCCTGGAAAGGGTGCCGAAAATTTGTACACGACCGTTGACTTTTTGCCGCATTCTTCTATATCTTCGGCCACGACGGAGAGCGTGTGGCACTGTCCAGAGACAGCGCAGGCGTAGCGTCAATGGCGCAAACCATACCTCATTCGAGCGGGGCTGTCGTGATGGACGGTTCCGCTTTTCTTCTCTTGAAGCTTCCTATATTGCAAATTGCAAGGCCGGAAATCGACCAGCCCCCCATACCCACCCCCAGGGGAGGGGCGGAACGGGGCCACCCGATTGTTGTATATATTTTACCTCCCCTTGGAGCGTTTTCGTGTATTCAGTGGGGCTATGAGTAAAAGCTTTCGAGTGTGGCCTTTCCCTGGGCTACGCTGACACTTTGCTATTCCGTTGCTCCACGTGCCTTCAGCATTTCCGCTATCCTCGGCTTGTCCTTTGCGAATAGCAAGGCCGTACCGCCGTGATTAGTTTTGACATTGCAATCGGCGCCATTGTCTAGCAGCATTCTGACTATGACCTCGTGTCCGTTCATACAGACACGCATTAGCGCAGTGTGCCCAGACGTGGTCTTTGCATTGACATCGGGCTTTCGTGTCAAAAGTAAGTTCACTATTGTTGCATGCCCTGACCAAGAGGCCAGTATTAAGGGTGTGGCATTCTCGCTGTCTCTGTGATTCACGTTAGGGTTCCACTTCAACATGCGTTCCACGGCATCGTGGTAACCTTGTGCGGCGGCCCTGACTAACGCGTCGTTCTTGTTCCCGTCGTTCACGTACCACATCCGGCCATCCACTGTGTCACGAAAGGCAATTTCGGGAGATATTGCAGGGGGCAAGGCGGCTTGCTGTTGGCTATTTTTCGGGGCAGGAGGGAAAGCAACGGCAATTAGGATCACGAGGAGTAATACCAGTATGCAGACCGCCCCGCCTATTCCAATCCGATTTTGCTCCAGGGGCCTTGTGCTTTCTTCTGTTTGCTGGACGACTACCACACCCTTCGCACTATCGTCCATGAAGCGTCCGCAGGCTCCGCACCATCGACTCGCCGTCGTGATCGTTGCCGAGCAATGCGGGCATTTCTCGCCAATTCGGGCAGGCCGTACTGGCGCAATGGCTTCTTTCTCATTGGTTGAATGCGGTGATTCATTCGGGCTCTGAAGTTTTACGGGGCTGTCTGGCTTGGCGGTTCCAGGGTCTTTAGCTTCGGTTGATTCGCGGTCACGCCCATAAGATGACAGTCGAGTTAGCACAATATGAATTGCAAGGGGAACAGCAAGTGCCAAAGTCACATAAAGCACGGCGTAAATTATTGCTTCTCGAAATTCAGCCGGATGCCTGTACCCAAAAGGGTCTTTGTTAACCAGCACGGCAAGGCGAAATATATGCACCGCAGCGAAGAGTCCCAAAATGACTCCTGGAATCACGCTGATTAGCTTTAGATGTCCTTTCCTCAACGACAGTAGGAACATCAATCCATATCGCCAAGTTATGAAAATGCCAAGGGGAACTCCCAGGGCCAACACACCGTAGACTACCGCTTTCGTCTTGGCCGTCTCATAATTTTCAGTAAACCTGTTGAGCTTTAGATATGGGGGGTTGTAATCTGGTGTCCCGCCATGGTTCCGTGCCACGGGAGTCTCCGAATGCTGGGGTTGTGGCCATTGATTCAGAAGCTCTGAGATTTCACCGATATTAGAGAGGCAAAGAATACCGAAAATGGCGGCAGAGGTGATAGCAACTACAATGAGCCAATCCTTGGCGACCTTTGGTTCCATCTCGAATCCCCCGGCACTCATGGTGCCCCGAGAAAAGGTCATCTTGTTGAGGTGAGCATGTACGAGTTTGGGAGTATCTTATCACACTAGAAGCGTTGCCACTGAGCTTTTTTCGCGGACAAACCGACAGCGGCTCGTCAGAGGTGGCCGTTCCCGCAATGAATTATTTGCCGAGCGCAGGTGTCAACTTAGTTGACAGTGCCTCCGGGGGGGGGGCAGTACTGTCTGGAATCACTTATGTGAATTTCTGAAAGTCGATTATGTGGTAGCCCGCGTGGTAGCCCTTAACCTGCACGGGTTAACAAAAAGGCTACCAAAAGGCTACCATTTGCAGAGCGATGAATTGTAAGAAAAGCCCTTTACCTGGCTATTCAGAGGGATTTTGAGGGAAGGACGGGGAAACAGGGTAGTACATTTATTGTGACCCGACATGAGTGAGTCCCTCCGATACCTTCATAAATTTCGCGAGCTTACTTCTTGCCCCTTCTTACCGTATTACTGCAAGGATTGCTTCATCCAACCCCGGAAAATTACCTGAATCCCGTTTGTCCCAACTTGTAGCGATCTTCGAAAATAGGGTCCGATTTTGTGTTGGCGTCATTCAGGTAAAAGCCGGAATCCAGGAGAAACTGGGTCCCGGCTTTCGCCGGGGTGACGGACCCTGGAATCCGGCGCCAGGATTTTCATGTTCCGTTGTGACCGACCGGGTCATGGCAGTTCGCCGGGACGACGGGCTTGCTTGGTTCGCTTTCCCGGCGATGAATCACCGGGCTGCTTCCATTTCGTCCCTCCGGGACGAGCCGAATTAGGCAATTGGCCCCTACGTCCCAGGGCTTTTCCCAAATCTTACTTCTAGTGTTCGAAAGCTCTAGCCTTTAAACCTTTGACTATCATGGACCGGCAGAACTTTCAACCCGGATCAGCCTGCTTGTGATAAAGTGAGCTTGAGTCAAAACAAGCAAGGAAATACTTGATGAGCAATGAACGCATAATCACAGGTCATCCCGTAAGGGGTGACGATGAAGTCGACAGAAGCCTCCGACCTCGCCAGCTCAGTGAGTACATAGGCCAGGAGCGCATTAAGGACAACCTATCCGTGTTTATACAGGCGGCCTCAGAGCGAGGTGAGGCTCTGGACCATATCCTGTTTCACGGCCCTCCAGGGTTGGGCAAGACTACTCTTGCTCATATCATTTCAAGGGAAATGGGTGTGCAAATTCGGACAACGTCAGGCCCCGCGCTTGAGAAATCAGGCGATCTTGCCGCGATTCTCACAAATCTGGAAAACCGGGACGTTCTGTTCATTGATGAAATCCACCGGCTTCCATCGATAGTGGAAGAGATCCTCTATCCGGCTATGGAAGATTTCAAGCTGGACATCATCATAGGGCAAGGGCCCAGCGCCAGGACCATCAAACTCGACATAGCCCCCTTCACACTGATAGGGGCCACCACGAGGAGCGGGCTCCTCACCAATCCGCTCAGAGACCGTTTCGGCATAATGTTCCATCTGGACTTCTATTCGGACCTGGAGTTGAAAGCCATAGTGAAAAGGTCCACGGCAATCCTGAAAGTCGAAATAGATGACGATGGCGCTCTGGAGATCGCACGCCGCTCACGGGCTACTCCCCGTGTCGCCAACCGCCTGACCAGGAGGGTCAGGGATTATGCTCAAGTCAGAGGGACGGGCAAGATCGACTTGGAAACGGCCATGAAAGGGCTAGAAATGCTCGACGTGGATTTCCTCGGCCTGGACGATATGGACAGGAAATTCATTCAAACCATACTGGAGAAGTTCGACGGTGGCCCCGTCGGCATAGAAACTCTAGCAGCAGCAATTGGCGAGGAAAGAGACACCCTGGAAGACGTGTACGAACCGTACCTGGTCAAAGAGGGATTCGTGGATCGTACCCCCAGAGGACGCGTGGCGACGAGGAAAGCTTTCGAGCATTTTAAGAAACGCTTCTCCGGCAACCAGAAAACCATTTTCGAGCCCAATTGATACCGATGGAAATTGCGGGGAGAACCTTTTTACACAGGAAGGTTCGCTCTTCTGCTTACGTGCCTAAGAGCACATTCACAAGAGAGCTATGGCCAATCAGATCCGAGTACTTGACGAGCACGTGATTAATCGAATAGCTGCGGGCGAAGTCGTGGAGCGGCCGGTTTCCGTGGTGAAGGAGCTTGTGGAGAACTCCATCGACGCAGGGGCTTCCTCTATCCGTGTGGACATTGAAAACGGGGGCAGGAAGCTCA
>Ga0172370_10007851_pt1 | contig 12982 bp, 11 predicted proteins | sample LakKiv5m_FD_114538 | JGI IMG/M metagenome (GOLD analysis project Ga0172370, IMG submission 114538) | Freshwater microbial communities from Kabuno Bay, South-Kivu, Congo - kab_022012_11.5m | ecosystem: Environmental > Aquatic > Freshwater > Lake | place: Democratic Republic of the Congo...
TCGGGATTTTCTAAAAAAGATTGGTTCGAACTTCCGCATTGCCGACCGCACTTTGTTTTTGGATTTCAAAAATGCCTTCAAAATTGCGGAAAAATATCATGCCGAGGCGCTTTGCGCCGAGGCTTCCAACCTTGATTTTTCGAAATGTAATTCTTGGCGGAGAGAGTGAGATTCGAACTCACGATACCATTTCTGGTATACGGCTTTTCGAGAGCCGCGCCTTCAACCACTCGGCCATCTCTCCTAATAAAAACTGTGGCCATCGTGGTTCCTGGGTTTCTTTTGAAACCCTTGAAATGCTTATCCGCATTTCAACCACTCGGCCATCTCTCCTGAAAATATTTTTGTGTTTCCTATATATAATAATCTATATCAAATCGCCGAGGTTATCAACATAGAAATATGTTTTTGGAAAGGTTTGCCGATTATTGGAGTTTGTTGTAAAATTAAAGCATAAAAAAAAGAAATAAACCCCCACACCCACGGAACCGCGCCCGGGGTATTGGAGTAGTTTATTCACCCATTCATCTCCGTGTTTACCTGCCTGCCGGCAGGCAGGCACACAGAGCATTCTGTGGGTGTGGGGATAAAAATATGGCCAGCGAAGAAAAAAAAACCAAAGACAATGTCATCCAGCCCAATGCCAACTTTATTGATCCGGAAAAGATTTTTCCACAAGTTGAATTGCAGTCCGGGATGCAGGTAGCTGATTTCGGCTGCGGTGCCGGCTATTTTTCTTTGGCAGCCGCGCGCCGGATTGGTGACGGGACTGTCCAGGCGCTGGATGTCTTGCCGGCGGTGATTGAAGCGATCAATAGCCAAGCCAAAATGCAGGGGCTCAATAATATTGTCGCCAGCCGGGTAAATCTGGAAAAAATCGGCGGTTCCAAATTGCCGGATGGGAGCATAGATTTCGTAATTATCAAAGATATGCTTTTCCAGAATGGCAACAAAGATGTCATTCTAAAAGAAGCCGGACGAGTGCTGAAATCAGGCGGCCGGGCAATTGTGGTTGAATGGAAAAAAGAAGCCACATCGATCGGCCCGGAACTTAGTCTGCGGATTTCCAAAGATGAGCTCTGCGGCATCATCCGGCGCGAAGGTTTTGAAATTGAAAAAGACCTGGACGCCGGCGATTTCCACTTTGGATTATTAATCAAAAAAGAATGAAAAATAAAAAGAAGAAAATTTTATCACTGCTGATTTTTGGAACAATTGTTTTGTTTTCCGGCTGCGGCTGCAAGCAAGCTGCCGAGCCGGTCTATAATGTAACTTTGGAAATCTGGGGACCGCTGGATAATTCAGACGCTTACGCCGAAGCTATCAGCAACTACCAGGCTTTACGGCCGAATACCAGGATAAATTACAAAAAAGTTTCCGGCGATACTTACAAACAGGACATAGTGGCGGCTATGGCGGCCGGCCAAGGACCGGACATTTTTATGATCAGCAACAACTGGCTGCCTTATTTCAAAGACAAAGTCGCGCCGGCGCCAGCCGAGATCATAAACGAACAGACTTTCCGGAATAATTTCGCCGACGCGGTCATTTTTGATTTTTTGGATGGCGGGCAGGTTTACGCCGCGCCTTTGAGCCTGGACACCCTGGCGCTTTACTATAATAAAAGCCTTTTTAATGAAGCCGGTATCACCGCGCCGCCAGCCACCTGGGACGAATTCATCCGCGATGCCCAGCTGCTCACGCGCAAAAATGCCGCCAATGAAATCACGGTGGCGGGCGCCGCGCTGGGAACTACTTCCAATGTCAATCGGGCAACCAATGTCCTGGGGCTTCTAATGATGCAGTACGGAACGCAGATGAACACGGATAATGATAGAAAACAAGTGGGATTTATACTGTCGGTGAATAAAAACGGGACATCCACTTATCCGGCAGCGGACGCTTTGAAATTTTACACCAGTTTTGCTTCCGCCAGCTCCACTTATTACACCTGGAATCCCCGGCTGCATTATTCGGTGGACGCTTTCAGCGAGGGGACGCTGGGAATGATGCTGAATTATTCCTGGCAGATGGAAGCCATCCGGGCCAAATCACCCAAACTCAATTTCGCGGTAGCGCCGGCGCCGCAGGTCGCGGGCAGTCCCAAACTTGATTACGCCAGCTACTGGGGATATGCGGTTTCCAAAAACAAGGCAACCGTGCCGGCAGCCGGATCCGGCGCGGCGCCGGTTACCAACAATATCCGGACTAATGAAGCCTGGAAATTCCTGAAATATCTGACTGTCAATATGCAGGGCCAGATCAACAGCGCTTTCAAATCCAGCAAGGGGCGCGACATTGATGCCAAATATGATCCAGCCCAGAATTTTCTCAAAAAAATGAACCGGCCGGCAGCCCGGCTGGATCTGATCAAAAACCAGTTTACTGATCCGGATCTGGGAGTTTTTGCCCAGCAAAACCTGATTGCCAGAAGCTGGTACCAGTATAATCCGGAAGCCATAGAAGCGACGCTCACCGAAGCCATCAACCAGGTCAACCGCGGATCCAGCAGTCCGTATGACGCGATCCAGATGGCCGCGGCCAGGATAAATAAGAACTAAAGCGTGGAACGCGTAACGTGGAACGCAAAACGCATAGCGCATAATATAATTATGAATAAAAAATTTATCGCAATATTATTTATTTTTGTTTTCTTTGGTCTATTTGCCGCACCGAGCGTTCATTCGGCCGGACTGGTGCCCTGCGGAACGCAAGAAGTTCCGCGACCATGCCACCTGTGTGATTTTATCGTGATGTTTAAAAATATTTTTGATTATGCCAGAAATATAGCGATTGTCATCGTGCTTTTATGCATCACTTTTGGCGGCATAATGTATATCGTTTCCACCGGCAACGAGAAAATGATGGAATCGGCCAAAAGTTTCATCTCCGCCAGCCTCATCGGTTTTACTATAATTTTTGTCGCATGGCTGATTGTCAATGAAGTTATATATGTTATGGGAGCCAATCAGACAACATTAAGTTCGGGCACTGGTGCAGGCAGTTTTAGTTTTAGCAAATGGTGGTCTTTTACATTGGACTGCAGCTTTACGGCAACTTCACAGAATGATTGTGACGATCAAGGGGGAAGTTGTGCTTCGCAAACTTCATGTCCCGTAGGAAAATCTATATCAGGCACACTTCAGTGTAATCAGAGCGGCATGACATGTTGTCTTAATGGTGGAGGTGGCGGAGGAAATGCAATTGGGGATGAAGAATGTACTGATAAAGGATATAAATGTGTAAATGAATGCACCCCACCAAATAAAGGTCATACAGAACAATGCTCTAGTGCTGCGTATTGTTGTGAAACAGTTACTGTGGACGCATGTGATGGAATTGCAACATGCAAAGATTTTTGCTCTCCTGGTGGCGATGGGACAGGAACTTGTGCTGATAAAAATCAAAAATGTTGTATTAATTAAAATTAATAACATTATCAAAAATAAATATGACCTCAAAAAATAAACTAATTTCCACCGGAATATTTGTTGCATTGGCCTTACTCCTATTCTCCTCCACCGTCTTGGCCCAAGGCACAGTTGATTTTGATCCGCCGATTACCGCCAAGAGCCTGACCGAATTAGTCCAGAATTTCCTTACTTATTTGCGGGGCATCATCGTGCTTTTGGCGATTGTTTTCATTGTCCTGGGCGGAATCTGGTATATGACCGGCACCGGCGAAGAAAAGCAGGTGGAACGGGCCAAGATGATAGTCACTGCGGCCGTAATCGGCTTGGCTATCGCCTTGGCGGCGCCGGCACTGCTTGATGAAATACTTTACATTGTCAATGGCACGAGCGGTTCAAGCGGTTTATATGAAATGGTTAATCGTACCCTGCTTTTCCTATTGTCAGTTGTCGGTATTCTTGCTATAGTAATGTTAGTGGTCGGCGGAATTTATTATATGACTTCTGCCGGCGACGAAGAATGGATTGAAAAAGGCAAAAAGATCGTCACTTATGCCGTTATCGGCATCGCAGTGGCTCTCTTGGGGCTGGCGATCGTCAAAGCGGTGGCTTATATAGTCACCGGCACGGCTGGATAAAAAAACGTTTGGTTTGTGGACACTCAGTGTCCCTGCCGGCCGGCAGGCGGGTCGCGACCAAAACGGCTAAAAGACACCAAGTGTCCTTAAACGCATATATAATAAAAACAAAAATGTTTCAAAGAAAAACAAAAATCGCAAAAATAGGAGGGAGGTGCGCAATATGAAAAAAATAATTTACACTGCTTCAGCGGTCCTGCTGGCTTTTCCGGCGCTGGTTTCAGCCCAATTGGTTATACCCGATCCAGAGACGGCTGGCGGCATAACTGGTGACGATTTTTATACAATACTGCGAAGGGTTTTATGGTATCTACTGGGCATAATCGCAGTTTTAGCCATTGTTGGCTTCGTGATTTCCGGCATAATGTATATCACGGCGGCCGGCGACGAAGACCGGGTGGAAAAAGCCAAACAGATGCTTACTTATTCCGTGATTGGTTTGGTAGTCGCGCTTCTGGGGTTAGCCATTGTTACGGCGGTTAACGCGATGATAAGTGGCGGTATGACATATACTCCACCAGTTTAGTTATAGGTGGCGAATAGATAATTTAAAGGCACATATTATTTTTTAAAAACAGCCGTCAGGGCTGTTTTTAAATTTGCCGGAAATGGTATATAATTAAGTGGAACGTAAAACGCGTAACGCGTAACGTGAAGCGTGAAGCGTGGAGCGCATAACGCATAACGCATAACGTGGAGCGTAAAATTTAAAAATATGAAGAAAAAAATAATAAATATTGTTACGTTTTTGGGAATGGCATTGGTTGCTTTTTGTGTGGCGAATTTTGCCCAGGCTGATTTGAGCACGCAATTTCAAGATGCCAGCGCGGCCGGGCTGGCTAACCGGAGTTTGCAGGATATCGCCTTGTCCGCTCTCAAATTTCTCTTGGGCATTGTCGCGGTTATCAGCATTATAGTCGTTGTAGTTAGCGGCATTAGGTATATCACGGCGGCCGGCCAGGAAGAAAATGTGGAAAAGGCCAAAAAAATCCTGACTTATGCCGTTGTTGGACTGGCAGTGGCGCTCTTGGGTCTGGCGATCGTCAAAGCGGTTTTCACGATGACTAATATTCCGCTCGCCGCCCTTTGATTTTTAAAATTCGGCAAAATAAAAAAGGCACAAGTCTTTTTTAGACTGTGCCTTTTGGTTTAGGGCTTAGCGGCGCTACGCTAAGCGATTTTTTGTTCAACTGTAACTTTCCAGACACTTCGGCTTTCTAAAACCGAATTATTGCCCGGAACCTTATCCCGTCCGATAATGGAAATTTCCATCGGCCCGGAACCCTTGTTGAATTCGTTGGGCGTAGTCACCCGGTAACACTTGTTGCCGATCTGAACGACCGGTACATCACTATCACCCGGGCCTTTTTCAATCCGCAGGCGGTATCTTCCAGCATTTGCGAAAGAGTACCGGATTGGATATTTGCCATAATCCCGCTCATTGCACCCATAGGTGAAATTGTCGGAATATACGGTTACCCAACCGTCTTTGCTGACTGCCGCCGGAGTTGGTGGCGGAGTTTCTTCGGCGGGAGCCGGCTGAATGTCGGCTTTTGCCGCACCCTGCTTTTCCGCTGGAAATTCTGCCGGTTTCTGCGAAACGGTTTTTGGCGGTTCCTGCTTTGGCGGATTGGGGTTGTTAATGCCGGAATATACCGGCAGGAATTTTTTAACTTTCTCTGTACCAACTTCCACCCCGCTTTTTATTAGGGCAGGCAAGGAGAGTCTGGTTAACTCTTCTTTTATTTCCTTGTATTTTTCCTGTTCCTTAGGCTGTAGATTTGAAAGTTCAATGCCCTGGTCCAGTTTATCCTGAATCGGCTTAAGCTGGCGCATTAGGAAGACTTCATGATTTTTACGGTTCTGCTCTTCCATATCGCCTAAAGCCTTGCTGGCTTCAGATGATTTGAAGAATCCGGAAAAATTATGGCCGAAGGCCGCGTTCCAGACATATCCAGGAATAGTGGAAATTATGGACACGATGAGTACCACTTGGACAAAACGGATGACCCATTTTTTCCCAGTAGCTGCAATTTCACCTTTTTGTCCACGCAGAAGCCACAGGAAAATAAGCGAGCAAGGCACGATCACTGCGGCCCAGGGATTTTCTCCCAATGGCCAGATGCCAAGGAAAAAAAGCACGCTTGCTTCCAGCTTGAGCAAATCAATTACCCGCTTGCGGTATACCGAACCAGCTTTTTTGAGTTCATCCTCAATTGTTTCCGGTTCCTTGACCGCGCCGGCAATTACTCCGTAAAGGAGCAAAATTGTTAATAAGCTCGGGTGAGTAGGGAGAATCAGGGTGATATAAATCACTCCCAGCATAATGATCAAATTAAACAGGCAAAAACCGAACAAGTTTATAGCCGTGGCTAAAATGAATACGGCAATCAGTATCAGTGACAACCGCAATATGCTGCGGGCCCAGATTATCCTTAATTCATCCTGGATTTCTCCAGTGACAAATCTCCATATTTCTCTGATTAATTCTGACATGGCAAACCTCCTTTTGTGTTAGTGGTAGTTTCAGTTTACTTTGAGCCGAAGCCCAATGCTTCTCTAATCGCGCCTTTGTAACGTCGCTCCGGAAAATTCTTGTCCGTTTGCGGGCAACGCAGTCCGCGCCTGGCTTTCCTGACTGTCCTGGCGAATTGCTTGGCTTTTTTGTCAGCTTTCGCAATCGCGATTTCAATGTCGGAAACCAATACGCCGGAAGATGACAGTATATTTTTCTTGCTATTATCATCAAGTTCCGCGAAGGCTGCCAGAAAACGTATAGCCGGGTTGATAATTTCCGGCTTGCCAATTATTTCTTTAATAGTCGGTGGTGAGCCTTTCTTTTTGCTGGGGATCTTGGTGATTTTCTTTTCCGGCTCCGTAGTGTAGGAAAGCAAAGCCAGTCTGGCAATTGTAATCCGGATGTTTTTGCGGTCGTCCTCATCCTTATAATTATCCACAATAAATCCGGAAATTTTCTTACTGTAATTTTTGCCTGGGTATTCTTTTTCAAGAATTCCGTACAGGTCAAAAAGAGCAGTTGAATCGGACAAGTTGAAGTACCCGCCTAATTTAACATCCTGGATTTTCGACGATTCAGCAGGTGTCGGTTCTTTGGTTGCATCCGTAGTTCCTTCTTTCTTTTTGCCAGTCATCTTGGAAATGGCGTCAACTATGCCCCGTTTGCTGATTTGTTCGGCGGCAAGGTTAGGTACCCACTCCTCTATGAAATACTTGAAGACTTTTCCTAACATGGGTTTAATCTGGAACATTGTATTCTCCTTTCTCTATATTATTAACTTTTCAACGAGCCAAAAGGCTCATATTTTAGCCTTTTGCTACCAGTTGCCTGATAACTCACTATCCTAGCATAAAATAAGGAAAAAGTCAAGGCCAACCTACAAAAGTACAAAATATTACAAAAATACAAAAAAACCTAGAAAAATGTGTAAAATCACTATAAAAATACAAAAAGTTGCAAAAGTTCAAAAACCGGGTTAAGTTAGTTGACAAAAATGGCTAGACTGCTAGAATAGGGCTGTATAGGATACGGTTACGGTAGAGTTCGCGGGAAACGGCGAACTTTTTTTAGACCTACAAAAGTACAAAAGATTACAAAAATACAAAAATTTAATTCATTTATTAAGTAATATAACAATTTAACTTCACCCTATGGAATAATTCGCTTTTAGCGAATTATCCCGCCAAGCGGGATTATTCCATAGGGTAAAAATTTTATGCCAAGAAAAAAAGCTTTAGCTAATGACGATGGCAAGATGGGAGATTTCGGCAGCGCAATTGCCCAGATCTGCGAAGAGAAAGGCATTTCCAAAGACAAAGTAATTGAAACCATTGAAGCGGCGCTGGCGGCAGCCTACAAAAAAGACTACGGCAAGCGCGGCCAGAACATCAAGGCGGTTTTTGACGAGAAAACCGGCGACACCCGGTTTTTTCTGGTAAAGGAAGTGGTGGATGAAACTCTGCGCGAATTTGTGGTTGAAAGTGAGGAGGAAAAGATTAAGGAGGTAAAGGCGATAAAGGAGGGAAAGGCGAGAAAGGTTTTGAAGAAAGAAAAGGAAGAAATTCTTGAAGAGGGTGAAGAAGAAAAATTGCCCCGCTACAATCCGGAGCGCGACCTGACTTTGGAAGAAGCCAAGAAATTAAAGAAGAAAGCCAAGATCGGCGATGTGATTGAAATTGCGCTGGAAACCCACCAAGATTACGGGCGGGTGGCGGCGCAGACGGCCAAGCAGGTGATTATCCAAAGAATCCGCGAAGCGGAACGCGACGCGATGTTCAGCGAATACAAAGACAAGGAAGGCGAGATTGTGAGCGGCGTGGTGCAGCGGATTGAAGGCCGCAACGTTTTCATTGATTTGGGAAAATCCATCGGCGTGCTGTTCCCGTCGGAACAGATTGAGCGCGAGCATTACCGCATCGGCCAACGCATCAAAGTCTATATCCAAAAAGTTGAATCCGGTTCCAAAGGCCCGGGCATAACCTTAAGCCGGGTGCATCCGGCTATGATCCAGAAGCTGTTTGAACTGGAAGTGCCGGAAATTTTTGCCGGAACAGTCATTATTAAATCCATCGCGCGGGAAGCTGGCGAGCGGAGCAAGATCGCGGTCGCCTCTACTGAAGACGGCGTGGATCCGATCGGTTCGTGCGTGGGCCAGAAAGGCACGCGGGTGATGGCGATCATTGATGAACTGGGCGGCGAAAAGATTGACATCGTGCTGTGGGATGAAGATATTGCCAAGTTCATCGCGGCCTCTTTGAGCCCGGCCAAGGTTTTGAATGTTGAAATCAGCCAGGAACTTAAGGAATCTTCCGTCAAGGTGCCGGAAGACCAGCTGTCTTTGGCGATTGGCAAGAAAGGCCAGAATGTCCGGCTGGCGGCCAAACTCACCGGCTGGAAGATTGACATTGTCGGCGTCAAGCAGGATGGCGGTGAAGTTAAGGCTGAAGATGAATCTGAAACTGAAGTTGCAGATGAAACTGAAGTAAAAGAATCGGATAAGCCGGAAGAAACAGCCAGGGAAGAAGTAACAGACGAAACCGAAAAAAAATCAGTTGAAGAAAATAAAGAATCCGCAGAATAATAAACAAGTAATTTCTAATTACTAATTTCTAATTTCTAACAAATTTCCAATGTTTACCTGGACACTCGGTGTCTCGCGACCAAAGCGGCCATAAGACACCGAGTGTCCAAAAACTGGATATTAGAAATTAGAAATTGGACATTTTTTTATGAATATTATGAATTTGCCGGTGGAAGCGTATGCGATCGCGGCTTCGGTGGTGGCGATTGCTTTCGCTTTCTACTTAAGCTGGCAAGTCAACCAGGTGCCGGCGGGCGAAGGCAAAATGCTGGAAATCGCGGACGCCATCAAGGAGGGAGCCAAAGCGTATCTTAACCGCCAATACCGGACAGTGGCACTGGTGGCTTTGGCGGTGATGATAATTCTCTATTTCGGCTTTGGTGAAAGCGGCACCAAAATCAGCCTGGGATTTTTAGTGGGAGCGGCGGCTTCGGCGCTGGCCGGGTATATCGGCATGAATGTGGCGGTAAGGGCCAATGTCAGGACGACAGAAGCGGCCAAAAAAGGACTCGGGCAAGCCTTGGAACTGGCTTTTAGGGGCGGCGCGGTAACCGGACTTTTGGTTATCGGTTTGGCGCTTTTGGTGGTTACCGGCTTTTATCTTCTGACCGGACGGGACGCCAGCGCGCTGATCGGCGTCGGTTTTGGCGGCAGCCTTATCAGCGTTTTCGCGCGGCTGGGTGGCGGCATTTTTACCAAAGCGGCGGACGTAGGAGCGGATCTGGTCGGCAAAGTTGAAGCCGGCATTCCGGAAGACGATCCCAGAAATCCGGCAGTCATCGCAGACAACGTCGGCGACAATGTCGGTGATTGCGCCGGTATGGCGGCTGACCTTTTTGAAACTTATGCGGTTACGGCGATTGCGGCTATGATTTTAGGCTCTTTGACTTTTAAGGATTCAATAAGCGCGGTCGTTTATCCGCTGGCCATCGGCGCGATTTCCATCATTGCTTCTATTATCGGCGTCTATTTCGTCAAACTTTCCCGGGCCAAAAAGGGCCAGGAGAATTCCGGCTCGCGGATAATGGGCGCGCTTTACAAAGGTTTGATCGGTTCGTCTATCCTTTCGGCGATTGCTTTTTATCCGATTACTTTCAAGATGATGGGCGGAGAAAATGCCGAGCAGTTAGGTCTGGGAAAAGTTATGATCCCGATTACCAATTTTTCCATCAGTCCGGAAATGGCGATCTATCTAGCGGCTGTTATTGGCATTTTGATTACGGCTGGCATGGTGGTTATCACTGAATATTACACCGCCAAAAAATACCGGCCGGTGAAAATGATTGCCGAAGCTTCCAATTCCGGACACGGCACCAACATCATTATGGGTCTGGCGATGGGTATGGAATCCACGGCACTACCGATTATCCTGATTGTGCTGGGAATACTTTCTGCTTATCTTTTGGTCGGGATTTACGGCGTGGCAGTGGCGGTGATGAGTATGTTGTCTATGGCCGGCATCATCGTGGCTATTGACTCTTTCGGCCCGATCACCGACAACGCCGGCGGTATTGCCGAGATGTCCGAAAAGGGCGCAGAAGTGCGGAAGGTCACCGACGCGCTGGACGCGGTCGGCAACACGACCAAGGCCGTGACCAAGGGTTACGCCATTGCTTCGGCGGGTCTGGCGGCCATTGTGCTGTTCGCTTCCTATATAGAGGAGTTGGCCAAGAACGGAGCCGATGGACTTTCTTTTTCCCTGGATAATGTTTACGTATTGATCGGCCTGATGATCGGCGGAATGCTGCCGTATCTTTTCAGTTCTATTAGTATGCGGTCGGTTTCTAAAGCGGCAGGCGCCGTAATTTCCGAAGTGCGCCGGCAATTCCGGGAAATCAAGGGCATCATGGAAGGTACAGCTAAACCGGATTACGCGACCAGCGTGGACATTGTGACCCGCGCGGCCATCAAAGAAATGATTATTCCGGCTCTCATTCCGGTGCTGGCGCCGATTATCGTTGGCTTCACTTTGGGCGCGGAAGCTCTGGGCGGAATGCTGTTAGGTTCCATCATCACCGGAATTTTTGTGGCTATTTCCATGACAAGCGGCGGCGGCGCTTGGGACAATGCCAAGAAATATATTGAAGAGGGCCATTTTGGCGGCAAAGGTTCCGAGGCTCACAAGGCAGCGGTGACCGGCGATACGGTCGGCGATCCTTACAAGGACACAGCCGGTCCGGCCATCAATCCAATGATTAAAATCATCAATATCGTGGCGTTGCTGATCGCGGGATTCATACTTTAAACGGAAATTTTTAATTTTGAATTTCCAATTTTGAATGAAATTGGAATGTCATAATTTTTTAAACATTTGATAATTCAGAAATTAAAAATTGATTCAAAATTCAAAATTCTAAATTTAAAATTAGCTAAATTATTATGTCCGATAATAATATAAAGAGATTAGGAGGCTCCAAACTTGAAATAACTATAAATATCCCTCGATCAAAATGGGAGCCGTATTTGGATATGGCGGCGGCGGAAGCTTCCAAAGAGATAAAAATTGCCGGGTTCCGTCCCGGTAAAGCGCCAAGAAAGTTGGTTGAACAGAAAGTCGGCCAAGAACCAATTCTGAACCAAGCGGCAGAAAAAGCCATCCAGAAAGCCTATGTGGATTTTATCGTCAAGGAAAAGCTGGAAGTGTTGGGTAGTCCGGAAGTGGTGATTGATGAAATAAAAGAAGGCGCAGATTTGAAATTCAAAGCCCGGGTAGCGGTAATGCCGGAAGTGAAGATCGGCGATGGCTACCGCAAAGGGATTAAGGAAGTAAACAAAGAATACGCGAAAAAATCGCCGGTTGCGGCGGATGAGGATATCAAACTGGAACTGGACAAACTGGCCAACAGCCGGGCCAAATTGGTGACTGTGCGGCGGGAGGCTAAAAACGGCGACGCGGTGGAAATTGATTTTAATATTGAGCGCGGCGGCGTGCCGATTGAGAACGGCTCAGGCAAAAACCATCCGCTGGTCATCGGAAAGGGCGTCTTTGTTTCCGGTTTTGAAGAAAATATCGTCGGTATGAAAGAAGGGGAACAGAAAGAAGTTGAACTTAAATTTCCTGATGATTATCACCAAAAGGATTTGGCTGGCAAACCGGCGAATTTCAAAATCAAACTGAACCTAGTCCAGGAAAGGCAAATTCCGGAAATCAACGATGAATTTGCCAAATCACTCGGCCAGTTTGCAGATCTGGAAGCGCTCAAGAAAAATATCCGCGAAGGGCTGGAACACGAAAACAAGCACAAAATTTCCGAACAGAAACGGAACGAGTATTTGGACAAGATCATAGCTGAAATGGAAATCGAACTGCCGGAAATTTTAATCAGCGAAGAAATTAAGAAAATGCTGGGCGAGTTTGAATACCAGATCCAGGCGATGGGTATGGATTTGGAGGGATACCTGGGCAAAATCGGCAAAAAGAAAGAAGATCTGGAAAAAGACTGGCGGCCGCAGGCTGAAAAAAGAGTGAAATCGGCGCTGGCTCTCAAAGAAATCGCCAAGCAGGAAGAGATAAAGGTTGAATCGAAAAAAATTGAAGAAGAAATGAACAAGACTTTAACCTATTACAAAAACATTAAAGATATGGAGAAGAATATAAATCTGGAAAGGTTGTATAATTATACGAAAGGGCTTTTGGAGAACGAAGCGGTGTTTGAAAGGTTAGAGAAATTATAAATTTTAAATCCGAAGCACGAAATCCGAAATCCGAAACAAATTCAAAATTATAAATCCAAAAATTTAAATATTTGAAAATTTGAATTTAGATATTGTTTCGAGTTTCGATATTCGAATTTAGAATTTTTATAAATATTATGAACAACGAAATTAAAAATCA
>Ga0172370_10007853_pt1 | contig 12979 bp, 16 predicted proteins | sample LakKiv5m_FD_114538 | JGI IMG/M metagenome (GOLD analysis project Ga0172370, IMG submission 114538) | Freshwater microbial communities from Kabuno Bay, South-Kivu, Congo - kab_022012_11.5m | ecosystem: Environmental > Aquatic > Freshwater > Lake | place: Democratic Republic of the Congo...
CTCTTCGTTCCTCTTATCTTCTCAAAAGCAGTTCTTGTTGCAGCTTTTGCGTCTCCGGCATATTCCTGAACAGCCTCAACGGCTTCAACAGGTGCGCTTTCTTCTTTCTTGTAACTATTTCCAAAATGATTGCTTCCAGTGAATGTTCTGGTATTAGTATAACCATTTCCATTAGAGTATCCGTTTCCATTTGAATAACCATTAGAATACCTCAAACTTTTCAAATACTCTTCAGTTGTTACCTTTCTTCTCAAAGCCAAAAGAATTTCCTTTCCCATTAATTCCTCAACTTCTTTTCCGTCAGGAGCAGTTGCGACGAAAGCAATCTTTGCATTATTGATAACGTTCTGTGCAATAAGCTTTCCTCCTCTATCTCCGTCTGTGAATAATGTTAATTCTTTTTCTTCTCCTAATTTAGCAATTTCCTTAGGTAATTTGGTTCCATTCATTCCTATAACATTATTTACTCTGTTCTTAAGTAAATTAACAACGTCTGCTCTTCCTTCAACAACAATAACTTCATTTCCTGTTAAATCTCCAGCAGGTAACTTTTCATCTCCATACTCTTGAATCTTAGCCGCTCTCGATTCCTCTTTCAAATTCTTGCTCATTTCTCCAATATCATTCTTACTCTCCAATCCTTCAAGTAATTTCTTTGCTCTTTCTTTAATGAAATCTCTCTTACTTCCTCTTACGTCTTCAATCTTAAGAACTTCAATTTTAGCTTCAGTCGGCCCTATTCTCTCAATAGTCTCTAAAGCTGCACCAATTAAAGCAGTCTCAGAAGTATCCAAAGCTGAAGGAACTTGTATTTCTCCAACCGATTTTCCATCAACAATTTCTAATTGAACTTCAATTCTTCCTATCTTCCCTTCTTTCTGCAATTCCCTCATTTCCATATCTGCTCCTAATAATCCTTCTGTCTGTCCAAATAGAGCTCCGATTACGTCAGGTTTTTCCAAAGGCCCTTCCGCCTTAAAGCTTGCATGTATCATGTATTTTATCGATACCGGACTTACTTTTGCCATTTTTGTTTGTTTTCTCCTATTATAGTTTCTTACCTATCTATAGTTTTCTTTTCTAAAGAAAACTGTAGGGGCTATTTCTAGCTATTTTATTTCAAGTAGTCTTGACTTTCCTAGTTTCCTATTCAATCTTTTCTACCTAATTTCGAAAGAAGTCTATAATCTGAACCGTGCCCAACATGAGCGTGAATATGATAAGCTAATAATCAAGTTACTAACTTCTTTCTCTTTTGTTAACAGCCACTTATATTTAAATGTTTGCCCGTTAAACGAATCTTTAATGTAATCAATTAATCAAGAACCGAAACATTAATAAAGGTTAAATAACATTAAATAATAGCTAAAACAGGCAAGAACAAACATAAGATGGGGCTAAAAACATTCAACATAGACGATAAGGCTTATAAGCAATACTCAGACTATTGCAAGAAACAAGGAATATCCATGTCTAAAAGAATTGATGTATTCATAAAAAGAGAATTAGATAAAATCAAAGACCATCATATTCCCATCAAAGAAAAAGAAATTCATAAAGAAACAAAGAGTGAAACACCATCGGAACATCACTCTTTTGCCAAATATTGTTAATAAGAATAGAAAGAACATAAATCTTAATTCATTCCAAACTTATTGCTCAGAAACACCAAAAGTGAAACGATTAACTTGATAATTTAAATTAGTTTGTTGATAAAAGGGGGTTTGTATTTTAATCGCCTTTGCTTGAGCCTCAGCAACTATTCTCGATGCTTCTGCCTCTCCTTCCGCTCTAATCTCTTGAGCATGCCATCTTCCACATCCTTCCATACAACCCGCAAGAAGAAATCCCGCTCCTGCCAATGCTCCTAAAAGTTTAGCACCCTTTCCAGCACTCTTACCAAAATCAGAATTATACCATCTTTCCCCATTCATCAAAATCAAAAATCTGCAATCTATTTAAACATTTATATAAAATTCTACATTATTGACAAATACATAAGTTTTTTAAATCCACTATATTCTGAAATATTATGATAGAAGTAGAAAGAAACCAGCAAGCACACGAAAGAGTAGAGAGAGCAATGCATAGCGATGAGCATAACAGATTAAATGCGAGACTTAATAGAGAAATGCCTGCGGGTTCTAGAAGCACATTTTTCCAGGTCCCAGTAAGTGACTATTCTCTAAAACCCCAAGAAGATACTTATTTCTCAAAAGCACAATCACGAAGGATTATAGATAATGCTCTATCAGAAGGGCATCAACCTTCTTGGAATCCAGGATACCATGTAGAAACAAATGTAGGAAAATTCTCATACGAAGAAAGAAAACAACCAGACCCATTTGCAGGACAAGAATCATTAAGCGTAGACAAACTTTTGTATAAAATTGGAAGCAGATAGAATTAATTATTGGCTTTCTCAATTACTTTTACAATCCCCTTCTCAGCATCAACCTCTATTAAATCTCCATCTTTAATTGCCTTTGTAGCAATCTTAGTCCCAATTATACATGGCTTATTCATTTCTCTTGCAATAATTGACGCATGACATGCAACACCGCCTTCATCTGTAACTATTGCCACCGCCCTTTTTATCGCAATTATAAAATCCGGTCTAGTCATCGAAGCAATCATAATTAAATCTGTAAATGAAACAAAGTACTTCCCAAAAGATTTCAGAGAAGAACCATCAAATAAAGAGTGAAAGTAGTTATAACCTGCCATCTCCCAGATTAATGCATCTTTATATTCTGTAACATCTATGTCAAACTTTCCCATAACTACACTTAGAAACTACAATTTATATCCCTTTCTATAAAAGAAAAAACAAATTTACGGGAATTATTATTCTTGATCTAAGTCTTCGAAAAGTTCATCGACTTCATCCGGGTCAAGCCCTTCAGTTTCGTCGAACTCCTCTGCCCCTTTTTCTAAACTCTTTTTTACAACCATTAATCCAAACTAATTTTTAGGCTATTTAAATCTTTTTCAGAATTTTTTCAGTTGTTTTTTACTACAACAACATTTTTAAAGCATTTTTTCTTCTAATCCTTTATCTAAAATTTCTTATTATAAGTTTATCGTCGACAAAATCCCCTTAGTAATATAAAAATATTATCCGCAAGTTAATCTTTCCATTAATCCCTCACTAAAAGAAGAGTTTACTAAATAGTTTTTTCTCTCATTATCCATACCAATTGTAAAAGAATCTGTAAGTTTGTTATGAACGTATATTTCTGGTTCTTTTCCCGCAACAATTCTTACCAAATTAATTAGTGTCTCATGAAACAAATAATGTCTATCCCTTGCAACCCTCAATTGTTGTCTCAATTCACGGAGAGTCATAGAATTAACTTCCTGTTCTCTTTAGGGTATAGAAATCTCTTACTCGCCCTAATTTTTCATACAACTGCATTAAATTACTTTGAACATCTGTTTTTTCTTCAGGAGACAAATCAAGAGAAGCAAGCTTTTCATAAACTTCCAAAGCATTTCTTCTTTTATCTCTCTTCAATAATGCCTTTGCTTGTACCTTCAACATATCTTTTCTCTTAACCTTTAATTCTACTTTTTGTTTATCAGTAACGCAAGCAAGTGCTTTTCCAAATGCAACATCAGATTCATCAAACATCCCAGCTTTAACAAACAAATCAGTAGCTTTCATAAAGTCCTTCATCTTCCCATCAAATGTAGTATTAATCTCTGCAGAAGAGTTCATCAATTTAGCAGCATCTCCAAACATCCCTCTTGGTTCATATGTCTCAGCCAATTTAACAAGAACAAATTTTCTCGTATCAAAATCAATACCCTGTTTCAAAACCGCTTGAAGATAATCCATTCTTACATAATCACCAACTTTAGCAATTTTCTCTTCAACTTCTTTTTTTGTAGGTGCAATCCCTCTTGTTATCATATTTCTTAAGGTTATTCTGACTTTTTAAACATTATTACATTAAAATAATCATAAATTAATCATTCAGAAAGCATTGCTTCCAAATTAATTGTTAGATAATTCATCGCATCAACAAACCTTTTTGGGAATTTTTTTGAAAATTCAGTAGTCATATCTTTTCTGAAACCCCAAATGCATCTATTAGAATTTGGTTCCCAACCAAGAGATAATATAATTTATTGTAACAAAAAGTCTAACTTAAATTTTATAAAATTAATAATCAAAGACAAATTACTCAATAAGTATTGTTGTATCATTTTATTTTTTAGAAGTTATTCAAAAAAGATTTAAGCTAATGGTTTTGCCTTGATTTCAATGCAGACACCGGCTCCAACTGTTGCTCCAGCGTCTCTTACTGCAAATCTAGCCATGTGTGGGTTTGCTGCCTGCGTCTCTAAGACAAGGTTTCCTATTGGCTTGATTCTGACTTTAGCAACATCTCCATTCTTCAAAAAGTCTGGATTCTTTGTTGTAACTCCAGCTGAATCTGTCTTCTCTATTAATTCAATAAACTGGCATGGAACTTGTGCTGTGTGAACGTGGAATACTGGTGTATATCCTTTAGCAATAACTGTTGGGTGTGAAATAACTGCAATCTGGGCAACGAATTCCTCTGCAATTGTAGCAGGTTTAGCGGCATCGCAAACTACGTCTCCTCTTGCAACATCTTTCTTCCCCACCCCTCTTATGTTGATTCCGACGTTGTCTCCAGCTTCAGCTTGAGGCAATTGTTCATGGTGCATTTCAACGCTTCTAACTTCTCCAGGAACTCCTTTTCCAGATCTTCCAGGCAAAATTATAACTTTCTGTCCAATCTTCATTATTCCAGTTTCAATCTTTCCAACTGGGACTGTTCCTATTCCAGTAATTTCATAAACGTCCTGTAATGGCATTCTCAATGGCAATGTAGTTGGTTTATTAGGCATCGCAAACAAATCTAATTGTTCTAATACTGTTGGTCCCTTGTACCATGGCATATTAGTAGATTTCTTAGCAACGTTATCTCCCTTGAATCCAGATATAGCAAGGAATTGTATTCCATCAGGCTTGTATCCTGCTTGCTTTAATACAACAGAAACGTCTGCCTTAACTTTATTAAATGCATCTTCTTTGTAATCAACAGCATCCATCTTGTTAACGTTAACAGCAATCTGTCCAACTCCCATTGTTCTAAGTAACCAAACGTGTTCTTTTGTTTGTGGTTGAACTCCATCTTTAGCAGATAATGTCAAAAATGCAACGTCTGCCTGTGATGCTCCAGTAATCATGTTCTTAACGAAGTCCTTGTGTCCAGGTGCGTCAATTATTGTAACTTCATACTTATTTGTAATTAATTTCTGATAAGAAAGGTCAATTGTAACTCCTCTTTCTCTCTCTTCTTTGAATTTATCCATAACGAAGGCGAATTCGAATCCTGCTTTTCCGTGCTTCTGGGCTTCAGACTTCAATTTCTCCATTTCTTCAGGAGATACCTTTCCAGAATCGAACATCAATCTTCCAATTGTTGTAGATTTTCCGTGATCAACGTGACCGACGAAAACAACGTTCAATGTTGGTTTTGTTTTTGCCATATTAATTTTAAGTAATAGTGTTTATTTTTGAGGGTATTTAAATGTTTTTATTTTTAATTAACCAAGAAAATGCAAACTAATTATCAGTGCAACAATTCCCATTAATAAAAATGCCAAACCTATAAACCTAAGTATAATTCTCATCCTCTTCCAAGGAATTATTATATGAACTAATCGTCCTAATCCTCTTACATACCCGTTCTTAAATATCCAAACTGGTTTATATCTAAAAATAATTCCAATAGCAACAAAAACAATTCCCAAAATCACCCCATTCGAGATATCGTCAAACAACATCTTATAGATAAGAAACTAAGTTTTATTAATCTTCTTATCGACTAAGAATTATGCCCGTTATAAAACATACAAATAAGTTTATTGTTATCTTATTCTCACTAATTATTATCTTAATTATATCATTAATCCTAATAAATTATCATAACTCTGATATCAAATATAAATCTCCAGACAATATATCTCAAACTTGCATCAATTCTCATTGTTTTAATGTTAGTTTAGCAATAACAGAGCAAGAAAGGAAAAGAGGATTAATGTTCGTTAAAGAATTAAGAGATGACGAAGGAATGCTCTTTATCTTCCAAGAAGAAGCAATCCATCCATTCTGGATGAAAAACACATTAATTCCATTAGATATGATTTGGATAAATTCCTCATTAGACATAGTAGATATTTTTAACGCATCTCCATGCAAAGATAATGAAATCTGTAATAACATTATTCCAAACGTCTCCTCTCTTTATACATTAGAAATAAACTCAGAATTATCGGATAAATACAATTTCTCACTAGGAGACAAAGTTGTCTTCCACAACGTTTAAATAATTAAACTAACATAAAACAGAGATGAAAGTAATTCTAGACTCCAACTTTATTATTTCATGTGTTATGAAAAACATCCCATTCATAGAACAATTGCAGGAAAAAGGATTTGAAATTTTATTAGCAAGAGAAGTTATGCAAGAACTTAAAGATTTAAGATTAAAACTTCCTCACAACGAAAGATTAGCCATAGATATAGGCACAGATTTACTGGAGAAGGCAAAACTAAAAAAAGTCACACTAAGCCAAGAAAAAGTTGACTTAGGTCTGATAAAGAAGGGCAAAGATGGTTATTATATAGCTACATTAGATGCAGCAATTAAAAGAGAAGTCCCAAATAGAGTAGTAATAAGCTCAGCTCAAAATGCAATTTCCATAGAAAGAGATTAATTTTTGTATCTAATCAGTTTATACATATTCTTTTAAACCTAAATTAATAAAACCACTAATGAAGAGGTTAAAATTCAATTCTCAAGGGAAATTAATAGGTGCAGATTTAGATGGATTCTCAATTGGAGTTAAAAACGGAGATGAATACGAACAAGAAAACGGAGAAGTGAGAGAAAAATTAAGAACATCGAAGGATTTAGATTATCTGAGAGAAGATACCGACGACAAATTTAGTAATATTATAGACAATTCAACATGGAGTTTATATGAAAATAATCAACCATTAAAGCCATTAATGTTTTCAAACGGAAAGACACAGGAAGATATAGTAAATCATATAGTAAACTCAATAAAATCGGGAAAAAAGATTATTCTTCTTCATGGAGTCTGCGGAACTGGAAAATCCGCAATAGCATTGAACATTGCAAGACAATTAGGAAAAGCATCAATAGTTGTTCCGGTTAAAGGATTACAGAGGCAATATGAAGAAGACTACACAAATAAGAAATATGTTATAAAGCCCAATGGTAAAAAGATGAGAATTGCTATGATAACTGGAAGAGAAAACCACGACTCTATTATTGAACCAGGAACTTCGTGTGCAGACCCTTTTCTCCCAGATACAATTAAGATAACTGAAAAAAACTATCAAAGATTAAAAGACTTTTACAGCAAAAATCCATTAGCCCATAGCAAGGAAATGCCAGAATTAAAAATGTTAAAGAGAATTGCAATAGCTCCTTCAAATCCATATTGGAGTCCGATTGTCCCGTCAACATTCGATTTAAATCTAAGAGATGCAAAAAAGAAAAAGTATATGGGCTTGCAAGGAAAGGAATTCACATTTTATCATAGAAAACAAGGTTGTTCTTACTACGACCAATATCAATCATACATTGACGCAGACGTTATAATATTTAATTCAGCAAAATACAAGATAGATACATTATTAGACAAAAAACCAGAGACAAGAGTAGATATTATAGACGAGGCAGACGAATTTTTAGATAATTTCTCAACCCAAGAAGAAATAAACCTTTCAAGATTAGACTCATCATTGCAACATCTTAATCCAGAAAGTGCCGAAGCAAGAAAAATAATAGAAGAAATAAGAGATTTGATTGAGTTAGAACAAAAAAACAAAAACGCAATCGGAATAGATGAAACAAAATTATTCGAATTAAAAGACACAAAATTAGACAAAATATTAAGATTATTCCTAAAAAGCCCAGAATTAGAAACAGAAATATACTTGGATGAGGACAGCTATGCAAATAAAGCATTAGAAGTTGCATATATGTTTAGAGATTTCTTCTCAGAGACGTATGTTTCATTCAGAAGATATGAAAATGCCATGATGGCAAATTTAGTTTCAACAAATCTTTCAAAGAAATTCCAAGATATAGTTAGAAAGAACAACGCATTAGTTTTAATGTCTGGCACATTGCATTCTCCAATTGTAATGAGGGAAATATTTGGGGTTCAGGATTTTGAATTAGTAGAAGCAGAAACATTAAATCAAGGAACAATAGAAATAATAAGAACTGGAAAAGAATTTGACTGCAAATATGCAAACTTTAAAGCGGGAAAGTATTCAAAAGAAGACTATCTAACTTCTTTATCATTAGCGATGGAAAAATCAAAAAAACCCACCTTAATACATGTCAATTCATTTGAAGACCTTCCATCAGAAAATGAAAAGATGCAATTAGGAATTACTAATTTGTTATCAAAAGAAAGATTAAGGCAATTACAAATGGAAGATAAAACGGGAAGACTAATTTCATTATTTAAATCCAAGATGAATGATTCTCTCTTCACAACAAAATGTTCTCGTGGAGTTGACTTTCCAGGAGACACGTGCAATTCAATCATTTTTACAAAATATCCTAACCCTAATGTTCAAGGAACATTCTGGAAAATCCTTGAAAAGACGCATCAGAAATACTATTGGGATTTTTACAGAGATAAAGCGAGAAGAGAATTCTTGCAAAGAATCTACAGAGCCCTAAGAAGCAAGGATGACCATGTTTATATTCTAAGCCCAGACATAAGGGTCTTAGATGCAGTTAGAGAATTACAATTAAATAATAAATCTCCAAAATGTTAGATTACACAGAAACGCCTTATCACAAAGTAAGACACATCAGAGCTAAAAGCTTTCTCAATTCATTGTGTAGAAAAGCAGAAGTAAATTTGGGTCCCAATCCCCCACGGGAACAAGGAGGAGATTTTATATTAACTGTTAGAGCATTTAGAGACTTAGCATTAAGGGGAAATGGAGAAACATTGGAACAATTTGGAATGAAATATCGATTTAGCAGGGTTTGGTTAATAGAAACAATAAACAAAGCCTATGAGAAATTTCATTTAGACGAATAATCATCTCTTATCAATCTTCTTCGTTCCAATAACCTTCTTTCCATTCATATATGGCACAAGAACATCAGGAACTTTTATTGTTCCATCTTCTAATTGATAATTTTCAACAAGAGCAATAAGCAATCTAGGAGTAGCCAATCCAGAACCATTCAATGTATGAACAAACTTTCTTTCTCCAGTCTTGTTTTCCGTAAACTTAGTATTCATTCTTCTGGCTTGGAAATCAGTACAATTAGAACATGATGAAGTCTCAAGATATCTTCCTAAGAATGGGCTCCAGACTTCTAAGTCATATGTTTTTGCAGACGCAAATCCGGCATCTCCAGAAGCAAGAAGTATTCTTCTATAAGGCAATTTAAGCATTTGCAATAACTTCTCCGCCCTTGCAGTCATTTCCTCATGCAACTTCCAAGATTCTTCTGGCTTACACAAATAAACCATCTCAACTTTTTCAAACTCATGCAATCTAAATATTCCGGGAGTTTCAGCCCCATGTCTTCCAGCTTCAGTTCTATAACACTGCGTAAATGCACAGAATCTCTTTGGTAATTCATTTTCATTCAGAACTTCATCAGCATATATATTAGTAACTGGAACTTCAGCAGTAGGGACAAGATAATTTCCTTCTCTTAATTTATACAAATCCTGTTCAAACTTTGGCAAATTTCCCGTGCCATACATTATCTTAGGGTTAACAATCTGAGGGGGATTAATTTCTGTAAAACCATCCTTAACATGGAAATCCAACATAAACTGAATTAATGCTCTTTCTAATCTCGCCAGTTCTCCCTTAAATAAATAAAATCCTGTTCCTGCAAGCTTAGCCCCTCTTTTCATATCTAACAAACCTAAATCTTCAAGTAATTTATCATGACTTTTAATGGGGAAACCAAACTTAGGAATTGCTCCCCATCTAGCTATTTCTTGATTTTTTTCTTCTCCCCCAACAGGAACCAAATCATCTTGTAAATTAGGAACTACTTGTAGTAATGCATCTCTTTTTTCTTCTTCAGCCTTCATTGTTGCTTCCAAAGCAACCATTTTCTCTGGAATCTCCTTTGCCTCTTCCATCAAAAAGTCAGCATTCTTCCCCGCTTTCTTAACATTACTTATTTCAACACTTATTTTATTCCTTCTCGCTCTAAGTGCATCACTCTGCTCTTTCAGTTTTCTCCATTCTTTATCATGAAAAACAATTGCATCAACATTTATCTCATACTTTCTGTCCTCAATCTTTTTCTTGACATATTCAGGATTATCCCTAATAAGCTTTATGTCTATCATTCCCTTTAGTAAGAAAGCTATTATTTAAATCTTAATATTTAAATTACTAACGATACCCAGTTTCCCAAGGACGTCTCGCGGGCTTTCTCATGGTTTCAGGATTAAACGGATTAAACGATAATATCTGTGACATGTCCTTTGTTCTACCATACATCGCCGCAGATTTTTCAACACTACCCCTCCCGAGATTATCCCATTTCAATCGAGGAAGCCTAACAACCCCGCCATGACTAACTTCGACATAAAACTCTGCGGCACCATTATTAACTAATACATGAACTCCTTGCCCACTGCAATCACTTTTTTGATATTCTATAGCTTGAACAACACTCGGAGCAACCCTGGGTATTTCCTGTCTAGTCAAGCCCACAGTAGAATCAGCAGAATCCATTAAAAAAGACATATCCCTATAAACATAACAATTACCACTCAATTCGATACTATCATTTGGTTGATGCATACCTGCCTCTCTTTCCCAAGCCCTATGTTTTGCCTTTTGCATTTTATCCCAACTACTTCCAGGTCCACTATCGGCTTTATACTTATTTTCATGAGGACGTTGAACCTCATCATGTCTCCCATGTCCCTTATGCTTTAACTTATCTGGATTTCTCCATTTCATTGACATATCAGAACCCCCATTTATCTATCTTATAAATATTCCTATACTAAAAAGAAACATTAATTATAACTGCTTCCATCTCTTGCTTTCTTCAATTCAACATAATGCTCTTTTCCAAGATGTTTAAACTTCTCATGACTTGTTCCGTAATGTTCAATTAAATGAGAAACAAAATCTCCTCCAAGATGATGAGGTATAACCACATAATCTATTCCTTTTTCATACAAATCCAATGCCTGTCTTGGTTGTTCAGCAGTAGCAATAAATGTCGCTCTACTTTTAAGTTCATTCAAGGTTTCCCTTATCGCAAGATTTGCTTCTTCTTCAGGAATAGTAGAAATAACTAATTTTGCCTTTCCTAATTCAATTTCAGCCAAGAAGTTTTTATCTGCCGCGTCTCCAAATACACAACTTATCCCTTGCTTTTCAAGAGAAAAGATAACCTTAGGATTATAATCAACTACTAAAATAGGAACATTCATTTTCTTCAGTCTTTGCATTATCTTATATCCTATTCTATGATATCCAAACACTACAACATCAAACTTATCTAATTTCTTAGCACCATCTTCATTTTTCCCCCCTTCAAACATTCTTAACAATGGTCCTATCTTTCCGAATATAACTCTGGAATAATATATACTATAACTGCTTATCCCTATAGTAATCAATGCTATAATTACAGTTAAATTCATAAATTCACCAGTCAAATATCCAAGATTAAATCCAATTAATACAATAACTAAGGAAAATTCACTTATCTGTGCTAATGCACTTCCCGCAAAGAAGTTAGTTCTTTTTTTGTATCCAAATAATCTAAGGAAACTCATAACTATTAATGGTTTACCAACTAAAATGAGCACAGAAAATGCCAACGCGTGCAATATTAATGTTCCAGATATTGGCCCAACTAATTGGCTTCCAAAGAATACGAATAATATAACGACGAAAAAGTCTCTTAATGGTTTAATCTTTCCACCAAGTTCAAGATTATATTTAGAAGCGGCGAGAGACATTCCCGCAATTAAAGCTCCAATCTCAAGACTCAATCCCAGATACTGGAACAAAGCAGCGAGAGCAAGAGCCCAGGCAATTCCAAATAAGAATAATGTTTCTTGTGATCTAGCAAGATAATCCATGAACTTATTCAAAACAAAATCCGAGAACAAGAATACCAAAACAATTAATCCTATTATCTTTCCAAATCCTAAAGCAAAGCTAAACATATCTCCACTTTTAAGCAGAGGTATAACCATTAATACTATTGCAGCAATAAAGTCTTCTACGATCAATATTCCTAAGGCAATCTTACCATGCAATGTGTCTATTTCTTTTTTATCTGCAAGAATCTTAACAACTACGACAGTAGATGAAAACGCCAATGCTGCTGCAAGATAGATTGCAGAATGATAGTCAAAACCAATAGCTAAAGAAACAAGAAATACCGCGATAGAAGTAACAACAATTTCTCCAACTCCTGCTAATCCGCTAACTTTTCCAACTTCTTTCAAAACTCTAAAGTCCAACGATAATCCAACTATAAACAAAAGAAGTGCAATCCCCATTCTTGCAAATAACTGAACATAATTCCCATTTTCAGCGTTGATAAAACCAAAGAACATCGGTCCGACAAGAACCCCTGCAAAAAGATAGGCAATAATAGGGGGCTGTTTTACAACTCTTGCAATAACAGCAACTACTGCAGCTATCCCTATGACTAAACTAAGATAAAATAATGTTTCATATGCCATCTTTTTTCAATTAATAAAATAGAATTTGCTTTAAATACCTTTTCTAAAACCGAAAAAATAAAGGCTTTGCGTCATAAGTCAATCTTTTAATCTAGAATAATAACTTTGCTTTCTCAAATTGTGAATAATTATTCGTGCAGTTAACTGTACGAGTTTAGAAAGAGAATTAAACTTCATTAACGGC
>Ga0172370_10007855_pt1 | contig 12975 bp, 12 predicted proteins | sample LakKiv5m_FD_114538 | JGI IMG/M metagenome (GOLD analysis project Ga0172370, IMG submission 114538) | Freshwater microbial communities from Kabuno Bay, South-Kivu, Congo - kab_022012_11.5m | ecosystem: Environmental > Aquatic > Freshwater > Lake | place: Democratic Republic of the Congo...
GATTTGGGAATGTTATTGGAAGAATTGTCGTTTTGTGGAGAAAAATATAAAAATCATAGTTTGAGTGAGATATATGATTATTTACTGGCGATTGCCAAAGATAGTGGTTTTGGAAGTCAGGACAGAAAAGTAAATAAATTGTCCGAAATATTATTGGAAGTAAATTCATTAGAAAGAAAATATATTTCAAGAATGGTGGTGGGAAAATTGCGACTTGGATTTTCTGCAAAAACGATTTTTGATGCGCTATCTAAGATTGAAAGCGGAAACAAAACACTTAGAAAAGAAATTGATTCTGTTTTTCAAATATATCCGGACCCAGGTTTGATAACTAGAGTTGTAAAAGAAAAAGGGATGGCAGGGCTTGCAGAAATTAAAGTTAAGGTTGGTGTTCCTGTTGTTCCCGCTTTATGCCAACGACTTAATGAATATGACGAAATCGTTGAAAAAATGAAAGATCTGGTGGTGGAAAGAAAATATGATGGAACTCGTTTACAAATTCACTTTAATAGATTAAAGAATGAGGTTAAAACATATACACGTAATTTGGAAGAAAACACCTGGATGTTTCCTGAACTTTTGGAAATGGGTAAATGGGTAAATGGAGATCAAATTATCTTTGATTGCGAAGCAGCAGGTTATGAAAGAAAAACGGGAAAAGTTTTACCTTTTCAAATAACTATGACAAGAAAAAGAAAGCATAATATTGCAAATGCGGCCGAAAGTGTTCCAATGAGATTTTTTATCTTTGATATTTTAACTAAAGATGGAGAGAGTTTAATAGAAAAACCATATTTTGAAAGAAGAAAGATTTTGGCAAAATCAATTAAAAATAATGAAGTAATGATCGTTGATGAGTATGTGAGAACCAATAACGCCAATGAAATTAAAAGGCTTCACGAGAAATATTTAAACGAAGGTTTTGAAGGTGCGGTTCTTAAGATGTGGAATGGTAAATATTTACCAGGAAGACAAGGATGGAACTGGGTGAAAATTAAAGAGATTGAAGGAAATTCGGGAAAATTGTCGGACACTTTGGATTTAGTGGTTTTGGGATATTATTTCGGAAAAGGAAAAAGAGCAGTTTTTGGAATGGGAGCATTTTTAGTTGGTTTGAAAAAGAACGAGAATTGGGTGAGTTTGGCAAAGATCGGAACCGGACTTACCGATAATGAGTTTAAAGGATTAAGAAAGAAACTTGAAAAACTTACAATAAAAGAGAAACCGAAAAATTATCTTGTTGAAGGAACATTGTTGGCAGATGTTTGGGTTGAGCCTAAAGTGGTTGTGGAGGTTGCTGCCGATGAGATAACAAAAAGTAATGTTCATGCAGCCGGAATCGCATTAAGATTTCCAAGATTGATTAGATTTAGGGAAGATAAAGGAATAGCCCAAGCAACAACCTGGAAAGAAGTAGAAGAAATCACCAAACTTTCTAAAGTATAAGGTATGATTTAGAAATGGAATTTATAAAATATATTATTGATCTTTTTTTACACATAGACAAAAATTTGGTTTTGGTGATTGCAAAATACGGAACTTTAACCTATGGACTATTATTTTTTGTGATTTTTATGGAGACGGGATTGGTGGTGACACCGTTTCTTCCGGGTGATTCATTGCTTTTTGCAGCAGGAGCTTTGGCAGCGATGGGTTCTTTTAATATTGTTTTGCTTTGGGTTTTGATGGCAGTTGCGGCAGTAATAGGTGACACTGTTAATTATTGGATAGGACATAAATTAGGAAGAGAAGTGTTTGACGGGAGAAGTCGTTTTTTTAAAAAAGCCTATTTGGATGAAGCGGAAGAATTTTATGCAAAACATGGTGGGGCGGCAATTTTCCTGGGACGATTTGTGCCGATTGTCCGAACCTTTGTGCCTTTTGTTGCCGGAGTTAGTGAGATGAGTTATGGCCATTTTATTACTTATAACGTGATTGGAGGACTGACTTGGGTAAGTGCTTTTTTGTTGGGGGGTTATTGGTTTGGAAATATACCTTTCGTTAAGGAGAACTTTCATTATGTGGTAGTGGCGATTGTGTTGATTTCTATAGTGCCAATTGTATGGACGGCAGTTAAAAAAAGAAAATAGTTGGGTGTTAAAATGATTTATGGTGTTGAATATTTTAATGGGATTGCTATTGTTGATATTGATTGTTTTGTCTTCGGGGGTAGTGGTAGATGTTTTGGAAAGGTTTGTTTTTCAATTGCCAATTAAGAAAAAGGCGATCACTTCAATATTGATTGGTTTTTCTTTAGCTTTACCGGAATTATTTGTTGGGATTGCCTCGGCTTTAGACGGAAAACCGCAAATTGCTTTGGGAAATGTAGTCGGTGCAAATATGGCAAATTTGAGTTTGATAATTGGTGGTTTGGCAATGATTGCAGGAGTGGTACCTGTCTTGGGAGAGTATTTGGAGAAGGATCTTTGGCTTAGCATAGGTTTGGCACTAATGCCATTTATTCTTCTTTTTGACGGATCAATTTCTCGTTTTGACGGAGGGTTGTTGATTGTTTTATATTTTATTTATTCATTTTTTCTTGCAAACGATAAAGCGGTGGTAAAACAAATAAAAAGTAAAATTTCTCTTGTTGAAAAAGGAGGATTGCCGGTAGTGTTGGGTTTGGGAGTATTTATAATGGCTGTTTGTTCTTGGCAGCTTGTTCAGATTGTTATAAGAGTTGCGGCAGCTTGGGGTGTAAGCTGGTTTTGGATTGGTTTATTGTTGATTTCCTTTGGTACAACTTTGCCCGAGTTAATTTTGTTGTTGTTTTCTAGGAAGAAAAGCAAGGTTAGTTTGGTACTTCCCGATTTACTATCAAGTGTGGTAATGAACTCAACAATGATACTGGGAATTGTGGCGATGATTACACCGATTAAAATGGCCGAATCAATACAACGAGGATTATCGGGAATGTTTTTGGTAATAATACTGGGGCTTTTTTGGCTTTTTACAAAATCAAAGCGAAAACTTGAAAAATGGGAAGGATTAGTGCTTATTGGAATCTATTTAATGTTTATCGGTTTGCAGTTTTTGTTTGCGTGAAACCTAACGATCGTTTTCTTCCAAACTTAGTAAGGCTTTAATACGATTGGAAATTTTCTTTTTGGATTTTTTCTCAATAAATACTGCTTGAAGATTTTTTAAAAATTCCGGAGTTGGTTTAGCTTTGCTAGGATATTCTCCACCCATGGGATATTCTTTTTCCTGATCTACCTTTTGATTTGTCATGTATTTTAGATTCAGAACGGCATATTTTTGAATGAGTTTTAGAGTACCTATTTTACGAAAACGTCTTAGAGAATAAACATAACGAGGTTCGTGAATAATAGAAAAGGAAAAACCCTTACGGTAGCCTTGTCTTATGAATTCGGTGTCTTCGGCAAAACCAACTTTGGGATTAAAACCACCAATCTTGCTAAAAATATTACGACGACATCCAATCATTGCTCCGAGAGCTCCCGGATTACCAAGAAGATAACCGGTTTCGGCAAGAAGGTTTAAATAAGTTGCTACTGCTTTATCAGAGCTTTTATTGGAGTCTGGAAGACACCAGGTTGTGAACATATCAGTTGGTTTGACAGTTTGGTTGTATTTAATTCCTTCCAAAAAATGTTTTGGGAGGCGATTGTCGGCGTCATTAAAAAGCAGATAGACGCCCTTTCCTGCTTCACCACCCATGTTTCTTTGGACGGAAACATTTCTTATTTTGCTTGAAAGAATTTTTAGAGAAGGAAGCTTTGCTTTATATTCTTTGGCTTTTTCCACTGTTTTATCTTTTGATTGACCGTCAACAACAATGACCTCAAAACCCTGAAAAGTTTGATTTGAAAGATCTTTTAAAAGAAACGGAAGAGATTTTTCTTCGTTTAGACAAGGGATAACAATGGAAAAAAATGGTTCTTTGGTCATAGCTGATAGAATTATAGTATGTATTTAATTGTAGGATTGGGCAACCCAGGTATTGAGTATAAAAAGACAAGACACAATGTGGGGTTTATGTTTATTGATAAATTGGCAGGCAAAGAAAATTTTTCTTTTGATAAGAAACGTGAGATAGAAGTTTTGACGATGAAAAATGTTGTGTTAGCAAAACCTCAAACTTTTATGAATGATTCCGGAAGAGCAATACGAAAATTAATTGATTATTATAAATGGAGTGTTGAAAATTTGGTTGTGATTCACGACGATTTGGATATTGCTTTTGGCGAGTATAAAATTCAGAGAGAGAAAGGGCCTAAGATACATAACGGAATAAAGTCTGTAGAGCGAACTTTGGGAAGAAATGATTTTTGGAGAGTTCGTATTGGAATTGATAATAGACAACCAAATGTCAGCTACGGAACCGGTGCAGATTATGTGCTTTCAAATATGTCAAAAGATGAATTAAACGAGTTGAATAATGTTATTGAGGAATCATTAAAAGAGTTGACTGAAATACTGGGCATTGATATCAAATAATATTTAGTCCGATTATCAGGTTAAAATATCAATAATGGACAAAGTAGGGTTTAAACCAATGATAAATATTTTGGATAAGTACGACCTGGAAGAGACAAAACAAAGGCGGATAAGTAGAGAATTTCAGGATTATGCATATCGGCTCGCTGTGGAACTTGAGGATACTGCCCATACAGCGATATATATGAAACTAGCCAAAAATACTCCAAGACCGGTAATAGAACAAGCAAGACTTTTTGTGTTGGGGGCAAACAACCCCAAGAGTAAAGCAAGATTATTTATGTGGAAATTAAAACAGATTAGAGAGGAAAAAATTGATAAGATGGAGGAGTGAGAGTTTTGCTTTTTCAAAAAATTTTTAAAGAGACGATTTGGGGAAAGGTAGCCATGATGATTGCTGTGATTTTCTTTTTGTATTTGGGAGATGCCATCATTAGTGACTGGGTGCCGGTGTATATGCAGTACACATTGGGTGGTTCTTTGATGATGGGTCTTTTGATGTCTTTTTCTTCACTTATTGGTTTACTTGCCGATTTAATTTTTCCTCAGTTGTTTCGTAAGGTAGCTGAGAGAAGAATGGTAATGTTGGCGATTTCTTCGGTGTTGATGACTGCGGGAGTATTTTTGTGGACGACTCATTTCCCTTTGGTGGCGCTATTTTTATTGGGAATGGGGATTTGGGGTTTATATTATGAATTTTTAAATTTTGGATTAGCTACTTTTGTGGCAAAAAACGCTCCGGTAACTGCAAGATCGGGAGTATGGTCCATAATTGGAGTGGCAGGAAGTATAGCTTATTGTTTGGGACCGTTAATTGGCAATATGCTTTTGGTTTGGAAAGGAAATTTAGCAATTATTTTTGTTTATGCAGGAATGGCTCTAGTTAGTTATACTGTCTGGCTGGTTATTGGAGTGAGAAAGAGTAAAGAGGTGTTGGAAGAAAAGGAAGTTGGTGGATTTAATTTAATTGAAGAAATAGGATATTGGAAAGTGTTATTTGTTCATGTGTGGCCGATTCTGTTGGTGAGCTATTTACTTGGAGTACTGGATGCTACATTTTGGACAACAGGAGTTGTTTTGTCGGATATATTATTAAAAAAAGACTGGATCGGAGGATTGTTTTTGTCAGCATATACTTTTCCGGCAATTTTTTTGGGGTTTCTGGTTGCGAGATTGGGTATATATCAAGGAAAAAAGAAAATGGCAGAAAAATTTCTATTGGCGGCAGGAATATTTATGGCATTATTGGGAAATGTTGATTCAATAGTTGCGATGGTTTTGATAGCGTTTTTAATAGGTGTTATGACGTCTGTGGCGTGGCCACTTTGTAATGCCGTATATTCGGATATCTTAGCCAGGATGGGAAAAGAACAAAAACATTTGATGGGTATGTCCAGTTCAATGATTAATCTTTCTTATATAACCGGTCCGGTCATTGCCGGATTGTTAGCCAATAATATTGGTGAACAAAAGACAATGATGTGGATGGGAGTATTTGTGGCGATTTTGGCAGTGATATTGCTTCTTGTAACTCCGAAAAAGTTAAAACTTCCGCAAACTGAAATATCCGAATGGAAGGACTAAAGAGGATTGTGTACAATGAAATTGATGTTTAAAGGAAAGATTTGGTTTCACGAAGTAGCTATATTTGGGGTATTGGCGATATTGATTTTGTGGAGTATTTTAAATAAAAATTTTGTTTTTAATTTGGGTTTGTTGTGGTGGCTTTTAGGAGCATTGATTGGATTTTTGTTTGTTTTTTTAGATAGATTTTTTTACAGTGTGATAACAAATCCGAACGAAATGATGGGTATCCGTTTGAGAGAATTGTTTGGTCAAAGAAATTATGTAGAGGGAATAAAACTTCTTTTGGAGGAGAGATATGATCAAAAAGAGTTGATAATGAGAAGCTTTTTGTTTTTATTGATGTGGATTGTCTTGGCTTTTTTTACGATAACAAGTGTGGTTAATTTATTTCCAAGAGGTTTAATGCTTGGAATTGGAACGCATTTAATTTTTGATTTAATTTATGACTATACCCATGATAAAGAGAGATTGGATAAATGGTTTTGGCAAATAAAAAGAACACTTGAACCAGAGGAGAAATTTTGGTTTGTAGTAATAGTTTGTATTGTCTATGTATTGATAGCGTTTAATTTGTAAAATTGGTGTTGACAAGCCTTTCTTTTTGATATACCATGGGGGGTATATGTCTATAGAAGAAAAAAAGAAACTACAAGTAATGTTAAAAAGAATTCAAGGACAGGTTGGAGGAATTGAGAGAATGGTGGGTGAGGATAAAAACTGTGATGCAGTTGTTACCCAAGTGGTAGCCTCAATGAGTTCTTTGAAAAGTGTGGCTAAAACTCTTTTGGCAGACGCTGTTGGTAGTTGTTCAAAAGAAGAATATACTAAACTATTAAAGAGATTTCTTTAAAATATTATTAATAATTTAAACAATAAATATGGAATTAATTCATTTTACGGATACAAATTTTGACGAGACGGTTCTAAAAGCAGAAAAGCCAGTTTTAGTTGATTTTTTTGCGGATTGGTGTGGTCCTTGCAGAATGGTGGCACCGGTTATTGAGGAAATGGCAAAAAATTTTGGTGAAAAAATTGTTGTTGGAAAGGTTGATGTTGATGCTAATCCCGGAGTTGCGGGAAAGTATGGAGTGATGAGCATTCCTACAGTTATTCTCTTTAATCAAGGAAAAGAAATTGAAAGACAAGTTGGTTTTGGAGGAAAAGAAATTTACGAAGAGATGGTTAAAAAGATTTTGAAATAGTCATGAAAAAGTATGATGTAATTGTTATTGGTGGAGGACCAAGCGGTTACACCAGTGCAATATATTTGGGGAGAGCGGCTTTATCGGTATTGGTATTGGCTGGAGCGCAACCGGGTGGCCAACTAATTTTTACATCAGAAGTAGAAAATTTTCCCGGATTTGTTGAGGGAATTATGGGGCCTGATTTAATGATGTCTATGGAGTCTCAGGCAAAAAGATTTGGTGTTGAGATTAAATATGAAGAAGCAACTAAGGTAGATCTTTTTAAAGAAGAAAAAAGTGTTTGGGTTGGTGAAGTTGAGTATCAAGCGAAAGTGGTAATTGTGTCAACCGGGGCAACTTCAAAAATGATTGGTATTGGTGAAGAAGCATATGTTGGACGTGGAGTAAGCACTTGTGCAGTATGTGATGCGGCTTTTTTTAAAGGCAAGAAAACTTTTGTTGTGGGTGGAGGAGATGCGGCAATGGAAGACGCGGTGGCACTATTGAAATTTGCGGATGAAGTAACAATTATCCATAGGAGAGATGAGTTTAGAGCAAGTAAAATTATGCAACAAAGAGTGCTTAAAAATTCAAAAGTGAAGGTACTGTGGAATAGTGAAGTAGTTGAGGTCTTGGGAAATTCAAAACTGTCATCAATTAAAGTAAAGAATATTAAAACGGGAGATATTTCCGAATATGAATTAGATGGTTTGTTTGTGGCGATTGGACATGTGCCGACAACGAAAATTTTTGAAGGGGTATTGGAACTTGACGAAAAAGGATATTTACGAACGACAACAACAGCTTTAATGAGAGACGTTAAATGGAGAGTATCAGAAAAGGATATGTGGCTTGATGGTTTCCCGACAATGACTTCAGTGGAGGGAGTATTTGGATGCGGAGATGTCGTTGATTATAGATACCGACAAGCAATAACAGCGGCAGGTATGGGTTGTCAGGCGGCTTTGGATGCAGAAAAATATTTAACAGAACACAAGTTAGGATAAAGTGTTTAATAAAGAAATAATTAGAGATGCAATATCTGAGTTTGCTTTAGGCGAAGAGTTTTTGGTGGAACATCCAGCGAACGAAAAAATGGGTGATTATTCAACAAACTTGGCTATGGTGTTGGCGGAAAAACTAGGAAGAAATCCTCGTGAGTTGGCGGTGGATTTGATAAACAAAATTCAAAATAATAAAAGATTGATGAAGTATATTGAAAAATTAGAGACTGCGGGTCCGGGATTTATAAACTTTTGGATTAAGGAAGATATTTTAATTCAATTTTTGGAGGAGGCTTTACTTAGGAAAGAAAATTTGGGAGACAGTGATTTTATGAAAGGGAAAAAAGTTTTGGTGGAGTATTCATCGCCCAACATTGCCAAAAGATTTTCGGTTGGACACTTGCGATCAACAATCATTGGTCAAGCTATTTTTAATTTATATAAACATAGTGGAAGTAATGTAACGAATGATAATCATCTGGGCGATTGGGGTACTCAGTTTGGTATGATTATTGCCGCGATTGAAGAAAACAAGAATTTTGATTGGAGTAGTATCAATTTGGACAAACTTGAAGAAATATATGTAAATTTTAATAAAAGGGTTGAAGAAAATCCAAAACTACGAATAAAAGCAAAAGAAGCATTTTTACGATTGGAAAATGGTGATGAATCCGCAAGGAAGATATGGCAAAAATCGGTTGAGATTTCATTGAAAGAATTTAGTGAGATATACAAAAAAATGGACGTTAATTTTGAACATGTTCTTGGAGAGTCGGAGTACGAAAAATTAATGCCCGAAATAATTGAAGAAGCGAAAATTAAAAAAATTGCCTCTATGGGTGAAGGAGGAGCTTTGATTGTAAGATTTTTAGACAAAAAAGAAAAAGAACAAATGCCACCTGCAATGTTGGTTAAAAGTGATGGATCAACAACTTATTTCACAAGAGATTTGGCAACAATAAAAATGCGACTTAGTAGTTTGGAATTAAAATCCGACATGTACATATATGAGGTGGGAGGAGAACAAAAATTACACTTGAAACAAGTGTTTGCAACAGCCGAAAAACTATGGCCAGAGGAAACAAAAGAAACCAAATTTGTTCATGTTGCTCACGGACTATTGAGTCTTCCCGAGGGGAAAATGAGTACAAGAAAGGGAAATACAATTAAGTTGGAGGATTTACTTTCAAAGGCAAAAGAAAAAGCGGTTGGTGATTCTGTTGTTTCGGTGGGGGCAGTTAAATATAACGAGCTTAAAAGATCACCGGTGATGGACTATGTATTTAAATGGGAAGAGGCATTGTCAATGGATGGGAATAGCGCTCCATATTTACAATATGTTTATGTAAGAACAAGAGGAATTTTGAGTAAATTAGGAGAGAGTAACAATAAAATTTTGATTGATAAAAAAGAATTTGTTAATGAAGACGAAAAAGTATTGGCGAGGTGGTTACTTTTGAGATTTGCAAATGGTGAAGTGGTAGAATCGGCAGCTCGCAATTTCGCTCCGCAACAAGTTTGTGCTTATTTATTTGAAACGGCACAAAAATTTAACGGTTTTTATGAAAGAAATAAAGTAATTGGAGTCAAAAATCAAAGTTTACGTTTAGCCTTGACACTATTATCCGGCTTGACAATTAAGAACGGATTGAAAATTTTGGGAATTGAAACGGTAGAAAAGATGTGACAATGGTAAAATTTGAACATGGCAAGTAGATTGGAAGAAATTCTTAAAGAGAGAGAAAAAAAGATTGAGACATTAAAAAAAATGGGGATTGATTTGTATCCTGCGAGAAGTGTAAAAGAAAAAAGCAACAGAGAGGTGGTGGAGAATTTTGAAAAATATGATGGAAAAAAACTTACTTTAGCAGGAAGAATTATGGCTTGGAGAGAGCACGGTAAACTTATTTTTGGTCAGATTCAAGATCAATCCGGCAGAATACAACTGTTTATTCGTTCCGATTCAATGGCAAAAGCCGACAAGGCAAAACAAACTTTAGGATTTGATGAACTTGATTTGCTTGATATTGGTGACATTATCCAAACAACCGGAGAGATAGTAAAAACGAAAACAGGAGAGGTATCTTTACAGGTTAAAGAAATAAAAATATTGACCAAGGCGCGGTTGCCTTTGCCGGAAAAATGGGTAGGAATAGTAGATCAAGATGAGGCATTTAGAAAAAGATATCTTGACTTATTGATGAGTCCAGAAAAAATTAAAAGATTTGAGAGGAAGGCTATGTTTTGGAGTGAGTGCAGACGTTTTATGGCCGAAAAAGGATTTTTGGAAATGGAAACACCTGTATTGGAAGCCGTAACCGGTGGTGCAGACGCAAAACCTTTTGTTACACACATGAATGCTATCGATCAAGATTATTTTCTTAGAATTTCCACAGAACTTTATCAAAAGAGACTAATTGGAGCAGGATTTGAAAAAATATATACTTTGGCTCCGAACTTTCGCAACGAAGGAATGGATGATGAACACTTACCCGAATATTATTCATTGGAATGGTACTGGGCATTTGCTGATTATCGGGATAATATGCAACTTTGTAGAGAATTATTCCGTTATCTGGCAAAAAAAGTATATGGAAAAACTAAATTTGTAAGTAGGGGTATTGAGTTTGATTTGGCAGACGATTGGAAGGAAATTGACTATCTTAAAGTAATTAAAGAAAAAATAGGTATTGATATTGTAAGTTCAAGTGAAGCGGAAATGATTGAAGCAATTAAAAAAGCGGGAGTGAAACTGACAGGTGAAATTAATAGGGCCAGGTTAATTGATAACTGTTGGAAAATTGTGCGAAAAACTATTGCCGGACCAGCATTTCTTGTTAATGAACTGAAAATTATGTCACCTTTGGCAAAAAGTAAACCTGAAAATAGTGAGTTGACCGAAAGATTTCATGTAATTATCGCAGGATCTGAATTGGGAAATGGTTATTCGGAGTTAAACGATCCGATGGATCAAAAAGAGAGATTTGATGAACAGGAAAATGCCAGAAAGAAAGGAGACGATGAAGCACAAATGTTGGATATGGATTTTGTAGAGATGCTTTCCTATGGTATGCCTCCAACTTCGGGATTTGGTATGTCGGAAAGACTATTTTGGTTTTTGGAAGATGTATCAGCTAGAGAGGGAACACTTTTTCCACCTCTTAGAGTAAGGAAAGATTAGTGCTCTGAAGTGATATACTCAAGTTACAAGTAAATTGCTTTTGTGATCCGATTACCGACCGGGGAAAAGCAGGGGGAAAGCACCAACGCTTTGAATTAAGAGGCTACCAAGCAAGCAGGATGGAACCGCCCGATGGGCTCCTGCAAGAAGGTGGCTTTTTTGTTATTAACAAATTATTGGATACGAGAACTTCGTTGTATCCATCTGAAAAAACGAACGCTATTTTGCCAGCGCAAAATCCGTTCTTGTTTTCAGCCGAAAATTCTTGGAGTACCAAGAAACCAAGCTTTTCGGCTTTGCGCAATATTTTTCAGATTGGATTACAACAGCAGTTCTCTTTTTAATTAAATAAAATGCAAGAAAACAAACTACAGGCACTAAGACATAGTGCTGAACACATATTAACTCAAGCCATGGAGAGAATTTGGCCTGGTCAAATAATAAAAGCCATGGGTCCTTCAATTGACACCGGTTTTTATTTTGATTTTGATACGACTAATGGTTTAAAGATATCAGAGGCAGATTTTCCAAAAATTGAGAAAGAGATGAAAAAGATTGTGGAGAGCAACTTGCCTTTTGAAAAAATGATCGTAACAGCAGAAAGAGCGAGAGAAATGTTTGCAAATAATCCTTACAAACTGGAATGGATAGAAAAAGCAGAGAAGGAAAATGAACCGATTTCTGTATATTGGACGGGTGATCCGGGAAAGGGAGGATCATTTGTTGATGTTTGTGCCGGTCCTCATGTAGCGAGAACGGTTGAAGTAAAAGCCTTTAAGTTACTTTCTATTGCGGGAGCTTATTGGCATGGAGATGAAAATAATAAAATGCTTACAAGAGTTTATGGTACAGCTTTTGAGTCAAAAGAGGAGTTGGATAAGTACGTGTCGCTATTGGAGGAAGCAAAAAAAAGAGATCATAGAAAATTAGGAAAAGAACTTGATTTGTTTTCCTATTCCGATTTGGTGGGAAGCGGTTTACCACTATATTCCGCGAAAGGCGCTTTTGTTAGAAGAAAACTAAATGATTATGTGGAACAGATGCAGGTTGATAAAAATTATACTCAGGTATGGACTCCACAAATAGCAAAAGCCGAGTTGTTTAAAACATCAGGTCATTATGATAAATATAAAGATTCAATGTTTAGAGTGGTTTCAAATTATTCCGACGAAGAGATGTTTCTTAAACCAATGAATTGTCCTCAACATACCCAAATATATGCAGCTCAAAGTCGGAGTTATCGTGATTTACCATTACGATTGACCGATTTTGCCATGCTTTATCGTGATGAAAAACCGGGAGAGTTGTCTGGCCTTGCCCGAACGAGAGCTTTTTCGCAGGACGACTGCCATATTTTTTGCCGAGAAGATCAGGTGGATGAGGAGGCCGATATGATGCTGGTAATGACAAAGGAAATTATTAAAACTTTTGGTTTTAAATATAAATATAGATTGTCAACAAGAGACCCTCAACATCCGGAGAAATATTTGGGAGATCCGAAAATTTGGGATAAAGTAGAAAAATGGGCCGAGATAATTATGGAAAGAAACAAGATAGA
>Ga0172370_10007856_pt1 | contig 12974 bp, 10 predicted proteins | sample LakKiv5m_FD_114538 | JGI IMG/M metagenome (GOLD analysis project Ga0172370, IMG submission 114538) | Freshwater microbial communities from Kabuno Bay, South-Kivu, Congo - kab_022012_11.5m | ecosystem: Environmental > Aquatic > Freshwater > Lake | place: Democratic Republic of the Congo...
ACGGAAGAAGAGGAGGATACGGCCGAAGACATACCAGAGGATGAAGAAGAGTTCTTTGACAGCGAGGAAAGCATGGCGCAAAACCAGAAGCGCGAACGCGTACACGGGCCGGAACTGTTCCTGATGAAACGGATCGTATCCACTTATCACGTGGACGAGGAACTGCCTCTTAGAAAATCCCATGAAAATCCGTCCATCAAGCAGATATACAAGGAATTCCTGATTGAGCCGCTGGGCGAGAAATCGCACCACCTGCTGCATACCCATTATACAAACAGGCAAAAATAGCAACGGCAGATAAGCCCGCCTTGAGTAATAAAGGCGGGCTTATTTTCATCAACTGATTTTTTTTAGAAAATTACTATAATTTGCTTTTATTTGTCCGCGGTTCTGTTATAATATTATTGTTGCTCCCAAAAGCAATCAATAATCTGTATCCAATTTGATAAAACCCAATATTGTGTCCGAAAAAGAGCGGGCCTGTTTAGCCATGCGGGCGACGAAGACCGTTGCGCGATGGTGTTTTTCCGTTCAATGATGAACCTTGCCGCTTATAAAAAAGCGGCTGTTGGGCGTGTTTTATTTGCCGCAGAGAAGCCGGCAAGTTTTTCTGCGGCAGGATTTAAATCAAAAAAAGGAAAGGATGATAAAAAGATGTCTGAATTTTTAAATTTCGTGACGCCGGATGACGTCGAAACGCAGCAGTTTGACTGGGGGACGTTCCAGTGGATGAACGCGCCCAAGGTGACCGGAACAAAAAATATGTGCATGGGCATTGGAAGAATTTATCCCGGAAAGGGGCACGAGAGGCACAACCATCCGGAAGGGGAGGAATTCATCTACTATATATCGGGGACGGCCAAACAGATGATTGATTGTCCAGGCGGGGAAGAAACGCATATTATGAATCCCGGCGATATGATCTTTGTGCCCAAGGGCGCCGACCATTCGACATATAATGTGGGCGACGATGTGCTTACGATTGTGGCATGCTACCAGTTTGCCGGGCCCGAGGAGTTTTTGGGGTCTTTGTCCCTGCGGATAGATCCGCCCAAAAACAAAAGATAGGAGGCGCATTATGCAAAAGGTAATCGCACTGGCGGGAACGCTGGATACAAAAGGCGAAGATTTTGCATTTGTGCGGGATCTGATCCAGGGACTCGGGATTGGGACGCTGACCATCCATACGGGGATGTATAAACCTTTCTTTGAGCCGGACATCTCCAATAAAGAGGTGGCCGCTGCTGCCGGCGCAGATATTGAAAAACTGGCTGCGGGCGAGCGGAGCGAAGCGACGGCCGCCATGGCCAAGGGAATGGAGAAGCTGCTGCCCGCCCTGTACGGTGAAGGCAGGTTTGACGCCGTGCTTTCGCTGGGAGGATCCGGCGGGACTTCCATCGTTGCGCCCGGGATGCGGGCGCTGCCTATCGGCGTTCCCAAAATGATTGTTTCCACGCTGGCGGGCGGAGACGTTTCCGTTTATGTGGGAGAAAGCGATATTTTCATGTATCCGTCCATTGTGGACGTCGCGGGCCTTAATTCGATTTCCGTTAAGATCTATACCAACGCGGCCTTTGCGATCGCGGGGATGGTCCGGTTTGAAAGCAAGGCGCAGCCTGTGAAGAAACCGCTGATTGCAGCCACCATGTTCGGCGTGACCACGCCCTGCGTGACAGCAGCCAAGGAATACCTTGAAAAGGAAGGGTATGAGGTGGTTATTTTCCACGCGGTGGGAACAGGCGGCCGTTCTATGGAAGCGCTTGTTTCCGCAGGCTTTTTCAAGGGCGTGCTGGATATAACCACCACCGAATGGTGCGACGAACTCTTCGGCGGGGTCCTGAGTGCCGGCCCGCACCGGCTGGAAGCCGCGGGAAGGGCGGGCGTGCCCCAGGTAGTTTCGACAGGCGCGCTGGACATGGTGAATTTCGGCGCTTTTGAGACCGTGCCTGAAAAATATAAGGGACGCAACCTTTATAAACACAACCCGACGGTCACGCTGATGCGGACCACTGCGGAGGAGAACCGGGCGCTGGGCGAGGCGATCGCCGGAAAACTGAACGCCGCAGCCGGGCCTACCGCGCTGATGCTGCCCCTGAAAGGCGTATCCATGCTGGACAAGGAAGGGGGCGCTTTTTGGGGCGCAGAAGAGGACAAGGTGCTTTTTGATACGCTGAGAAAGAACACGGACGGAAAAAAGGTTGAGATCATTGAAATGGACTGCAATATCAACGACAATGATTTTGCCTTGGCGGCCGCGAAAAAACTTCTTGCGCTGATGAAGTGACCAGTGGCAAAAATGCATGCTTTTATTACGGCAGGCTGCATAACGCCGGAAAAATAAAAACGTAACTGATTTTCTTTCGGCGCCATTCTTTTGCCAAAAGAAAGGCGCACAAAAAGATTTTACGGAGGATAGAAAAATGACAAGACAAGAAATCATTGCAAAATTTAAAGCGGACGTGGCCAAGGGAAAGATACTTCTTGGCGCAGGGGCAGGCACGGGCATTACGGCCAAATGGGCCGAAGCGGGCGGCGTGGACATGCTGATCATCTACAATTCCGGACGTTACCGCATGGCGGGGCGCGGTTCGCTGGCCGGACTGCTTTCCTACGGCGATGCGAATGCAATCGTGGTGGAGATGGGCAGCGAAGTGCTGCCGGTTGTGAAGCATACGCCCGTTCTGGCCGGCGTAAACGGCACGGACCCTTTCCGCATCATGAAGGTATTTCTGCGCCAGATCAAGGATATGGGATTCGCCGGTGTGCAGAACTTTCCGACGGTCGGGCTGTTTGACGGGAATTTCCGCCTGAACATCGAAGAAACAAACATGGGCTACGGACTGGAAGTGGACATGATTGCGGAGGCGCATGCGCTTGACCTGCTGACGACGCCCTATGTGTTTAATATCAAGGAAGCGGAAGCCATGACCAAAGCGGGCGCGGACATTGTGGTGGCGCATATGGGACTGACGACAAAAGGAAGCATCGGCGCACATACCGCCTTAACGCTTGAGGATTCCGCAAAGCGCGTACAGGAGATCTGCGACACGGTCAAGGGCATCAATCCGGAAGCCATGGTGATCTGCCACGGCGGACCCATTGCAGAACCGGAGGACGCGCAATATGTGATCCGCCATACCAAAGGCGTGGACGGATTCTTCGGCGCATCCAGCATCGAGCGCTTTGCGTGCGAGGTGGGCATCAAGCAGCAGACCGAAGCGTTCAAGGCGATCACAAGGTAAAGAGGCGGGCTTGTTATGAAAATTCTTGAGAGAACATCCAAGGAATTTCTGATGACGGCACCCTGCGGAATCAACTGCGCCGACTGCGAATGCTTCCTTGCCGCAGGCGATCCGTCCCTGATGGCTTATCTGGTCAGCCGCGGGATCGAACAAAGCAGGCTGCCCTGCCCGGGCTGCAGGGAAGTGAAGGGAATGTGCCCGGCGATCGGCCAGGAATGCGAAACCTACCGGTGCGCGCAAAAAAACGGCGTGCCCTTCTGTTTTGCCTGCGAAGAATTCCCGTGCGAAAGGCTGACCCCGGCGGCGGACCGCGCAAATGTGCTGCCGCACAATCTGAAGGTATACAACCTGTGTTTTATTCAGAAAAAGGGATTAAAGCAGTTTGCGGAGAATTCCCTTGATATAAAAAAGAAATATTTCAAGGGAAAAATGGGGATCGGCAGGGGACCGCAGGCCGAATAACCAAAATATGAAAAGCCGGCTTGCTTTCTCAAGACAAGAAGGCAGGCCGTTTTTTTTTGCTTTGGCAGGACTAAAGGCCGTATTGTTGCGGACGGTTGAACATGTTAGAATTGAAGAAGCTTACTATTTGCAAAGGAGATACAGAAAATGAGGACGATGCGGATCGGCAAATCGGACATTCTTAACGCTACTGTCATGGGCCTGGGCGCATGGGCGATCGGCGGGAAATTTTGGTGGGGGGACAACGACGACCGTGAATCGGAAGAGACGATCAGAGCCGCGGTGGACCGGGGGATCAACCTGATCGATACGGCCGCTGTATACGGGTTCGGGCACAGCGAAGAGGTGATCGGCCGCGCGATTGCGGGTTTGCGGGACAGGGTTATCCTGTCCACCAAGTGCGGCCTTTCCTGGGACGGAAGGGAAGGATCTTTCTTTTATGAGAAAGAAGGCAAGACGGTCAGGAGAAACTTAAGCCGCGCGTCCATCCGAAAGGACATCGAAGCGAGCCTGAAAAGGCTTAAGACGGACCGGATTGATATTTACCTGACTCACTGGCAGTCGGTGGAGCCGTATCGGGCATCCGTTGAGGAGACCATGCGCGCGCTGACCGACCTGAAAAAAGAGGGTAAGATACGCGCGATCGGCATCTCCAATGTTTCGCCCGAACAGATCTGCGAATATATGGACTTTGGGGAGCTGGATATCGTTCAGGAAAAGTACAGCATACTCGACCGGAGGGCCGAAAAAAAATATTTTGAAATCTGCAAAAAAAACGGCGTTACGTTCCAGGCGTATTCGCCTTTGGAAATGGGGATTCTGACTGGAAAAATAGCCGAAGATTTTAAACCCGCGCCCGGTTCGGCCAGGGATAACAAACACTGGTATGAGAAAGAAAATCTGAAACGCGCCGTCCGGATGCTGGCAGGATGGGGCGACCTTACAAAAAAATACGGCTGCACGGTCACGAATCTTTCTGTAGCCTGGCTGCTGGCGCAGAAGGACAACATGAACGTGCTGTGCGGCGCGCGGAAAGTGTTTCAACTGGAAGACAATATAGGCGGGGCGGAGCTTGCATTGGAAAAAGAAGATATCCTTCGAATGACGAAGGATGCACAAGAAGCGGGCGCGCTGCTCTAGATAAAAAGAAAATAATGGTAAATATGCATGTTTAATACGAAATATGCAATAAATCATTGAATTAAACTCTGCAAGCAGGTTATAATAAAATTACCGAAAAAAATCATAAACGGCTGCTGCCGGATTACCGTTTGCTTCTTAGGATGCTTGAATAAAAACACCCTTGGGAGGAATATTTGATGTTTTGTTCTCAGTGCGGAAAAAATTTAAAAGACGGCGTGAAATTCTGCCCGAATTGCGGCAGTCCCATCCGGCAAAAGGCACAGGCGCCTAAGCCGGCTCCGATAAAACATGCGGCTGCGCCGGCAGCGGCGGTTGTAAACGGGGCAAAGAAACCCCCGGTACGGAAAAAAACTATATTTCTTATTGCGGGGATTTGCGGCGCGGCCGCAGTCGTACTTATTCTGACAGTTGCACTGCTGGGCGGCGGGAAGCTGGGTCTGGGGCAGACGCAGATGCTTGCCTCGGAAAACGTGCCCGCGAGCGGCGGGGTGATTACGGTATCGGGCACCGGCACGGTTCTGGACGGCATGGAGCTCTCCGTCCCGGGCGGGGCGTACGCGCAGGACACGCCGTTTACAATCAGCGCGACCGAAATCACATCCAACGGGCTTGGCGATCTTTTCAACCCCGTAACGCCTCTTATTTCCGTTGAGAACGGCGGGGAATTCGCGGACGAGCCCATGACCGTGACCATCCCCATCCAAAAGACGGACAGCGAGTTTGCAATGGCGTTCGGCTATGACCGCGCGACGGGAGAACTGGAAGGCATTCCGTTTGCGGAACTGGCAAACGACCACATCACCATTGTGACCGCTCATTTTTCCGATGTTGTGGTTTCCACGGTGGATATTGCCCGCATCTCCGGTGAGCCGGACAGCTCCTTTATTATCGATTCGGGTTTCAGGCCGGGCGTGGACGATTTTCAGATGCCCAACATGAGCGACGCAAACAATTACGGGCACTGCTCGGGGCAGTGCATCGCAGAACTGTATTATTATGGTAAAAAGTCTCTGGGCCTTATCGGCTGGGATCAAAAGCTGAACGGCCGTTTTGACAATAACGGGCGGGGGGACACCGCCGACCTTTACTGGGACGATGCACAGGCGATCCGGTTATGCGCGGCGGAGCATAAACTTTTCAATGAGCGGTGGACAGGCTATGTGAATACAAATGATAAAGATACTTATTACGCGTTCGCTTACGCAATCGCGCAGACGCATCAGCCGCAGCTCTGCATCATACGCAGCACTGCGGGCGGCGGGCACGCCATTATTGTGTACGCAGTGAAGGGCGATGCGCTGCTGGTTGCGGATCCCAACTTTCCGGGGAAGACGGACCGGTATATCGGCTACCAGGACAACAATTTGAAATCCTATTTTTCCGGCGCAAATTCACAGGAAGCCGGCACCCGAAGTACGGAATATGATATGTTCGGGTATTACGGTTCTTGGAAGCTGGTGAACAAAGAGGTGGCGGCCGGACCTTGGCAGACATTGTTCGAAGGGCAGGACCCGGCGGCAGGATATTTTCCGCAGGATATACCGTTCCAGGCCATTGTCGGGATAGACGAGGGCGGTTCCCCCGTATATGCCCCGTTGACAGACGGAATGACGGTATATGCGCAGGACCTGGCGGCTGTAAGCGAGGGCATGGCTCTTGTGGTATCACCGCAGGATTTCACGCCGACTGTTCAAGCGGGTGATACGTTCACATTCTACAATGGCACAACTGAAGTGGATTCGGTCGTTATGACCAATCCCAACATTGTTTTGAATGGTTCGATTCCATTAAAATCGGGGGACAACGACATCGGCATACTTGTTATGCGGCAGAAGACGATCACCCGGAACGGACAGACGATTACTTATAACGGATTCTTAAACTTCTACCGCTTCCATGTGACCCTGGCGGGGGGGATGCCCACGGCATCCGCGGCGCCTGCCGCTGCAGCTTCCATGGTTGTAACGCCGGAGGAAACCACCGCGGCCGCGGGGCAGGACGTACAGTTTGCCGCCATGGCGGAAGGGCTGCCTGCAAACCCGGCGTTTATATGGGATTTCGGGGACGATTTCCCGTCCCAAACGACAGACCCCACCGCATCGCACGCGTATTCGGATCCGGGCACATACTATGGCGTAGTTTTTCTGGTGGACGCATCCGATCCGACAGTTGCCCTTGCACAGGCGGATTTTGTTGTGACGGTTTTCCTTCCCGAGAGTTCCGAATACGGGCAGCCGACTGAATCGACCGCCCCGGCGGAATGGACCGTACTTCTGGAAAACAGCGGCGGCATCTCCGAGGCACTGTATGTACCGGTGCCCGAGTATACCCCGGCCGACGTGGGCGTGACGCGCAGCGTGAGTTTAAACGGAGGGGGAAGGCTGCGGGTAACCGCTGATTTTGCGTCCTCCATGGCCAGCGGGCCACGGTTCTATGGGGACGAATTCGGCTACCGCGCGCAGGCAATGGTTTACATCCGCTACAACGGGGGTACGGATACGGTGAAACTACTTTTTTCCAACGGTTATGACAACGATTTTGACGAGATCGTGCAGGAAGTAGACATCCCGTCCGGACAGACAGTGAATATTCAGATCGTACCGCAGGGGATGAACTATTACACGGATACAAAGGTACCGGCATCGGACGGGGACGGATACTATTACGCGCCCGGGCAGTACAAGCTGCGGGTTGAGTTTTTGCCGGCTGCGCAATAATAAAAACCGCCTTATAAGAAGGCGGAAGTTTATTTGTATATGGCGAGCAGTTTATCTGTATCTGAGCCTTCGGTAATTTCAATCCGGAGGCTCATTGTTTTGGTTTCACCGGGCAGTATCATGGGCAGGATGCCGCGGCGTTCGATCTCCGCGCGGCCCATGCAAAGGGTGTTGCAGGGTTCGAGCGCGACGAGGTAGTCCACCGGGTTTTCCACCTTGCAGTGCGTCAGGTATTTCAGTTCGGGGCTGAAGGTCAGGTGCGCGCCCATGTTGTTCAGGGACGGATTGACGATGGAGGCGTGCGCGGCGCCGTCTTTGAAGACCATGGTATGGAAATAGTTTTTTTCTTTTGCCGCCGGGTCGGGCGGGGAAACATTGAGCACATCCGCCGCATGAGCCGCTGAATAATCGTCGTAGCATTCCATTTCCGATGCGTCCACATAGACTTTTGCGCCTTCCGTTAAAAATGGGTATCCCCAGTTTGTATGATACAGGATTGTTAAAGGGCTTTCGGAAAAACCGTAGTTTTCAATACGGTCTGTTATCGTGACGGAAGAAGAAAACAGGGGAGAACGTATGGTGCGTAAAACCCGTATCTTCTCTTTGCCCAGCACACCGAAGTCAATCAGCCCCGTGATTTCTATTCCGGCTTCGTCCGGTATTCCGGCGCAAACAAAGCGCGCGGGCGTACCTGTGAAACGGTCGTGCAGTGCGTATTCATGGCCGCCCGCCTCGCAGGCGCGGCCGATATTGAAGGGGCCGCAGGTGGTCAGCAGGCCGCCGAAAAAGGAATGAAGCCAGCTGTCTTTCTGCCTTTTAAAGAAAGAAGGGTAGGTTTCGCCCCCGGGAGTCAGGTAGGTTAAGTTGATGCCCCTATAGGAGACGAGCGATATGTCCAATGCGCGGGAGGGGAGCACGGTATATTCCAGCGCGCCGCCCGTCTTGACATCGACTGCTTCCGTACCTTTTGAAAAACCTTCCGTAAGCGTATACCGCCTTAAGCCGTAGACCTGGAATGGGTTGCCGACATAGCGGGAAAGATCCATATTCAACACCTCGCATGTCAGGATTAATTGTTTATCTTTTTACAAATTGATTATTATAGAGATATACAGCGTGTTCGGACTTCATTTTAGCATTTGCCCGCTATGAAAACAAGGCGTAATTCCGATAAAAAAATTATAAATATTTTTGTTGTTTTCGTATTGACATACAAAATTGATTGTGTTATGATTTATTCAATCCGATGAAATAAATAAATAATTATTCTATAGTAATTATACTCTTTAATCAGCAATTTATACAAAGAAGTAGAATTATAACTTAATATCGCAAATTCCAAGAACACTGGACAAAAAAGGAAGGTTGTTTGAAATGGAAAATGTAAGGATAGGCATAATCGGGCTCGGATGGTTCGGCGAAATGCATGTTGAAACATACCGCGGCGTTCACGGCGCAAAGGTAGCCGCACTATGCACCCGCCGCCCGGACAGACTGGCCGAAGTTGCAGACAAATACGGAGTGACAAAGACGTACAGGGACTACAATGATTTGCTCAGCGATCCGGACATTGACGCTGTTTCAATATGCACCCATGCGAAGGATCACCTTGCGCCCATGCTGGCCGCAATGAAATCCGGGAAACATGTATTGCTGGAAAAACCAATGTCCGTAAGCCTATCCGAATGCGACCAGATCCTGGAGGCTTCAAAAAGCTGCGCTCAGAACCTGATGGTGGGACACATCTGCCGGTTTGAAAACAATTACGCCGTCGCGCGCGATGAGATCAGAAGCGGACGCATCGGCGATATCCTTTCCATTTACAGCCGGAGGAACGTGGGAGCGGCCCGTGCACATTCCCACCTTTTTATTGTATCTTCCATAACCGGAGACGCGGTTCACGATATAGACATCATGAACTGGATGGTGGGAGCAAAGGCAAAAAGCGTTTATGCGATGGCGCGCACGGCGGCCGATGTTCCGAATTTCGACGTTGGGTATGTGAACGTGAAATATGCGGACGGGACGCTGGGCATGGCCGAAAGCCAGTGGACACTTCCCGGCGGTTCGCCCTTTGCGATCGACGCCAAGATGGAGATCATGGGCACGAAGGGCGTCATCTATATCTGCGATCCTTCCCAGCCGCTGGTGATCGACGACGGAGAGCGCCGCGACATACCGGATACGGTCTACTGGCCGATGGTACACGGCGAGCGCGCGGGCGCGCTGCACGCCGAACTGCAGTACTTTGTGGATTGCATCATTAAAGGTGTAAAACCGACCATCACCACCCTGGAGGAGTCCAGGGAAGTGATCCGGATATGCACGGCCGCCGAGGAATCGGCAAAGACCGGCAAAGTGATTGAACTGTAAACAGGCAAGAAAATTGTTAAACATTATAAGGAGAATTGCCAGATGGACGCAAGGTTTTCCATACCCAGAAGCGAATACGACCAAAGAGTAAAATGCGTGCAGAATGAAATGCAAAAAGCCGGCATCGACCTGCTGGTGGCGCATGCGTGCGAATGCGAATCCGCAAACGTGCGGTATCTGACTAATTTTTGGGCGGTATTCGATTTCGTGGGCGTTCTGGTGCCCCGGGAAGGAAAACCGATCCTGCTGACCGGAGGCCCCGAATCTTATGATTTTGCAAAGGAATTCGCGCAGATCGACGATATCCGCGTGCACCCCCTTTATGTGGAAACGAGCGCTCCCGAGTTTGACAAACCTGCCGACGCTTTCGATTTTGCAATGATACTGGATGAAATCAGGCAGCGGTTCCCCGTTAAAAAAATCGGGATTGCAAACCCCAATATTATTCCCAATAAAATCATGGACGATTTAAAAAAAGGCGCGGGAGAAGGCGCGGTTTATGTGGAAGCGCAGGACGTGATTATGCGCTGCCGTTGGAACAAGAGCGCGGGTGAGATCGCGCTTCTGCGCGAAGCATACCGCATTACCGAGGAGGGCGTGAAAAAGGCAGTTGATTTTATCAGCCCGGGCGTCCGTGAATGGGAAGTGGAGGCGGCGTGGCGTGGCGAGATTTATAAACTGGGTGCGGAAGGGACGAGTTATTCCGTTTGGGTGACTTCCGGGCCTTCCACCTTCCAGAGCTTGTGCAAATCCACCGACCGTGTGATCCAAAAGGACAGCATGGTGCAGTTGTCTCTGGGCGCGAAATACCAGGGATACTGCGGGAATATGTGCAGGGGTATCGTCCTTGGGAAGATCCCCGACCGCCAGATCCGCATGATGCAGGTATGCATAGAAAGCCTGAACGATACCGCCGCCATGATGCGGCCGGGCGTCGCGTTTGCGGAAGTCTACGATAAATTTATGGCTAAACTGAAGAAGAACGGATTTGAGGGACTGAACCTTTACGGGCCCGCGCACGGCACGGGGCTGCAGGAGGTGGACGGACCGTGGGTGGATAACCGCGGAAGCATGGTGTTTAATCCGAACATGGTTTTCAATATTGATATCTGGGTGGCGGACAGCGAATTCGGGATCAGATACGAGGACGGCGTGCTGGTGACCGAAACCGGCCTTGAGCAGCTTTCGACATACGGAAGGGAGATCCTGTACAGGTAAGCGTAAAATGGAAGAGCGAACCCTTAAACTGGAAGAAAGGCTGACAGGGCTTGTATGTGCGTTGGTGGATATCCCGACAGAGAACCATCCGCCGAAAGGGGACGAAGCCCGCGGCCAGGCGTATATAAAGAAACTGTATAAAAAATTAGGACTTGACGTTAATACGTTTTCACCCAGGGATTTAAACGGGTATGAAGAAAACCCGGTTTTCCTGCATGAAAGAGACCTTACCGGAAGGAAAAACGTCGTGGGGGTATGGAAAGGAACGGGCGGCGGAAAATCTGCCGTGCTTTCCGGCCACATGGACGTTGCCCCCAAGGAACCGCTGCCCTGGACGGTATGCAATCCTTTCAGGAGCGTTGTGCTGGACGGAAAGATATACGGCAGGGGCGCCTGTGATATGAAGGGCGGACTGGCCTGCGCTGCCGTTGCGGTGGAGACGCTTAAAAATAGCGGGTTTAGACCAAAGGGAGACATCATCATCGAAAGCGTGGTAGACGAGGAATACGCCAGCGGGAACGGAACCATCGCTTCACGTTTGATGGGATATAATGCCGATTTTGCGGTGGTGCTGGAACCGAGCGGCATGCTGATATGCCCGGCCAACGTGGGAAGCGTAATGGTAAAAATCACGCTGGAAGGCAATCCGGGCATGCCCTATACGAAAGATAAAATTTTCAATGTATCCTATGCGCTGGGAGAACTTCTGCTGGCGATTGGGGAACTGGAAGAAAGACGGGAAAACGGTCCGTGCCCCGCGCTCTGGGAGGACGCGGTGCAGAAACGGAAAATGGTGGTCACCAAAGTAAAGGCCGGGGAAGTGAAGCCCCACGGGCAGCTGAGTTCTCCCATGGACGCCTGGGTTGAGGTTTCGGTGCAGACATATCCCGGCGAGACGATGGAATCGGCGCTTTCGGAATTGGAGGCTTTTATTACAGGCAAACTGGGACCCGAAGCGAGAATAAAGGTAGAGCCGCTTTACCACTATGTTGCGCCGGCTTCGACCGATCCGGGACATCCGGGCGTTTCCGCCCTGCTGAACTGCGCGGGAAAATATACGGATGGCGCAAGGGTCACATGTGCGCCTTTCCCCTGCGACCTTTTCGCTTTTCAGGAATACGGGAACACGCCGGGCGCGATTTTCGGCCCTGCGGGCGGGAACCTGCACGGACCCGACGAATGGGTGGATATAGAAAGCCTTGTTAAGACGACCCGGACGCTGTGCGATTTTATTATTGAATGGTGCGGATGATCCTTTAAGACGTATGGTATCCCGGCGGCAACGCCGGGTAGCATAAAAAAAAAACAAATAGGAGGAAAAAATGATGACGAAAAAAGTTGTAGCGATCGTTGTTGCGGTTTTGATGATTGCAGTGGTGTTTGCCGCCTGCCAGACCACGGCGACTGAGTCTTCGGCGCCGGCAAGCGAATCCGTTGCCGCATCCCAGGCCGAGGCAAGTTCCGAAGCGCCGGCATCTGAAGCCAAGACCTATGTCTTTGCTGATCTGGCTTACAACATGGCCGACATCTGGAACCAGTACGACGTGGAAGCCTTCCAGTGGTGCGCCGAGCAAAAGGGCGTGACCGTGAAGGTTTCGGACGCGACAAACGATCCGGAGAAGCAGGTTTCCCAGGCCGAGCAGTTCATCAACGAAGGCGTTGACGGCATGGTCGTATTCCCCTGCACGCCGGAAAGCGCGGCAACCATTGTCCGTATGGCCAATGAAGCCGGCATCCCCATCGCGATAGAGAACATCTTCCTGTCCGATGAGGCAGCAACAGGCGTTGTGGGCCAGGTGGCCTGCCAGTACAGGGATAT
>Ga0172370_10007857_pt1 | contig 12973 bp, 11 predicted proteins | sample LakKiv5m_FD_114538 | JGI IMG/M metagenome (GOLD analysis project Ga0172370, IMG submission 114538) | Freshwater microbial communities from Kabuno Bay, South-Kivu, Congo - kab_022012_11.5m | ecosystem: Environmental > Aquatic > Freshwater > Lake | place: Democratic Republic of the Congo...
CTCTTTTTCTCGACTCACCGACAAATTTCTAGTGTTAACTACAAGTGACCTGTAAACGCTGACAGCAATAAAACTCGATACCGTAATGGTGGCTAGCGATATTAGGTTTTGAACAGTAATCGCTTGGTCCATCCTGTTCCAAAATATGATATCGAATGCAAATATAACCACAAGTGCTAAAATATTAAGCATGAAACCAATTTCAGAAAAATATGCATACGACAGAACCGCTAAAACAAGCCAAAAGGCCAGTATTGGGGATGAAATTCCGGTAATAAATATCAAATATGACCCTGCCAACAAATGGTATGCCGAGAAACGCACCACAGCATCTAATCTGGTTGGGTTTGGCAACATCCACTGTAATACCCCCAAACATATCCACCAGAAAGACATCATATAAAAACCGAAACTGTCGATAGGACCGGCGGTGTATATTACACCCGTCATAATTAAAAAACCGTACAAAATCATAAATAACGCCGCTAACAAGCCGATGTAGTTTGCTGCTTTTGTCTGAGTCAGATCTTTGCTTGCACCACCCTTTTTCATATTGCTAGAAACCTCTCGATACAGCATCCGTTTTTATAATTACTCTACTATAACCGTCCTGATTTTTGGCTGGATTCATCTTGTGCTTATTATACTGTATTTAAGCAAAAACGTCATCAATAAACAGGTAAACTTATAACGTAGGGTTTTGAGATTTCAAAACACGTCTATGAATTTTATAATTCGGATCGGCTGATTCAACCAAAGCCCAAAAATTTTTACCATGATTCATTTGTTTGCTGTGGGCTAATTCGTGGATGATTATATAGTCAATTAAATCAAACGGTAATTTCATTAAAGCTATATTTAAACTTACCGTACCGTTGCTGCTGTAACTTCCCCATCGACCGCTAGCGTGTGAAAATCTAACTTTCTCATATTCATAACCAAACTTGTTGGCCAGAAACAACAGTCGTTTTGGGAGATAACTTCTTGCCTCAACTCTAAGCGCAGTGATAACAGTGTCGCGAACTTTTCGGGATACGTCGATATCGTTAATCTGTTTATTGTTTGGAAGTTTTACTGTAATTGTTTGACCGTGACGTTTAACATAAAAGTCGTTATCGGGTGACGAAACAATTGAAAGCGTGTGGCTTTTTCCAATCTGAATACCGTCTTCAAATTTATATTCCGACTTCGACTTAGCCAATATGGCGCGCAACTCATTTCGTGAACTTTTCACAAGATGTTTGACTAAAAAAATAGGAGCGTGTCGAGGTAACGACGCACGCAGGGATCCATTTGGCGCCACTCTGACTCGAACCTGAGTTGCCGCAGAGCTGCGACGTATGGTAATGTTGCCAAATTCCTTATCTTGAATTACAGGCATGATGCCTCGTTTCTTATCGAATCAAAAAATTCCTGTTTTTTAATGGTCGATTCATAGTCGATCGTTCGTTAGTATTTGCACGTGGTTGAATTAGATGTTTCAATACAATTTTCAATTGGCTGGCATAGGTATGCAGACCACTAATAACAATTGCTTTTTCGGTTTTGTGTGGTGCACTAAATCGGTTTAATTTTGCATGAAAACCATCAACACTTAGAGCGGGCTTTTCGACGCTTGGTCTGGTTGCGCGCTTCATAGCGGCCGAAGCCTCAGTTTGAACCCAAATAAACAGTGGTTCATAGCCTGTATCACGTGCTTTTTTAGCAATTACCGCTCTGTCGTTGCGCAGATTTGTCGGGCCTTCGTAAATTACAGTTCGTTTCGTTTTTAATACCTCGTTCAACACATAGTCGGATATTTTATTTAGGATTTTGTCCTCGTCGTCACTAAAGGACGGGTTGTCGAAAATAGTTTTTCGCAATCGATCAAAACTAACGATTGGGGCTTTGAAGGTGTCTGCGAAATGCTCGGCAAAAAAACTTTTACCCGAGCTGGGAATGCCAACCATAATAACTAAGTGTGGCCTTGAGGCTTCGGATGATTCCATATATGACAGTATAGCAAATGTGTTGCTAAATAAGTATACATAATGACACTACTACTGCGATACCATCTATTGTGATATGCTATCTATATTAACCATAAGCAAAAAGTTCGACATTATAAAACATGATAAAAAAACTTAATCGATTTACGAAGAATTCCAGAAAAATTAACCGAAACATTTCGAAATCTGAACGTCACGCAAAAAATATTGCGTTGCACATGGTTCATCGAAATCGTTTTAGTAGACTAGTGCGCGTACTGGGTCCTGGTGTTGTGACTGGTGCAGCCGACGATGATCCGTCGGGAATAGCCACCTATTCACAGGCTGGTGCCAAGTATGGTGTTGGGTTTTTATGGGTTTTTCCAATCATGTATCCCCTTCTGATTGCAGTGCAGGAGTCGTGCTCGAGGATAGGTGCTGTAACAGGCAGGGGCCTAGCAACTGTAATTAAAAATAATTACAGCAAAAAACTTCTATATATGTCGGTTTTATTAGTGGTGGTGGCTAATACAATAAATATTGGTGCCGATTTAGGCGCCATGGCGGCAACAACCCGTCTATTCGTTGACCTTCCATTTGTAATTCTGGCAATTATGTATGCCGTTTTAATTATCATTTTACTTTTACTGGTCAGATACAAAAAATACGCCAAGATATTAAAATGGCTCGCCATTACCCTGCTAGCCTACCCTGTCACTGCGATATTGGTTGGACAGAATTGGTCAGAACTTATACATAATACATTTGGAGTGTTTCCTGCGATTAATGCCGACACGATATATATCCTCGTTGGTATATTGGGTACAACGATTTCTCCGTATTGTTTTTTCTGGGACACATCAGAAGTTGTAGAAGAAGAAATAGCTAACCATCGGTTAAGTGAAACCGGAAAAGATCCAAGAATAAGTAGAAAGTTTTTAAAAAGTATCCGTTTAGATAATTTTTTCGGCATGACACTAGCATCTATTACTGCATGGTTTATTGTCGTAGTATGTGCCTCGGTATTATTCAAAAACGGTGTTCACAATATTGCAACTGCAGCTGACGCAGCCCGGGCGTTAGAACCGTTAGTGCACGGTTTTCCGAACGCTGGACTAATTGCGAAACTTATTTTCTCTGTCGGTATTATCGGAATTGGTCTATTGGCCATTCCAACACTGGCAGGTTCATCAGCTTATGCTATATGCGAAACATTTGGCTGGAAGGAAGGTCTGTATCGCAAGCTTGGCAAAGCCATGGCTTTTTATATTGTTATTATTGTTGCAACGGTTGTTGGTTTGATTATTAATTTTATAGGGATAGACCCTATTCAGGCATTAATTTTTACAGCAGTATTTAATGGAATCGCAGCTGTTCCACTACTTTGGATGATTCTTAGAATCGGTAATAATTCAAAAATTATGGGTGTATATAAAAACGGAACACTGTCTAATCTGTTTGTGCGTATAGCGTTTCTCGTTATGGCAATGGCTGTATTGGTATTATTCTATTTTATGATTATCGGAAAAATGTAAAAAATATTACATTCCGAATCTTTTCTTGTCCAATTTACTCTCGATTGGTAATACATCTAGTATAATGATGTGTTAATGGATGGAGACGAAAAATGAGCGAACCTAGTGAATCTGAGTTCGAGCGTGAAGTTATTAGTCGAGAATTGGATAAGTCGGCTGAACTAATAGGCAACCCTGACGTTATTGTAAGGCGCATTGGCGTAGGGCGTTTTGCAAGGGCAGCATTTACAGCTACGGAAACATCGCGTGGCGGCGGTCGAATTTCGCGAATACTTCGAAGTGCCATTAAAGCAGATGGTATGGAAGTGCCATCTGGTACAGAGTATCTAGATGAAGATGAAACCAGAAGGTCTAAAGAAAGGTATGAGTCGATAGTAAATGTAGCTAACGACGTAATACTAGCGTTAGACGACGGTGGTAAAGTAACATTTATAAATGGTGCTATCGAGGGAATTGCTGGATATAAGCCTGAAGAGATAGTTGGATTAACATTTGACCATTTTGTTCATCCAGAAGATCTAACCGAACTGAACGAAAGATACGAACAATCTTTGAACGGGGACAGTAAACCATACGAAGTGCGGATTGTCGGCAAGGGTGGCGAAAAACGATGGATGCGTGCTTCTAGCAGTATTTTACTAGACAGGGGTAGGACCTGTGGCGTTACTTGTATATTGACAGATATAACTGAACAAAAAAAACTTGAAGAAAAATTAACCTGGCTTAGCCTAGTTGATCCACTAACAGGTTTACATAGCCGGCATTATCTGGAAGAACAGTCCGAAATATTGCGAAATGGTCGACGGTACCCCGTTGGTGTTGTTAATATTGATGTCGATGGGTTGCATGATGTGAATAACAACCTAGGCCACGATACAGGAGATGCGATCTTGGTCGCTGTTGGAGGGATCTTGCAAGATTCGTTTCGTCAAGAAGATTGTGTTGCGCGCGCTGGTGGTGATGAGTTTTTGATACTTCTACCCGAGACTAGTGAAGATGAATTAAGTGAAGTCGTTAAACGAATACAGGATAGATTAGATAAATATAACACCGTGAACCCAAATCTTCCAATATCGCTTTCTATTGGTTCTGCAACCGCACTAGATTCGTCAGGATGGTTTAAAATGCTAAAAACTGCCGATGAATTGATGTACGATAACAAGAGTAGAAACGGCGAAACAAGAAAATCTAGAAGACGCGTGATCGACGGCTTTCAATCTGGTTCGGAATAATAGGTAATTTATAAATTGTTTGGTGCTTTTTCTAATTTAACCTTTACTTCTTTGGTGTCGTTTTTGTGAAGTATTTTAAGCGTCACTGTTCGGCCAACTTGTTTTTGTCGGATTATTGACGAAAACGATTTGGTTGAATCCAATTTTACGCCGTCGATTTCAAGGATAATATCGTTTTCGACGATGCCAGCTTTGTCTGCTGGTGATCCCGGAATAACCGCCAAGTCGTTTGCCGTTGAACCTTTGGAAACCAAGACCCCGTAATCAACTGACAGATTGTTGTTTTCTTTTAAAGTTTCAGTAACTGGAGTAAAGCGAATGCCAATATACGGTCTGATGATTTCTCCCGTTTTTATTACCGATTCTGCAACGCTTTTTACAAGATTGCTTGGCAAGGCAAAACCAATATTTTCTGCGCCGTTTTGAATCGCCACATTTACGCCAATCACATTACCCTTAATATCAAGCAATGGACCACCGGAATTACCAGGGTTTATGGCTGCGTCGGTTTGAATCACGCCATCAAGTTGTTCAGAACTTCCGGCGCCATCACTTGCGGTGATAGATCGCGAAAGTCCAGACACAACCCCCATCGAAATTGAGTTTTGATACTCGGCCAGTGCGTTCCCGATGGCGATTACCGTTTGCCCAAGCTTTATGGTGCCAGAATCGGCAAATGACAGGTATGAAAAGTTATTCCCATCAATCTTAAGTACCGCTACGTCTAGAGTTGAATCTTTCGCAAGAATCTTCGCTGTATATCTTTTGCTACTATTGGTTAATACGGTGTATTCTGCAGTGCTGTCTTCGACAACATGGTTATTTGTAACAATATAGCCATCGGCTGAAACAAAAAAGCCAGATCCCCCGCCAATCTCTTGTTTTTTGGTGCTATTTTGATTCGGCTGGGTCGAATTATCGCCACCGAAATAATAATCAAATGGGTTGTATTGCTCGACAACTGGCATGTCTTTGGAGACAATGATCGAAACAACGGCAGGATTTACTTTTGCAACCACGTTTATGACTTGCGACTCCTCGGCTGCTGTCCCAGTTGGTATCGGTTTTCCGGACTGATAATTATTTAACCTACCGATATTAGTGCCTATCGTCAGCATTCCTGTTGCGACAAGCGCTAAGGTTATTGCCGCCAATACGGCAGTAGTAGCCAGACTGGTGAAAAAGCTAATGGCAATGACCCTCTTATTATTTATAACGGTGGATTTAGTAATTTTAGTCATCTAATCTATCTATTATATATAATTCACATATTTGTGGTCAATATTTATTTCTTATAATAAACATGCTACTCATGGTTGGACCTTGAGCGACACGGTGAGGGGTGTTGCGGTAAGGTAAGTGTATATCTTAACTTTGGTAAATAAGAATATAATATATGTGAATAGTAGACATGTGTTTTTACATAAATTGCGTACGGGCATTCGTTCGCCCATATAATAATCATGTCAAAATAACAGATATAATATACAATTATTTAACGAATTTATTGTTGCTAACTGTCCTGAATGGTCTTAGAACTTGTTCCCGCAACCCTTTGTTAAATGCCAATACGTACACGAATCACATTTATAAACAGACAACTCTAGGTTCATATCCTGCAACATTTGAAAATCAGCGGTTTTTTTGGCCTCTTTTTCGTTTTTGTATTTTCTTTTATTGCAAAATACACTAACGATAGAACGCGATTGATGTTTTGTAGTTCTATTTTTTCTTGGCACGATTGTATTATAACAATAAGATGTAAAATTGGTTTACTACTCGATTCAAAACCAATAAATAATTACTAACTTTGGATCAAGCACGAACCGTCATTTAGTCCTTTCGGAAACTTTGCGAGGCAAAGCTGACGGTTCGTGGATGATTGATTGCAATACTTCTGAACCGTTCAGGGGTTGAGGTTCGCGTTGATCCGATTCCAGTTCCGCACTAGGTCACCTTTGGTCAAGTCGCGTCCAATGACCAGACGGTCAACACCAGCTGATATTGCACCAAATGGTGTTGTGATTCGCGCCTGGTCGTCAGCCGAGCTGCCCGGCAAACGGATACCAGGGGTGTTGAGCTGAATCAAGTCGAATGCTGGCTCATCACGGATGGCGACGGCCTCTTTTGCAGAACACACCATGTCGGTGAATCCAGCGTCGATCAACATCTCGGTGTACACCAAGACCTGATCGATTGGTGTGCGACCGTTAAACTCACGAGCGACCATCGGCTCGTCCTTGCTGGTCAGCACTGTGACCGCACAAGGTCGTGTTCCCACGTCGCGACAGACGTCGGCGAAGCGCTTCAACGCGTCGACCTTCTTGGTGTCGGGGTCGCCGATTCTCCCTGTTGAACAAACGCCCGCCATCACGTTCAGCATCCACGGATGATGTGCCAGGTGCAGCTTGGCGAGCTCGACAATCTTGTCGGGGATTTCGGCGATCTTCGCGTCTGCAAAGACTTTAAAGCCTTGAAATTGTACGACATCGATCTTGTCAAGACCCATGCGGGTCAGGCCAAGACGATCGATCTTGACGAACTGAAGGGGCAGGGCCGAATTCGACAAGGCGCGATCTAGTGTGGGCTCGTCGACGTCGGCACTCCAGATTACCACGTCACGTGGGTTGGTCGTTCTCATTCTACGTCCTTCCATTTCATTCGAACCTAACTATGTCAATGAACAGATTGCTATCAATCATAAATAATTATCTACGCAACCCGCTCTACTTGCAAGCATATGCTTGTCGGCGGCTTCTAGCGGAGGTACGGCGCAAATTCGGGCAATTTACTATAGAAGTTTTCGCAAAGTAGTTTGTTTTTATTTGTAACATTAATATTATGTAACAAACCTAATTTAACCAACCGAACGCCTCTTGTAGCATTCTATTTCGCTCTGCTTCGTCTTTGGCTTTAATAATCATGAACAACAATTCTTTACCGCCAATCTCTATTATCTGGTAACTATCGTTTTACCAATCTGGTAGATTCTGGCATCGATCGGGCTGTTTGCAAGTTCATCTAATAATGCCAGCGTTATTTTACTAAGATCACTTTTTTCATAGTGATCACGTTTGGCTATAAATAAACTTACGCCTTCACTTAACCACGAAGGTGTGTGTCTGTTCATCTGACTAGTATACAAGTGACCCATTTCGTGTTTTAGTGTCTTCAAGAACCTTACACTACCAGAGTGTTCATGACTGGCAGGTATAACGTCGGGAGACAATATATGAACATGACCACCGTGAGCAGCAAAACCGACCAACCAGTCTGGTGCTTCTATATATTTTCCATCACCACGATCAATCCATACCCGATCCAAGTCGGCCTTGTTGTCATATATTGAAATTACTGGCGTTAATGGTTCTGTATCGAATAATTCGGCTAGTTCTATGTTTAATCGATCCTCGAGTTGCTTTAACGTCTCGACACTTGAACCTTTTGGCAAACTATCTGATTCTATGAATTTATTATAACAATAACATTCAACATAAATGTTTATTAAATCTACATTCAATCATCCAGTGACTATTGTCGCGTAAGTTCGGTATTATTATGTTAAATGTCAAGCCTCATGTTAATCAGCGAATTCATAGCCTTCAGTATGGTTGTTTGGATAGCTGGTGTTTGGTTGGTACATTCCACTGACGCAAATGACAGTAAATACAAGCTTGGCAGAACATTCTAGACGAAGTTAGAACTTGGTTGATAGAAACGCGTTAAATGGTATAATAGATACGAAATAATTCCGCTATACAACCCTCGTCTAGCTCGGACAACAAGAGGTTGCGGATTCACTCTAAAGAGCATTAATTTATAGGTCGAATAAGTTAATCTAAATGTTTATAGGGGTATTTACATGAAAGATACGAAAGAAGAAAAACGCAAGAAAGAGCTTGAGGCTTGGAAAGAATACCGCGAAAATTACGCATGGCCTGTACAGCATTGGCGAGCGTGGGGCTCGTGGTTTAGTTGGGGTTCACCTGTTGGTCTTGGTCTGTTTATCGCATTTACCATGGTCTCAATCGGTGTTTTTATTTGGCTTATTCACCTATAATGATTGCCGGATAATAAAAAACGTCACTATTTGGTGACGTTTTTTGTTTATGTTTGACAGAGTCATGCGTCCAACGTCTCGATTGCATAAAAGGCACGGAATGATCTTCGGAATTTTGTCTGTACCTCGTTATGGCTTCATGATTATCTATGTACGAATGAAGAGACAGCGAGTTCAAAGAGTAGTGGTGTAAGAATTATGAGAAGCACAATAATTATTGCCGGAATATAGAATGCCTTCAATGTTACTGACCGATTAATAATACTTATAATAACACCGATTAATATCATGGGAATTGTTCCGAATATAGCTGGTAAAATAAAGATATAAGCCCCCATTCCCATTCCCATTTCAGAAAATATTAATGCTACAAAATATGTCAATATCAGGGGCGATAATATTATTGCAATTGCCAGAAGTGTTTTCCGTGATGTGCTTAATTGATTCATCAATAAATCATATATTAAATATGTATTTGAATCAACATGACTACACTATACTTGGCAGAGGTACGAAGAAAGCGGCTAAAGCCTCCTTCGCTCAATCGACGAAAAAATGTAAACACTTTTTCGTCTCAATCGCTACGCCGAACTACGATCTGACTCGTTGCGCTCATCGACCGAAGTTCTATTTTTCGGACACCAATCACGAAAAAACGACCAATATGAATGTTGATTGCCTATTCGTCGCAGGGGCACGTATCCAACGCTTCGATGTTATAGCTATCCGCCTTGCTTCTAGTTATAACATCGGCTAAATTCTGTAAAATCAAAGATTTGACAGAATTCGAACCACGATCTCGCCAGTTGAAACTGTCGGATCGAAGCTCGGTTCACGAACCACGACAATAAAAAATGACGAACATAAAGCTCGTCGTTTTTAATTGGCACAGCTATACGACGACGCTCGAACCCATTTCCAGCAATATGCGTAAGCTCAGTCCCGACGCCTGCGGGCGTATAACGCCCGCTCGCCCCACCAGAAAAACCCTCTGATTCATTTTTTTATTCCCCCGCCGAGACTTCTTTTTAGTTGAAAAGGGTGTTTTCTGGTGGTTCGACTGCCAAGATTGGCAGAGGCATCGGGGCTTCACTCAGGCGGCAAAGCCGCCACGCTCCGCAAGCAGAAGTGTCCTACCCTAAAATCTTAATCCATCTTGCGCTCTATGCAGTCAGAGCCCTGACCCACACTCACTTTTTTCCACACCCCTGTACCGGCACGACCGGTAGCAGCGGCGTACGTAGTAGCCGCTGCAATGCTTCCCAGGCCTGACGGAACCAACTCAGCCGCTTCTTGGGATGAATCTTTTGTTGCGGTTCTTGTTTGGTGATCGTTGGTCTGACATAGCGCCATAGCAACCACCAGCCTAGGAATACGAATAGCAGCAGATTGCGCATAACTCCGGGTGTTCTGACTTGCTGCCATTCCAATCGCTGGAGCCACTTACTATCTTTAAATACCTCTTCGATCTCAAAGCGTTCAGCGTAGCGGTGGAGAATCATGGTTCTGGTGACCTCGTCGGGCAAGTTGGTCAGCAGGAACCAGGGCTCGGGATCTTTCATGTTTGGCCGCAGTTCCGAGCGGATCAAGCGAAGGTGATGCGTACGGTAGGTGATGCTTGTCTCTAGTAGGCTAATCTCCTGAATAGGGAGCTTCCACCAGCTCGGGTCCCAGGGTAGTTGGACCCGTTTGTCGCTTTTGGTACGGGCAATGAAGTACATTCCGTAACGCTCAAACAACGTGAAGAGCGCATTACTGGCAAACCAGCGATCCATGACGAGGACGAGCTTGAGGTTCGGTGCGATGTACTGTAGCTCAACGAACAATACCTCCAAAGCCCTAAGCAGCGGCTTGATGAGTGCTGCCTCACTCAGGTTGACCTGCACCCAGACGGGGATAGCCCGTCCTTTGCGGGCAGAGACAGCCAACACTGCAATACAAAACGGTCCGAATTGGGAATGATCCATGGAGCAATAGAGGTAGCCAGTCTTGCCACCAAATAGCTCAGTTACCAGCAAGTGCTGGAGCTGATCCCCGAGCCTGCAATCGGTGATGGTCCGTCGGATACGGTTCTCGCCCGTGAAGCGGTTCAGCCCAAAGCTACGACCAGCGGCATTGAGTGATTCATACTCTCGCAGCGACAGTGCGGTTGCACCAGCCAGGAAGCGACGAAGTTTAGCTTTGGCAATGTGAGCTTCGCCCAGCCGCTTTACAGCGGCAGTAATCTTAGGTACTGTAGACATTGAAAACGACCTTTGTGTTTTAAGTGGTACAGCTCAAACTTTAGGTCGTTTTTACTTTGATTGCAAAAAGTGAGTGTGGGTCAGGTCAGAGCCCCAAAGCATATCACCATTAGGAAAATAGAGGGCAACGACATTATATTTGAACAGTTTCACAAACTGTTTTTCTGAAGTCAAACTCGATTTTATCGCTGCGTTAGTTGCAGATTTATACATAATCTTGTTGATAAGCCATGGCAAAGCGATTGACATCCCAAGCCACAGAGACCAGTCACCAAGCAGCTTAAATATTCCAGCAATAACTAGCGCATAGCCTGCAAAAATAATCAGCTTGAGAAATCCAGCAGTTCTTACCATCATTGGTCGCAATATCAAAAATGATAAAAAGGTCGGTATAAGCCATACGAGCAATCCGAACTGGCTAACTGTAATTGCATAAATAACAAGAGCAAGAGGCAGTAACAAATAGCTAAACATTAAAAACGATGAAAGGAGCTTCGCTCCTTTCGGTGTAGATGGATCGCCACTCGTGAGCCATTGCCTTGCAAAATCCATGGCAGCGCCGACAGTTACATCTCGCCGATTGGCAGCGTTTTTGAGTTCTGAGAAATCATCATAAGGAAAATCTGGTATCTGACTAAGTTTTGTAATTTTTTCTATCTGTTCGTCTGTCATCTTCATATTCTGAGCCTTCCTACTTAACGGTATATTCCTCTGATAGTTTTTTCCAGTTGAATACAAGCGAGTCAACCAAAAGAGCGTCAATGTGCATATAGGTAAACATACCAGCGTCATCAACGAGATTATCGACAAGCCAAGCAGATGATTTCATACGTTGAGCATTTTCTACAATCGTAGAGTTGTAATAATCTCTGATGTCGAGTGTCATTTTTGCCAGTTCCTCGGCGTCGGTTTCATAAGCCTCAGCTAATATGACACATATTCGACTGAATATATCGTTAGCTTGTTTCTGGCTAAAGAGATTGAAAAGTGGCAAAGTCCAAAAAGCAAAAAATGAATAAAAGAGCATTGCACGAGCTTTATCTTCACTCACGCTTAGCTTTCCGCCACTTTCTTTTGAAGTTAATATTTCAATAACCTCATCTCGTCGTTTGTCGATATCTTCCAGGAATGATTGAGCAAAACCGCCTGCAACTGTTTGGGCGGAGATTGTTTTTGAGTCGGTCTCCACCTGTTCCTCATTTTGTTCTGAGGACGAAATATTTCTTGAAAACTCACGCTGTCTGATTGCAAGAATACGTCGCTTTTCCTCAAAGTTCTTTAAGTCTTTCCTGTAAGCAAAAAAGCCATATTTACCAGTATTCTGCGCCTTGTTCTTGAGTCCTATGAGTATAAGTTGGTAGCTTTCGGCAGCACTTTTTAATGCTACAACAAAAGGCAGGAGATTGGGGATTTCTATTTTCTTGTCAGCCATTTTGTGGATTGCTGCCTCAATCGAGTGAATACCCTTGATTGAGTGCGTCATTTTGTCCGACAAATCGTCATAATCAATAGTCTGGTTTACTTTTTGTTGCGAAATTGTATCAACAACTTCGTTGTAGTTGCGCAGAACATCGGCAAGTTTCTCAAGCACCTTTCCGACAATCTTTTCCGAGTCAGGTTTCTTGGTCGTCATTATTCTCTGCCTTTCATCTTTGTTAGTGGTTTCAGCGAATCAAAAAGCTCGCCACGAGCGGCAGTCTTTCGACCACCCACAAACCTTTCGGAATGTGACCACAAAGAGAAGTACTCATGACGAGCTGTTTCTCTTTGTGGATTCTTCAACCATGCCGTACAAAGTACGGTTTAGGTCTAGGCGAATATCGCTTGTCATAATTGTACTATTTACACCGCTGTTTTGCCAGACGGCAAAACGCCACCACCAGAAAACACCCTTTTCAACTAAAAAGAAGTCTCGGCGGGGGAATAAAAAAATGAA
>Ga0172370_10007861_pt1 | contig 12971 bp, 14 predicted proteins | sample LakKiv5m_FD_114538 | JGI IMG/M metagenome (GOLD analysis project Ga0172370, IMG submission 114538) | Freshwater microbial communities from Kabuno Bay, South-Kivu, Congo - kab_022012_11.5m | ecosystem: Environmental > Aquatic > Freshwater > Lake | place: Democratic Republic of the Congo...
TCTTCACCAAAGGTGAACCACGCTCCACCTTTTTTAACAATGTTATGTAGCACAGCGAGATCAAGAACATCTCCGGTTTTGCTAATGCCTTCGTTATAGAGAATATCAAACTCAATTTCTTTGAATGGCGGCGCAACTTTACTCTTTACGATTTTTACTTTTGTTCTATTTCCGATTACATCGCTTCCTTCTTTAATAGCGCCAATTCTTCTGATATCCAACCGTACCGAAGCGTAGAATTTCAACGCGTTACCACCGGTAGTGGTTTCGGGATTTCCGAACATCACTCCAATTTTACTCCGAAGTTGATTGGTGAAAATAACGCAGGTTTTGGAACGGCTTATCGCTCCTGTTAATTTTCTTAATGCCTGCGACATTAATCTCGCTTGCTGCGCCATATGCGCATCGCCCATATCACCTTCTATTTCCGCACGCGGAACCAACGCCGCAACGGAATCAATAACAATAACATCAATCGCATTACTTCGAACCAGCGTATCGGCAATTTCCAATGCTTGCTCGCCAAAGTCAGGCTGCGAAATAAGAAGGTTGGTAGAGTCAACTCCCAAACGTTTTGCATAGTTCACATCAAGAGCATGTTCCGCATCAATGAATGCCGCCAATCCTCCTAACTTTTGTGCCTCGGATATGATATGCAGACACAAGGTAGTTTTACCGCTCGATTCCGGTCCGTAAATTTCAATAATTCTTCCGCGTGGTACACCGCCGATGCCAAGAGCCCAGTCTAAAGATAACGCGCCGGTAGGGATTGCATCAACCGGATTTACAACGCCGTCCCCCAACTTCATAATTGTCCCTTTGCCGTAGGTTTTTTCGAGACTTGCGATCGTCTCATCCAACATTTTTAATTTTGCTTCTTTGTCGTTTGCCATACTCTCTCCTATTTAGATAAGTAAATTGATTTTAATCTTTTATAAACCGAACCGGTTTGCAGTAAAATACTCTCATAGAAAACTATTTCATCAGCTTTAAATGAAATTTTCGGAAATTGAACCGAAGTGAAAGATTCAATAAACCCTTCTTCCACATCGTTTTTAATTCTCAGCAATGTTACATGCGGGTGATAAGGTTTTGTGTCGGCTAAAATATTGAAGTTTTTTAATCTTTCCGAAATCTTTTTTTCTAATGTGAAAATGATATTGTCTACGTGCAAATCCGCGAACAAAATTTTGGGTTCTCCCCGTTTAATGAAAAACTTAAATCCCACAAATTCACACGGGAAGGATTTAAAAGTAGTTAATTCTTCAAGAATAGATTTAATTGCATGAATGCTCTCCGTCTGCGTTTCACCAATAAAATTCAACGTAATATGAATTTTATCATCCGGTTCCCACCGGTATTTGTTTTTAAGTTGCACTGAATCTCTTATTTCAAACAACTTTTTTTTTGCGTCGTCCGGAACCGGAATTGCAATAAAGGTTCTAAGCATCCAACGGAATTCCCAATATTTGTTTTCGCACCATATCCAGTGCTGCCTGCGTTGCTCTTTGTTTGTTCAGAATACGATCATCGCCGAAAGAAAACTTTTGGGCTGTGGCACCGGTTTGGTCACAGATACCGATAAAAACTGTCCCGACAGGCTTTTCCACTGACCCGCCTGTAGGACCAAGAATTCCGGTGATTGATAACCCGATATCGGTTCCGCTGATTGACTTGATTCCTTCAGCCATTTGCATTGCAACTTCTTTACTTACCGCGCCATACTTCAAAATTGCGTCTTCATCAACATTCAACAGCTCAACTTTAGCCGCATTGCTGTATACAACAACACCGCGCTCCAAAAATTCACTGCTTCCGTTGAAATTTGTCAACTGACTGCAAATGTTTCCCCCGGTGCAAGACTCGGCAACGGCCAAAGTTAATCCTCTTTCTTTTAAAAGATTTCCAACCACTTCAGGAAGTTCATCGTCATCTTTTCCGTAAATATATCTTCCGGCAAAGGCTCTTATTTTTTGTTCGAGCGCATTGAGTTTGTTAAACGCCGCTTCTTCATCGGATTCTTCAACGGTAATTCTTAGTTTCACTCCAAACTGACTTGGCAAAAAGGCAAGTTTCGCTCCTTCTAAAAATTCTTCCATGGTACCGAATTTTGAAAACAACGTTGATTCAGCAATCCCTGTAGTCAGAAGTGTAAGCCGTTTTATTTTTGTTGGTTCAAGCGCGACCAACTCACTCAATTTGGGGATAACGTAGTTCGTCATCATCTGCTTCATTTCATACGGAACGCCAGGCAGAACAACCATAATTTTGTTTTTACTTTTCTTTGGTTCAATCCACAAACCCGGGGCGGTCCCAAAGTAATTACGGATTACTTCGGCAATCTTTGGAACGAGTGCCTGGTTTTCATTTACCGGTGCCATTGTTCGGTTCAATCGCGCAAACCGGTCTTTTATGTCTTTTAAAACATCAGCGTTTTTTTCTATTCCCGAATTGAAGAATTTTGCAACCGTCGCGCTCGTAATATCATCATGCGTCGGACCTAATCCTCCGGTAACAATTAAAAGATCATACTGTTCCCAACCACTGGTAAGTTCCGAGAGAATCGTTTGTTCATCATCCCCGATAACTGTTTGCTTCGCTATTTCTATCTGTAATTCGGACAATGCTTTCCCAATATAGGTAGCATTCGTATTCACTGTTTGACCAATAAGCAATTCATCGCCAATGGCAATAATTTGAGCTTTCATTTCTATCCTTTTATAAAAAATTTAACGACAATATTCAGCAACAAGCAAGTGTAAATGCCTGAGGCAATATCATCAGCCATAATTCCTAAACCACCGTTCAGACTTTCCAATTTATTTGCCGGATACGGTTTAATAATATCCAAGACTCGCCAAACTAAAAACGCTATCCCCGTAAGTACTAAAGTTTTGGGAAGAAAGAGTAAACTGATCCAAGTTCCTACCGCTTCATCAATGGTGCATTGAGAAGGATCTTTTCCATAAGCGAGCTCAAATTTTGAGCCTATACCAATTCCGATAAGAGCATAAAGTACTATTACGGGAATAAGGATTACCGGCTTTTCCATCCCCGGGATCCAATAAATGAGGAAAGCGATAGCACTGGAAACCGTACCGGAAGCAAAAGGAACGTATCCGGTAAAAAATGTTGAACCGACCGCTTTTTCTAGTAAATTTAATTTCATTTTTTCGTAAACAATTTTTTCAACGCTGCTCTATTTTCAGTAAAGTAAAGTATTCCGGAATGGAGCGTAATAAAGGTTACAACAACCATCACGATAAGAATGAATGTCTCGTTCAAAAGAATTGCAAAAACAGCCGAATAGTTTGAGCTCAAGAAAACATTCTTAGACAAAATGTAGATTATCAGTACATAATAAATAAACGTCATTTGCACAAACGTTTTCACTTTTGCATACCGGCTTGTGGTAAACGCAATACCGATATAATCAGTGTAGCCGCGGAAAATAGTAATGGTAAAATCCCTAAGGAGAATAAGAAGAACAAGCCAGAATGAAAGCACGCCAAGATAGACAAACCCGACAAAGGCGGAGGCAGTCAATATCTTATCCGCCAAAGGATCCCAGAATTTTCCCCACGCGGTGATAAAATTATATTTGCGCGCAAGCCAGCCATCGTACCAATCAGTAAATGCCGCTACTAAATAGACCGCAAGAGATATTTGTTGCAAAAGATCATTCCCGGAAAGAAAAAGATAGAGAAAAACCGGTGATAAAATAATCCTCAGAACAGTTAATTGGTTTGGAAGAATCATCTCTATCCTTATAGCCACTTTTCAGTAAGCGAAATGAGAAAAGGATATTCATAAATTCCCGTGCTGTGTCCATCCTTCCATTTCAACGTAATTGCGTAGTTACCAACCGGAGAGACTGAATCGAGACTGATTTGATCCATCAGATAAAGCGGATGAAACGTTGCTCCTTTTTGTTCGCGTTCTTCTTCGCATGTGGCACACGGACACGAACGTCTTAATGTATCAAAGCTAATTCCCGAAACAGAATTATCTTCCCAACGAACCTGCAGCTGCCTGTTTTGGAAAACTTTTATTTGTGTTGGTTTCACTTCAAATCAATACCGGTTAGAATTTTAACAGCTTGCAAATATTTTTCACTGGTTTTGAGAATTACGTCTTCAGGCAAATCCGGTGGCGGAGGCTGTTTGTTAAAATTAATTGAAAGAAGATAATCTCTCACAAACTGTTTGTCAAAGCTGTCCTGACCCTTCCCTTTTTCATAAAGAGAAGTCTGCCAAAAGCGTGAAGAATCCGGCGTTAAGAGTTCATCAATAAGAAGAAGATTATTGTTCTCATCAAGACCAAATTCCATTTTGGTATCGGCAATAATGATTCCTTTTTGCGCTGCATAGTCTGAGCACGTTGTAAAGATTTTAATTGCAGCATTTTTCATTTGCTCTATTACTTCAGCGCCGGCAATATTTTTTGCTTCTTCAAAAGAAATATTTTCATCGTGAGTGCCAATTTCAGCTTTTGTAGACGGGGTAAAAATTGGCTCGGGAAGTTTTTCCGACTCAACCAGTCCCGCAGGTAAATTTATTCCGCAGACCGTCCCCGATTTTTTATATTCATTCCAGCCGGAACCGGAAATATATCCCCTAACAATTGCTTCAATAGGAACAACCTTTACTTTTTTTGCCAGCATCGATCTTCCGCGAAGTACTTCTTTATGCGGTTGCAGGTCATCAGGGAATTCGTCCACATCGGTCGAGATTATGTGGTTTGGTATGATATCCTTTGTGAAACTAAACCAAAAGGCAGAAATATTTGTGAGAACTTTTCCTTTTTCCGGAATGCCCTGATTCATGATAACATCAAAGGCTGATAAACGGTCTGATGAGATGATAAGAAGCTTATCTCCTAAATCATAAATATCTCTCACCTTTCCACGCTTTGGAGTAGGTAAACCGGGTAAATTTGTTTCGAGTATAACGTTGTTTTTCATTCTATTTTTTCCTTTTTTCAGTATAGTAAATATACTCATGCCGATAAGATTATTCAAAGAATATCCTTCCTCATCCCATAAAGCAATTCATTCAAAAAGAAATTGCTCCCTGCATCATTTTATTTTTCCTACGGTTTAGAATTACTTCTTTTCGCTTTACAAATGAACGAAGTTTCGGACGGAAAAAATAAGAAAAGGAGAATATCATGAGTCGTTTAGTTTTTTCATTGTCGGTTGTCTTGTTAGTTGTAGCTTCATTTGCTTCACAGGCTTCAACACCAAGTGAACCATTCAAATCTTCAGTAAACCAAAGTGTTATTGAAGAAAACCTGCTTTCCGCTCTTGAAAGCGATAATGCAGGGTTAATACAAAGTGCGGCGTTTTATCTTGGTGAATACAAAAGCGAACGTGCTGTTATTCCATTAATGAAATTGTTGCACAGTGAATGCTGTGAAGGCGTGAGAATTACGGCAGCTCTTTCCCTTGCAAAAATCGGGACTCAAAAAGGTTTGTATGCGGTAAAACAAAGTGGAATCTTCGACCACAGTGAAGCTGTTCGGAAATTCTGTCTCCAGTTTTATAACGCAAAAAAAGAAAAATAATACTGAACGCATCTCTTCTCCTCCATATTTTTCTTCCACTCCAAAAAAGTGAAAAAAATCTTTCACCCGGCAGCACAACTGCCGGTTTTTTTTTGTTCACCTTTGACAAACAATTCAAAGTACCTATATTTGAGGAAACTTATCCATTTATTTAAGAGTGATAATGCTTACAGTAAAAAATCTTCGTAAAGAGTATACACGTACTGTTGCAATAGATAACGTCTCCTTCACACTTCAACCGGGGAGAATTTTTGGTCTCTTAGGACCAAACGGAGCCGGCAAAACAACAACCATCAGAGTAATCCTTAATATCATTAAACCGACATCCGGTGAAGTTCTTTTCGAAGGAAAACCGATGAACAGTTCGGTGCAAAATATTACCGGGTATTTACCCGAAGAGCGTGGGTTGTATAAAAAAAGCAAAGCGATGGATGTTATCATTTATTTTGCGTCGCTTAAAAATATGCCCGCCTCCAAGGCAACTCAACTTGCGCGTGAATGGCTTAAAAAACTTGACATTGCTGATGCTGAAACAAAAAAGATTGAGGAACTTTCAAAAGGAAATCAACAAAAAATTCAGTTTATCACTTCGGTTATTCACGATCCAAAAATTTTAATTCTTGATGAACCATTTTCCGGGTTTGACCCCATTAATCAGCAATTAATCAAAGAAACAATTTTACAGCTGGCAAATTCCGGAAAAATTATTGTCCTTTCTACACACCAAATGGAATATGCCGAAAAACTTTGCAACGATATTTTTCTCATTAACAAAGGGAAAGAAGTCTGCAGCGGCAGCCTTAGTGATATTAAGCGTACGTACGGCACTCCATCTCTTAAAATTGAGTTCGAAGGCAATGCATCATTTTTGAATGAACATGGCGATGTTGCGCATGTTGATATCTACCAAAACTTTGCGGAAGTTCAATTGAATGATGCAGTCAAACCATCGAATTTTCTGAAAACGTTGGTTGACAAAATTGAGATAAAACACTTCGCAGTTGTTGAACCGACCTTAAATAAAATTTTCATAGACGCTATAAAAAAGTAGCCTGCCGGAATGAGGAACCATCAATGAAAAAAGCTTTAGCTATCGCAAAATGGGAATTCATGGAGAAGATAAAATCCAAAGCGATTATTCTCTCCTTTTTTCTTACCCCGCTAATCATTTTAGGATTTTCGATTCTCCCAACTTTTTTTGCTGAAAAGGATGATGCTACCACCCAGGCAATTGGAATTATTGATGAGACTCAATCGTACTTTAATCTCTTCTCATCAGAGTTGAGCAAGTATCAATTAAAGGACAACCAACCTCGATATGTCATTATCAACCTTTTCAAACCGGATGAACTTACAGATTCGCTAAAAGCCGACGCAAACCGAAATGTTGTAAAGAAAAAACTTGAGGGTTATCTCTTCCTCGCAAAAAATAAAAAAGATGAGATGCTTTTTGAGTACAGAAGTTTGAATTCCGGTAACTTTAACGATTACAAACGGTTCGAAGAAAGTTTTAATAAAATTAGGCGGATTGAGGAATTCAAAAAAGCGAACATTGATACTTCACTCGTCTCCCACCTTCTCAATAATGTTGAATTGAATACTGTAAAATTGGATGAAAAAGGGAAAGAATCCTCGGCTGATTTTAAGACCCAATATTTTTCATCTTTCATGTTCATCATGATTTTGTTTATGGTGATTATGATCTCCGGCGGAATGCTTGTGCGAAGTCTTGTTGAAGAAAAAGCCAACCGGCTTATTGAAATAATCGTTTCAAGCTGTAAACCGGATGATATACTAAGAGGAAAAATTTTCGGACTTTCCGGATTAACACTCGCGCAGATGACAGTTTGGGCCTTAATAGGAATAGCGATGGCAGGGCAAGGAATAACGATGTTTTCGTCCTTCCAAAACCTTCCGCTCTTAACGGTTTATTTTATTCTCGGTTTTGTTCTTTTTACTGCAATTTTTGTCGGCATCGGTTCTATTGTTACCACCGAGCAGGAAGCTCAGCAAATAACAAGTTACCTATCAATGATTACAATCTTCCCTATCGTGATTGTAATTCCGGCAATGCAAAATCCAAATTCAATGCTGATTCAGGTTTTATCGTATATTCCCTTAACCACTCCCGGGGTGATGATCCTTCGTTTAAATTCATCTCCAATTGCGAGCTGGGAAATTATCCTAACGCTGCTTGAACTTATTGTCTCAATTTATCTTGTGATTAAAATATCTTCAAAGATTTTCAGGATCGGGATTTTATCTTACGGAAAAATGCCGAGTTTAAAAGAACTTCTGGTTTGGCTTAAAGAGAAAGAATAATAATGCCGGTTTTCGCCTCAGCATTAGCAGCCTTTATTCCCATCGCGGTCTATCTTTTTTTAATGTGGAAGTTTGACCGCTTTGACCGCGAACCGGTTGGTCTTTACCTGAAACATTTTTTATGGGGAGCAGTTGGAGCTATTGTTCTTGCGTTGATCGGCAGTTTTCTTTTTAGCTTTATCTTAGATTTTTCTATTAAAAATGCCGAGATAAGACAGAAAGCCGATATTATTATTGTTGCCCCTTTCATTGAAGAAATCACGAAAGGAATTTTTCTTCTTTTTACAATTTCAAACAGAAAATTTGATAATATTACAGACGGAATTGTATACGGCGGTGCAATCGGACTTGGGTTCGGCATGACGGAAAACTTTACTTATTTTTTAACGTACGGAAAAACATTTGATAACTGGATTATGCTCGTTATAATTCGAACAAGTTTCACCGCGGTTATGCATTGCGTCTCAACGGCATCCTTCGGTGCTTTTCTTGGTTATGCAAAATTTAAACCGCTTTTCTTTAAAATTGTTTTGCCGCCCATCGGATTAGCGCTTGCAATGGTCATTCACTTTGCATGGAATTTTAGTGTAAGCTTTTCACATACTTCCCTGCTCGGATTCATGTTTCTTTCCGGGTCAATTTTACTTTTTATCGCGTGCTTCAAATTGGCGGTTTCGTACGACGCTCGAATTATTTTTGTTGAACTTTCCGATGAAGCAGAGCAAGCGATTTTGCCGCATGAACATGTAAAGATACTTAGTTCGCTTCAAAGGGAAGAAAGTGGTTGGATTGACGAAAGGATAAGGAAGAGATATATCCGGACCGCAACTACCTTAGCGTTTAGAAAAATGCAGCTTAAACATTCATCAGGATTTAATAAGCGCGTTTATGAAGATGAAGTTTTATTTTATCGTAACGAGTTACTCAACCTACTGCACGGAACGGTTTAAATGGCAAACGCATTGGCGGTTTTTTTCGTTGTTTCAGAACCTATCTTTAGTACAGAGCAATGCAAAACTTTTGGACATTTTTCGAACGAGAACGCTTCTCTCCTCTATAAAACTTTGCTTCTAAACATGTTCGAATTGTTTTCTCCCCTTGTGCAAAAAGAAGAATTTTATTTGTATCTCAATGAGGTGGATAACGCTGCTCTTGGAATTGAACTTACGGAATCTCTCCCTTCTTCACATATTTTTTTCGCGGGCAGCGAGACAATGGATTCGGCGTTCCCGCAGCTTTTTGAACGGAAAGACCCTGAGACAAAAAAAGTTTTTTATGTGAATCCCGACTTCGTTGGTTTAACTCCTAACGATGTACATCAAATAATGAATTTATTACAACTTGAGGACGACGTTCTTATTTTGAAAAAAACTCAACATAAAAAAGTTGACTTTTTCGCTACGAACAATTTCAGACCGGAAATTGCCGAAATTGTGAAAAAGAAAAACTTTGTTTGTGATTCTTCGCTTAAAAAATTAAGCGGACTCGATTATCATGTATATAAATTGAAAGATATTTTCTCAGTTACGCACGCAAATGATTTTCCGGAGCTGTATAAAATGCTTTCCCGAAAAGAAAATTACGACTGCTGCAGCAAGCAGATTCATGACCGTTTTACTCACCTCTTCATTGAATATAAGGAACTACTCTAATGGAACGTATCGGTATTTTCGGCGGTACTTTTGACCCCATCCATATTGGGCATCTCATCGCCGCGCAATCTCTCCTCGAAATCAGAAAATTGGATAAAATTATCTTTATCCCTTGTTACATTTCGCCGCATAAGCGGCAAGCGAGAAGCTCCTCTCCCGAGCACCGTTTAGAAATTCTTAAATTATCAATCCAGTATCAAAAGCAATTTGCTTTTTCAGAAATTGAATTACACCGGCAGGAAGTTTCCTTTACCATTGATACGGTACGTGAGTTAAAAAAGCAATATGATTACATCGATTTAATAATCGGCTATGATAATCTTATTGTGTTTGATTCTTGGAAAGAACCGGATGAATTATTCAATCTCACCAATGTAGTGGTGATGAAGCGTACCATAGATAAGGAAATAGAATACAAACATAAATACTACGAGCAGGCTACCATTATTCAAACGCCTTATGTTGAGTTGAGCTCTACCTACATTCGTTCCAGAGTCAGTCAGCATCTTCCCATTGATTTTATGGTCACCCATTTGGCAAAAGAATATATTTTGAACCACAATCTTTACTTATAGAAATGGATTTCGGCAAATTCACGGAAGAATTACGAAACAAAAAGAAACGGACAATCGCCCGGGCCATTTCTTATGTTGAATCTGATTACCCTCAGGCTGAAGAAGTTCTTAAAAATATTCATCCTTTTTGCGGCAACGCATACCGGATAGGAGTAACAGGTCCGCCGGGAGCCGGGAAAAGTACCATCACAAATCAACTTGCGAAACTCTATCTTCAACAGGGAAAAAGTGTCGCAATTATTGCCGTCGACCCCACAAGCCCTTTTACCGGCGGCGCTCTGTTAGGTGATCGTGTACGGATGACCGACGTGGGAAACAACGAAAATATTTTTATTCGAAGTATGGCCACCAGAGGCAGTCTTGGCGGACTGTGTAAAAAAGCTGTCGACACGGCAGATATTCTTGACGCAGCCGGATACGAATTTATCATCTTTGAAACGGTGGGTGTCGGGCAATCAGAATTGGAGATTGCAAATGCCGCCGACACAACCATGGTTGTGCTTGTTCCTGAATCAGGCGATTCTGTTCAAGCCATGAAAGCCGGATTAATGGAAATTGCCGACTTTTTTGTGCTTAACAAATGCGACCGGCCTGCGGCTGAACAGGCGGCAAATGCGCTGCGCTCTATTCTTGCACTGAAAGACCATGATGAAAAAACTTTTCTCCCAAAAATTATTCAAACGATAGCACAAGAGAACAAGGGAATTGACGATGTCGTTTCCGAAATTTTGCTTCATCAAGAATATCTTAATAAATTTGATTTGTTCAGACAAAAAAGATTGACGCAAAGAAAAGACCGTATACGTGCGATCGTTGAACAAAAACTTATGATCGATTTATGGAAAAAGGAAAATCTATCGGCGTTCGACCGGTTGATTGAACATTCATTAATACAAAAAATTTCTCCCTACACAATAGCGGATGAGATTTTGAGTACTTTTAAATCAAACATATCCCAAAAGGATGCACATGGAAGCACAGCAGCAATTCACTCTTCAACTTACTGAAGAACAACAAACGATTGTTCAAACAGTTAAAAGTTTCGCGGAAACCGAAATTAAACCCGGGGTGATGCACCTCGATGAATCTCAAACATTTCCTCTTCCGCTTTTTGAAAAACTTGGGGCACTCGGTTTCATGGGAATTCTTGTGAAAGAAACCTACGGCGGTGCCGGATTGGGCTATACCGAGTACGCACTCATCATCGAAGAACTCGCCAAAGTTGATCCTTCCATTGCGCTTTCTGTTGCCGCACACAATGGACTCTGCACCAATCATATTAATCTGTTTGGCAGCGAAGAACAAAAACAAAAATACTTACCCGGTTTAACCTCCGGTAAAGTAATCGGCGCTTGGGGATTAACCGAATCTGTCTCCGGAAGTGATGCCGCAGGACTTGCGACTACAGCGGTTCTTAAAGATGGATTCTATTATTTAAATGGAAACAAAACATTTACCACTCACGGTACCGTTGCGGGAACTTACGTGGTTATGGCAATCACCGATCCCACAAAAAAGAAGAAAGGTATTTCTGCATTCATTCTTGAAAAAGGATTTGAAGGATTGATCATCGGGAAAAAAGAAAATAAACTTGGCATGCGCGCCAGCGATACCACGCAACTTACCTTCGACAATTGCAAAGTTCCGAAAGAGAATTTAATCGGTATTGAAGGTGAAGGATTTGTTCAAGCAATGAAAGTCCTTGAAGGGGGAAGAATTTCTATTGCCGCCTTGAGTGTAGGATTGGCGCAAGGCGCATTAAATGCGGCTCTCACTTATTCCACACAAAGAAAACAATTCGGCAAGACGTTGAGTGAGTTTCAAGGCATTCAATTTAAAATGGCTGAAATGGCAACCACTATTTCTTCGGCAAGACTCTTAACCATGCGGGCTGCCGCGATGAAGGACGACGGAAAGTCCAACACAAAAGAAGCCGCCATGGCAAAATTATTCGCAAGCGAGATGGCAGAAAAAGCCGCTAACGACGCCGTGCAAATATTTGGCGGGTATGGATTTACTAAGGACTATCCCGTTGAAAAGTTTTACAGAGACGTGAAGCTGCTTACGATTGGAGAAGGAACTTCCGAAATTCAAAAAATGGTAATAGCAAGAGAACTTTTAAAAGATTAATAATACCTGTATGAAAAAAATTGGAACACAACTCGCCGAAACCGATCTCTTTCTCCGTCAGGAAGATTTCTATAAAAATCTTCTCCGTAAACTGGGAACAGAGAAGGGAAAAATTCTTCTCGGCGGAGGTGAAAAATCAATTGCAAAACACAAAGCCAAAGGAAAGTTGACGGCGCGCGAACGTGTTAAACTATTGATCGATGAACACTCTTCTTTTTTTGAGGTAAACACATTTGCCGCATTCGGAATGTATGAAGAATATGGCGGAGCTCCCTCATCGGGAACCATATTCGGAATCGGGAAAATTCATGGAAGAGAGTGTATTATCGTTGCAAACGATGCTACGGTAAAAGCCGGGGCATGGTTTCCGATTACATGCAAAAAGAATTTACGCGCACAAGAAATTGCTATGGAGAATCGACTTCCTCTTATTTATCTGGTTGATAGCGCCGGAGTTTTTCTTCCATTGCAAGATGAAATTTTTCCTGACAAAGAACACTTCGGACGAATCTTTCGCAACAACGCCAAAATTTCCGCTATGGGAATTCCTCAAATCTCAGCAATTATGGGACCTTGCGTTGCGGGCGGCGCGTATCTGCCGATTATGAGTGACGAAGCGTTAATCGTTGAAGGAGAAGGTTCTGTGTTTCTTGCCGGGTCTCATTTAGTGAAAGCTGCCATCGGTGAAGTAATTGACAACGAAAGTCTTGGAGGAGCAAAAGTTCAA
>Ga0172370_10007867_pt1 | contig 12960 bp, 16 predicted proteins | sample LakKiv5m_FD_114538 | JGI IMG/M metagenome (GOLD analysis project Ga0172370, IMG submission 114538) | Freshwater microbial communities from Kabuno Bay, South-Kivu, Congo - kab_022012_11.5m | ecosystem: Environmental > Aquatic > Freshwater > Lake | place: Democratic Republic of the Congo...
GAAACAACCTCGGCGCCATCAAGGCTTTCGGTGTTAGGGGCAAAAACATAGCCGGTAAATTTCTTTAAGAAATCTTCTTTAAAGAAAACCTTTGATTCGCCAATATCATTAAAACTAATGGTATCGTCACTGACTTTTGTGACTAAAACAAAATGTTCTGGATCAAGGTTGGCAATAAAGGGGGTATCAATTTTATTTAAGTCCGCGGGTTTAATTTTAGCGGACTTAAAATTAAGTCCGTAGGCAGAGCTGATGGACTCAATGGCATACAGTGACGTTTTGAGCCTTGGATCCCCGGCTCGAATGATCTTGCCTAAAATATCAACGGAAAGTGTGAGGACAGAGACTTCTTCAAGGCTCACCCCTACCTGATATTGTTCCAGGAGATCACGCAGTGCATACACGCCGCAATTGAGGTGCTGAATACTTGGTTGCTTAAGCCAAGATTCAAAGCTATACACATCATCTTGGGTAAATTTGGCTGCGGTGGTGATCAGAAGTCCACGATTATTTGTCGCGCCAGAAACTCCGGTGTTGGGAAGCTCAAGCTTGACTTTTGCTTTATCTTTGCCTTGAATTTGTGTAAGAAGGTCTTTAATGCTTTCGGAAATGGTTGCTGCGGTTTTGACACCTACATAGGCATCAACTTTGTTTTGGCCCCAAAGAACAGCAGGGTTATAGTTAAATGCCCAGCTAATTTGCTCAGGCGTGAAGATCAAAACAACGGCTAAAGCAACCGCACGGATCCAGAACTTAAAATGGCTTTGAAAATGGGAATAATCTTCGCTGGGTTGGCCATTGGCCGTGGCAGGCTTAGAAAAACCAACAAAAAGATCATTATGAAATAACATAAGACTCTTTGTTTTTACAGTGGTTGTATTGAGGTTTTTCTCTATGTTTTCCATTTTCCCCAAATCTGTCAATAAAAATGGGCTGGCTCGATTATCCTCGATAAAAACTAAGCGGAATCGAGACGTCCATTTCTTCCTCACATTTGTTTCAAAGAAAAATGGGCTGTGTCTTTTTTCGCGACTAAAAGCCACAGCCCATGCTGTTATAAAATAAATCCGTTTGTCCTGCTTACTGCTTCCCGTGGCTTTTTGCTACATCAAGAATATAGCATGGGAATCTGAAGTGTCAAGTATTGGACATTCTTTATCTCTATTTATACCAACGACTTACGTAAAATTATAATAATTTTATTTCTTTTTTTCCAGCACAACGATTACGCATGGCTTACACGAAAAAAGGCTGTCAAGGCCGACAGGGCAATTTTAAAAGAAATGTTTTATTCTTAAAAAACTAACGCTTACGCGTCTTTTTTTATTCTCGTCGAGAAATTAGCTGTTATTATCATTTTAATGCGGAAAAAAAAGATCTTATGATATGGAAAAGAAGAAAGAAGCAAAAAGAATGAAAAAGTTTTTTAAAAAAATTTCATTGTTTTTAGCAACAAAATTTTTGTGAAAATAAAAATTATTTTATTTTCTTATTTTTTGATAAAAAATCCTTGAATGGACATTATAGAATGGACAAAATATGACTATTTATTATTCTCTTTATGAAAGAATGTCCAAAAATAACAAAATTGTTTTTATAAACAGACTTTTTGCCTTTTGATTTTTGACTTTTGAATTTTGATTTTTTTATCCACCGCCAGCTAGCTTTGATATGGTGTTGCCTTCCATAAACTGCAGCAGAACAGGACCGGCAACAAAAATACCTACAACGGGGAAAATACAAAAGAGAAGCGGAATGAGCATTTTTAACGGGGCTTTAAGGGCTATCTGTTCGCCTCTACGAAAGCGCGAAATACGCATATCTTCAGAAATAATATTTAACGCATCGGCTACAGATGTTCCCATGCGGTCAGCCTGGACAAGGGCGCGTGTAAATGTTGACAGGTCAGGGATCTGATATTTGTTGGCAAAATCTGTTAAGGCATCCCGCCTTGGCTTTCCTACGTTAACTTCCTGCATGACCTGCTGAAGCTCTAAGATCAAAACAGAAGGGGTTGATTTTTCGATAACCCATTTAAGCGCTAACAAAAAATCAAGGCCGGCATTAACGCAAAGGCTTAAAAGATCAATAGTGTCAGGTAAATGCCGAATGATGGAATTTTTTATTTTTTGAATTTGGATTCTTAACCAAAACTCAGGAAGATAAAATCCTAGCCCGATCATCATAAAAAGCCACAACATGCGATTTTCCGCATCCGACATTGGATAAGTCGCAAAAAGCAACACGGCGATCAATATTTCTTTACACAAAATAAAAACTTCGGGTGTTGTTTCTATATGAGCAATGGCCAGGTCTTTACGAATCCTTGTGCCAAGAGGCCCGGCGCATAGCGGTGCGTTAAAAAAAGCTAGCGGTGCCAATAAAGAAAACCTTTTTTTCTTCTTTTCTTCTTTGGGAAGCTCATCAGCTAAAATCTTAAGCGTAGGGCGCTCTTCAACCTGAACTAAAGAAAACACACCGGTGACCAGCGTAAACACGCAGAAAAAAACTAAAACAAGAATCAAGATTGTCATCAGTTAAAATTCTCCTATGGTGCTAAACTTAATGATCAAAAAGGCGCCAACAACCTCAAGCCCCGCCGCAAGCACAAGCAAATTTTGTCCCAGTTTGGACTCAAGCATCGCATCAAAATAATGCGGATTAGAACTATACACAAAAAATGCGAACGCCACAGGCAAAAGCGACATGACAAATCCTTGAATTTTTCCCTGAACAGTCAACGTTTCAATATTTTGCTCAATTTTGCGATTTTCCCGAATTGTTTGGATAATACGATTAAAAATAACAGGAAGATTTCCGCCTGTTTCGCGTGCAAGCAAGATCGCGGAAATAAATTGCTGCAGCGCCGGGGTGCCCATACGGCTGTAAAGCCTATCAAAGGAAAGCTCCAAAGAAACACCCATTTTATTCTCGCCAATCAAAATAGCAAACTCTTGGCTAATGGGCTCTGGCATCTCGTCGGCTACAACTTCCATAGCTTGCAAAAGGCTCAAGCCTCCTTTGAGCGCGCTGTTCATCATAAGCAATGCGTCGATCAGCTGCGCATAAAATTTTCTTTTTCGCTGAGCGGATAAAAATCGAATATAAATACTTGGAACGATAAACCCTAAAACAGCGCCTATGGCAACACCCACAAACCGAAACTCGCCAGGGGCAAAGATAAAGCCTGCGGCGGCTAAAAAAAACGGGGCAAGCGCATAGAGGATCACTGTTTGTTTTTTCTTTGCCCGGACAAACATCTCGTCCATTTCTGTGGCAAGCTTTTCTGCCCGGCGCTGATTAAAATCTTTCACAAGATTTAAAAAATCAGGCAAAAAAAAGAAAACAAAACTTGAGACACTAGCAAAAATGAGAAAAAAAGATAAAATTTTCATAAATTAAAATATTATTGTGGCCAAGGGCGATTGGGACATTGTACAAATTTTACGGCAAACCGACTATGCTGATAATCTTCCTTTCCTTGTCGATAAAAATACTCCGCGCAGGATCGCGCCTGAACGCCTTGATTAAGAAGCCCGTGCAACAATGTCCAGCAGGCTGCATTCTGTGGCGATGGTTCATTTAAGACCACGGCTCCTGGCATTCCATAAGAAGCCCCGCCATCAACAGATTTAACCATACCGTTATCTAAGACCATAAGGGGGCCGCAGGTCGCTTCAATTGCGTCGGGACTTGGCGATCCAGGCGCAACATTTCTAAAGCGCATACTCCATAAAGATAGTATGCCCGCTCTCATGTCGCCACCGCCTTCATCATAGCGCGCAACGTGCGCCATGACAAGCCCACCCTTAAAGCATGCCGCGGCATCTTTGTAAGTATCCAGGCCTCTGCAATACGGTATTCCCAAGACCGAATACTCGAAATCATTTCCACAAATGCCTCTTCGAGGGTTTATTCTATTATCACTACAACTCCCCTTATCTTCGGGGTCGGTATTATATTCCATATCAATCAGAGACCAATAATCTTCAAACCAAACATCATGGCTCCAATGCTTGATCCAGGGCATAAAAGGTTCTGGACAGTCTGTGTCGTGATAGGGACCATAGCCGCGATTCGACTTTAAACAATTTGTCCGCCCACATTGCCCATTACACCGCATCGGCACAGCCACCTGGGCGCGGACAACATGCCATTTTCCTTCTTGAGGCGGATTCGCCGTTAATTTATCTTCATCCTTCCACGCGTAGATAGCCATTCCGTCGGTCACGCTAACAACATCGATCTTTGCCTTGTTGGCTAAGTATTCAGCGCGCTTGGTGTACAAAATAGAAAAACGGCTAATTTTCTTATCGCCGTAGCTCGTTCCATCGCCTTTATAATACCCATCCATATCAAAATCACCTGTATCGTCAACCATAACGGTATCTTGAGAAATAGACCCAAAAAGCGACTGGATACCTTGCTCGCGAAATCGGTCATAAGGCTGCAAATCTTTAAACATTTTGCTCCACATTTCTTGAGTTTTTGGCTGAACATAAGCAAACTGCAAGATTAAGGCAGCTGTTGATAACACGGCTGAAATAATAGCAATAACGCCAAACGCAACAGCGACCCCTCCTGCTCCTGCGGAAAAGCAACCGGCAACAACAGCAAGAACAATGCCAATGATAGCAATAATAACGGAAACGGCTGTCGCAATCCATTTGGGCATGCCATGGCGCGTGAGAGGATGCCTGTCTTCGTCTGTCTCTGTGTTCAAGACAGACTGATATTGCGCCTCTGCAAAACTTGCGTATAAAGAGGACATTAACGCGGCCGATGAATCAACGGCAACGGTCATCATGACCGCGTTCTGAGAAATCTTCCCAATATTAAGAATCACAGCAAAAGCGGCCATAAATACAACAATGAGCACAATAACAATAACCGCGATTTGTCCAGATTGGCATAATGTTTTTTTAGCAAATTGTTTAAAAATATTTTTTGCCATACTCTCTGTTCCCCTAGTATTCATAAATTTTTAAAGTTCTCCATCAAAAGTTAACTTCATTCTTGGCAAAAATGTGTTCGCGCCTGCGCTATCTAATTGAGCCACAGGATTAAAATGAGGATTACTCGTTGATGCCCCCTCTCCGTGAGGATACGCATAAAGCCCTTTGTGATACTTGCCAATAGGAGAAACTAACGCGACACCAAGCCATTGCATTGCCTTAACAGCTCCATAGACCATCACGACTAGCACAATGAAAGCAAAGACAAACTCAATCGTTGCCTGCGCTTTTCGACGAAGAATAAAACTTTTTGTCCTGTGACTAAGCTTGTTATACATTCTTTGTTATTCCTAAAAAATCACGGAAACGTTCTTGCTGGTTGTGTTGTTTTCATTTTCTTGCCGGTTTTCAAACCAAGCTTCGACCGAACATACAAAATGTTCGTGGCTCTATCAAAGCAAATCACATACTTTTCCCGTCCTTCTTTATGGCAACAATCCGCCGGACTGGAAGGATCGCCACAATGACCTCTTTCGGTAACGCTCGGCCGCGGCGGCACAATGCCGCAACTCCCTTCCGTAGGGCCAGTTCCGTTATTAAAGCTGTTGTCGCACCCCACTGAAAATCGTCCCGTATCATTGCTAAGCTGTATTTCTCTTTCAATCATGTTGACAGAGTCTTGTTTTTGTTTCGACACATGATCGACTGAGGCTGTGGCTTGTGCGGTTTGCTGAGTGACAAGCTGTCCTTCTTTCAGCGTAAGTATCTTGGCTTTGCCTTGCGTAAAGCCAGGTCGAGGAGGGACAGGGTTTTGCATTTCCTCAAGGGTACCATAATCCATGGCCAGATCCCCGGCCTTAGGATCGAGAAGCCACACATCAGAAATGGTGTATGTCGTAAGCCTAAGAGCGCCCTCATTCCTGCTATCACACAGGTCTGTGTTGCCTCTCGCCCAATCAGGCTCAGACATAAAACTACCATCCGACCATCGATACCGAGAATATTTTTGACAGTTTGATTGTGTAATATTGCCTCCTCCTTGATCCCAATAATACTTGGCAATCTCTTGCGTGCCCTGGATACTTTCCTCTTTACCATCAAAATCAACATCCACGGACGTGAACGGTCCTCTGCGCGCCTTAGCAAGGAGATCCCTTGGATTATCATCTCCATTAAAATTCAAATATTTCTCCGGATTATCACTTCCATAAAAATTAAAACCAGCATCGCTAGCTAAGATCGGAAACCATTGCCATTGCATTTTATGCCGCTCGCCAACAGGAACAATATCTTGTCCGTTCGGCTTAAAATTCACAGGGTCAAGGCGCCAGCGCTCCTCAAAGGCAACCGAGGCATCAGTAACCTCGTCATCGCAAAAATAATTCGGCCACCAACCAGGATCTCCCTGGCCATAACAAAACCGCCTGTCTGTTTTTGGAATTTTTGTCCAGAACACAAGCCGACGACGAGGACCTTCAAAACCGGGAGTTGGCTGAGGCTCGGTTGTAATACCCCACTGTGAGCCCCCTTTTGACGCGGACCACACTCCTCCATGAGGCTTTGGCACTTTAAACAAACAGTTGTGCCGACAAAACCGCAAATGAGGATCTTTTGTATCCGCAGGGATAGGGTCATCACCATTGGCTCCGGCTCCTGGACAGCCTTCACACGTTGCCCAAGCGGGGCACATACCAATTTTTTTCGGCGTATATCGATGATTATCAAAAGGATAAAGAGGATTATAAATTTCACACCGTCTGGTCGCATACACATCAGGAGCAAAACCCACCTGGTTAGTTGTTGGATATGTTGTATATTCTTTGACATAGTTTGCGACAACGCGAAACCCAGCGGTTGTAAACGTCAAATGCCGGCCATTAATAATAATGTCCATATAGGGAAGCTGTCTCATGTCTCCCCATCGGCTAGGATACTCCAACAGATTGGTAAAAGTGCCCGTACCAAAGGTAATAGTCGGCGTCAGCGTCGTTGTCCCGTATTTCTCCCCGCCCTCAACCGTGGGTTTATCTTCAATCCAAAGAACAGTCGCGTTGCGATGATGGACCGTCTTGTCCGCATCATCGCTTGGCGTGCTCATGGCCTCTTGAGCCGACAACCGCATCGCCATTCGCATCGCCTCCAACTGAGAAGTTTGGGCATCACTCATGCTAGCGGCATAACGAATCAATAAGCCCAAAATACCAACCAAGGCCGCGCCTAACACAGAAAGCTCAATAATCGACTGAGCATGAGAATGAAAATATCTGGACATTGCTTTATGTTGTTTCATAATTTAAAACTTATTTAAAACTTATATCAAAATTACATTTACTAGGTAAATTACAATGCTCAGCACAGCATTGTCTTTGATGTTCAACAGTAGCCGGATGTGTCGCATCTCCTTCGCGGCAGTAATCCACATCGCTTACACTCCCGTTAAAACTAAATATATTTTTACACATATCTTGTGCCACGCTCACATCCATGCAGCATTCATAACACGGCTGCCAGTACCAAATTGTTGTCTCCCATCCGGTGGCCAAATCCACTGCCGTATACCGCCCGCACTCAACCGTTCCGCGCGGGTCATATTGCTCTCCCTGCCCAAAACTGTCTCCCAAATCTTTCCAGCGCCCAAAAAATGACCGCGCAATGGATTTTTGCATAACCAAAATCGCAGCTAAAAACAACACAAACAATGTCATATACTCAATTGTCGATACAGCCTTTTTATATTTATGCACTATCACACCTTACCTAAAGGTCATCAAGAATGATATGTTCTGTTTTATTTTCGCTAATATTAGAAATATCTGTGCGCCAAGTGCGGTATCCTTGCGGCTCAGGAATAATGTCTACGTTCGTTTCTGAGTTGGAATAAAGCGTCCACGTTGTTTCCATGTTGCCTGAGGGGTCATATTGCTTGCCCATGCCGTCGATCGACTCTTTCCACTTGCCCTGCACGCCGCGCTTGATATATTTTTGCATAGCAAACAAAGCACCAACAAGCACAATAAACAAGACAGCAAACTCTAGCAATGTTTGTCCTTTTTGTTTTAATCGATAACGGGCATCTCTCATATTACCTTCTTTTATGTTAATCACGAATAAAAGCTCCGTTGGTGTATGACTCGCTATACATATTGGATTGCTGTATTTCCGTTGAAACCAGCGTGCCTCCGGTTTTATAACTTGCGCCGTTTACAAAAGTCTGAACGTTGCTTCTTTGCATATTTAAAAAGCCTTCATCAACATTCGCGGCTTGTTCAGAATCAGATTGGAAGCCAATGACATCCGCAACGCTTTTAATAACTTGCTGAACGCTGCGGCGAAACCCCGGCCCCACAGTCGTCAAAACAATGGCGATCAGAGAAATCACGATTACATACTCTGCCAAGCTTTGACCACTGTTTTTTTGCATCTCAACCCTTCTCTCTCCTGTGTCCTCAAGCAGCAATCATTTCTTACGCCTAATACAATTCTCTTTTAGTTGTCGGTAAAAGGTGCCGGCAATTCGCGAGACAACATATTAATGGCTGTCTCGCTGTTCGTGCGAAAATGATACTGATCCGTAGGCCCATCAATAAAAACATTAGTCCGTATATCATAATCAGTCTCCGCCTGCTTGTCTAAATAATACGGTTCATATTCTGTCCGCATGCGAGGATATGGTTTTCCTCCACGCAAGAAATGAATGTGCCGAATTTCCGTATCGAGCGTATCCAACATAAACTTACGGCTATCATTAATGCGCGCAGCAAAGCCCCTCTGCATGAAATACGTCATAGCCATGATCGCCAAAATTACAAGCGAAATGGTAACAGTGTATTCACCCAAGGACTGGGCTCTTTGTTGCGTCATTGTTTATGCTTTCTTCTTGTCTCTCTCCTTTATTTCGTCGTATTAGACGATCCCGTAACAGTTGTTGCTTCTCCACCGTCTAAAATTTCTGTTTGCGAGCCGTTCCAAGATGAATTTTCTTGTGTTGAACCCGTTGTTGTCGTGACTTTTTCATATGTTGTATTTGTAGGGTCATACTGCTCAGCGCTAATGTCATCCGTTGATGACTTTATTTTTCCCATGATCCCTCTTTTTAAATACGTCTGGATGCTTAAAAGGGCGCCGATGACAACAACGGCAAGCACAGCATACTCAAGCGTGCTTTGCGCCGTTTTTTTTCTTAATTTAATTAACATCTTGTCCTCCTTTTATTATATTTATCTAAGTGCCTTTCTCAAAAAAACATGCTTGTTATACATTACTCAATTGTCATTCCGTTAGAAACGCTAGTGTCCGGAGTAAAAGTCATATTACCAGATCCTGTTCTTGTCGATGTAGAATCAATGGCAAACCTTTCATCTGTTGCGTCTCCTGACTTTGTTTCTGTATCGCTTTTACCTGTTGTATAAGACGTATCTTCATAATAAGGCACGTATTGACCCGTCCCATACGTTTCTGTAGCATTGGGCATGCTAGAACTAAAATTTGTGTTGTCCACCATAAACTTTGTGGCGTCACGAACACGCCCCTGAAGGCCGCGTTGCGCAAATTTTTGCATAGCGATAATCGCCCCGACAACAAGGGCAATAAGGATCGCGTATTCAGCAACATTTTGTCCTCTATTTTTCTTTTTAAAAAATCTCATCATGTCACACCCTCCTTTATTATAAACCTTTTGTTCTAAACACTTATAGTTGATTCCATGAATTTGTTAGCTTATCGGTCATCGTATTGATCCCGTCCGAAACCTCATTATAGCTTCCTTCAACAGTATCAAACAATTTTCCTCCTCTTTGGGGCCTTAAAAAAACAATGGCCACCGCAACGACTGCTGTGACCAAAATGATATACTCCAGCGTGCTTTGTCCTTTTTTATTTCTCATCTTCATCGTGTTCCTCCTTTATTAAGTTGAATAAAACTATTGTGCCGATTCTTCAATTTGTTTTTGTGTAGACTGCACCGAACGCATGATATAGGTGTACATCGCCATCATAACCGCTGCCACGAGCGATATCACGACAGCATACTCAATAAGACTTTGTCCTTTACGAGTGGGTTTGAAAAAAGAATACATTTTTTTCTTCCGTGGCCTTTGAATTAAGAAAAAATACTTGTTTGTGCTGCTCTCTTTGGGGTGCCTGCCTTACATCAACACCTCTATATAATATTAAATATAACATAGCTCTTTAAGAAAAGCTAATCTATTTCTCGCGAATTTCACATACGTCTATCGCTAAGCAGGTTATAAAAATATTTCTCAGGAAGTCTGGATTTCCATGAAAAGCCGACGGCCTTTAGGATCGCAAACCATGGCTTCGTTCACGTGTTGGACAAGAGTGTTCAGCTGGTTTTGATAGGCATAGCCTTTTGGAAGAATATATTTGACTCTTAAGAGGTGGGGTTCTTTCTTGATATCCCCGGAAAGGCGATAAAATTGCTTTTGAGCATCACCGAAGCTCATGCCGCGATCCTGAGGATCAAAGAAATGGCGCACACAATAATCATGCAGACTAAAAAGAATAGTATTGGCTAGGTGCGCGAGAAAATGTTTTTCTTGCAGCAACCCCTCCTGATTGATCCCTGCATATTTCTCGTCGGAAAAAGAGGCAATATCGCAACACGCATTGAGCGCTTGTCGGTGGCGCTCACTAAATAAGGCTTGCCCTCTGAATGCCTGAGGCCATTGCTCAAGATACATACTCACAACCTTTTCCATCGGCATCAGCTGTGACGGGATATTGGTCAGCACAGCAAAAAGCGGGGCTGCGTCTTTTTTTTGGCTTACAAGCGCAATATCCGCCGCAACCTGTTGGCCAGCAGGAAGGCGAAACGCCGTTGTGGCTTCCCAGCAATAATAGGCCTGATGTGTTAATTTATCATCAATGCGCTGTGGTTCCTTTTTCTTATCAGAAACGAACTGCTCCAGCAACCCTCGGCAACCATACAAGCCGGTAACATAGTGGCGTTTTTTAGCCACGATCTTTTCAAACGAAGCAATGACATCACCTTGGCTTGTAACAGCGTCGATAATTTTTATTCTTTTTCCTGGAATATTCGCAAAGCTTGAAATCATGTTAAAGAAGCTTGCAGAAAGACTTTCTTTGACCGTTGCTTGCCGTAAAAAAACTGGCATTGCGTTCATAACAAAGTCTTTTGATAAAACATCAAAGCTTTTGTCCAAACAAGAAGAGAAATCACAATGGACATTATTTTCTTCCCATAATGAATTCTTTTGAGTATCGATACAAAATATTGAAGCGTCTTCAAGAACAAAACGGAAAAAACTTACCTCTGAGAAAGCCTGCCCAAGCTCAAGGTTTATTTGCAAAGCCTTGCTTTCTAAGCCAACAAGGATATCATAACATTCTTTTTTCTGATAAATCGTAGGATCAAAATCAAGATCGTTGAGCTGCCATAAAATTTTTTTATTAAAATCAATAAACTTTTCACTGCTCTGCTCGCCGAAAAGCGGCAAGAAAAGGAAACTTTCTGCTAATTTTAAAATCTTTTCTTCGCGCAAAACTGGACCAAATTTCTCGCAAAGAAAACGTAAAACGCCTTGTCTTTTGATTTGCCATTCCGCTGCTTTAAGAAACATAACACCCGCATTGTTAATACTTGCTGATCCCTCGCTCAATATAGCTGAAGGAGAAAGTGTTGTTTCTCCTAATAGCGACATCGGAACATTAATAAAAATCTGTTCTTTGCGATGCTCGGGAATCTTAAACTTTTCTACCCGTGCTTCTGGATTGGCCCGTCGCCCAACGGGGCTGCTGAGCAAAGACTCCTTGATGACAGCATTAACGGAAGATTTTGATATTGTCTTTTGAAAATGCGCGCTCGCAAGCTCGGAAATCTTGCGACAGCTTAATGCCTGATCAACGCGCTTAAGCTCGAGGATATAATCAACGACTTCTTGTTTGAGTTTGTAGGTAACACCCATAAATGAGCACACAGTTTACGGACGAGCAAAGCGAGGAACGTAAATTGTCCGTGCGAATTTACCCCAGGGAGTCTCGCCGTTGATTCATCGGCGGACGACCGCGGGGTTTCCTTTTTCAGAATTTACTCCGCATCAAAGATGCGGAGGCAAATACAGTTTACGGACGAGCAAAGCGAGGAACGTAAATTGTCCGTGCGAATTTATGTCCAAAATATATTTATTTGTCCAAAATGCTTATGAATGGGTTCATTATATCTTATTTCTGTTTATATCGTCAAGGGTTAAACCAAAAGCCTAAAAATGCTTTATATAATTTCCCTTGTCAAACATTAAAAAAAAAGGCAAAATGATATTGACTAAATCTTTCTAAACCAAGGAGAATATCATGCTCAAATGTCCTTATTGTTTCGAGCTCTTGGAAACACGGCCTCAAAAATGTCCCCACTGCGCACAGTTTCTCTTAGACGATCCGGTTGAAGTTGATTATAAAAGCATTGATAAAAAGAGTTGTGTTTTTTGTGGAAAAAAAATCTTGGCAGAAGCAAAATTTTGCAAATATTGCCGAAAATGGCTCGACAAGGTTGATTTTGACGCTAACACATTCGACATGCTAGACTAATTCAAAATCCAAAACATCCCCTCTCGCCGTTTTTGTTTTTTCTATTGTTCCTGCAGGTAATTCGATAGAAAAATAGGCTTTCCAGAAAAATGGGCTCATACAAAACGGGTTGATCTTGTGCACAAGCCCAACCACATGATGCTTCCTGTCCACAAAAACAACGTCGATGGGAAAACGCATAAAAAACATATGGATGGCCTGACATTGCGGGATAATCAAGGCTTCATCCGCGTCCAGCCGTTTTCTCCCTAGCAAACCAATAAAACGTTTCAAAAAATTATTTGCAACAAAAGCCTTGTGCGCTAAGACGGTGTGTTGAGTCTTGTTGTAAATAGGCATGGGCGATATGCGATCTTATAAAACGAAACAAAATCGACGGGTTTGATAATTGCAACTTAAGCGACATTAAAAATAGCCTTGCTAATCTTCAGGCCTCTTTTAA
>Ga0172370_10007868_pt1 | contig 12960 bp, 7 predicted proteins | sample LakKiv5m_FD_114538 | JGI IMG/M metagenome (GOLD analysis project Ga0172370, IMG submission 114538) | Freshwater microbial communities from Kabuno Bay, South-Kivu, Congo - kab_022012_11.5m | ecosystem: Environmental > Aquatic > Freshwater > Lake | place: Democratic Republic of the Congo...
ACTGCCGGTTTTGCTTCTTCTTTGTTGCCACTCTTACCATAATTTTCAATTGCCGCCTGCAAATCTTTAACGGCTTGTTCATATTTTTTAATTAAAGCATTGACAGCTTCTTGTCCGCCGATTGCTTTAATATCATCGGGCGTTAAATTCTTATAAGGATCAATGCCCACCGCTTTTTTAAACGTAGTTACTATTTTATCAACATTATCCGCGACCTCGTTAACTATCGGCTGTTCCTCAATTTTTTGCGCCGCTTCATCGACTTTCTCCGGTATCACACCAACTAAAGGAATATTTTTGGTTCTAAAAAATATACCCCAAACCACAATCAACGCTATTACAATTACACTGGCGCCGATTAAAATGTTTTTTTTGTTCATAAGGTTGTTACTAAATTATATTGTTGAAGATATTCTTCGGAAATAACTTGAATTTTTGACGCCCAATTATCCCCGTACAAACTCTTGGCTTCCGCTTCATTTAAAATCCATCTAATCCTGCTATTATCCCCTGTTTCATAAACCTTATCGGATGTTGCCGTTTTAATCAACATGCCCTTTTTCATCGGCGCGCCGCCACCGGTGGAATAGCTGTTCATTTCAACATCGCTGATAATTTCCACATCGGAAAAATCTTTGTAATATTGAAAGAAAACTTTTTCATTCAAAAACCAATATTTTTTATTATTCACCAACAGATAAACGGCCGGACTGGCTTTAGTTTTTATCAGACGTCCCGTCCATTTAATCGGTTCCAGTGTCGCAACCGCTGAATTGCTACTTTCTTCCGGCGAAGTGACAGTCGGTTCGGTGACAACCGGCACTACCGCTTTATCTTGAAAACTAACGGCAAGAGGAGCGGAAATACTAAAATTTCCATCCCAATCGCTTGTATAAGTACTGACATCATAGCTTCCGGCCGTAATATTTTCTTTTAGATATTGAAAAGAAGCAAAATTGGCGGCAATAGCCGTGGCGTTTTGCCAGACAGCCTGCGTCCCGGTCGGCACAAAAGAAACCTGCAAAAATTTTACCGAACCCTGCATTCTGTCCTGAGCGACACCATTAACGGTGAAACTGTTTTGATTGGTAATCACTTCGCCGTTTTTTAGATTAGTAATAGCGACTTTCGGCGCCAAAACATCCCCGTTTTTTTGTTCAAAAGTATACACATAGTTACTGACAAAATTCTGATCCACCGGACCATTATCATGAGAGCTTAAAAATATTCCCGTATCACCGTAATCATAAGCTTGATTGCCGTTTATATCCGACAATCTCTCAATTTCCAATTGTAACTTACGATTGTTAGTAACGGTATTTTTTGTTTCCATAGAGATATACAGATGCAAACCGCCGGTCGGGACTACCACATTCAGATTATTAAAAAACCAATGCTTGTTATCGGTTTTTTCCGCCGTGCCCAAAACATTATCTCTGCCTAAACCCTGCCAAAGATTATCACCATCATCCGCCCACAATTTCAAAGCGACAATATCCTCTCCGTCACTAGCTGTGCGATTGTTATAAACTGTCAGCGCGTTTAATAGCTCTTCACTATTACTTTTATTTGCCAAAGTAAAATCAAAAACCAAAATATCAAAATCCTTGTTATAAGCCCTCAACTCCTGATAGCCGTTATTCTGGGTTAAATCATCTTGATTAAAAGCCAATGCCGGCGCCGCTACCAACATCAAAGCAAAAGCCAAAACGCTAAATATTGTTTTACTCAACATATTCTTTGTTTTTTTAAAAAAATTATATTTATATTATATCAAAACTACCAACGTTTTTCAAATAAATCAATATTAACAAAACCACCCGCCTCTGCTTGCGCAGGGCGGGTGGTTTGTATTTACTGATTATTCAATCAGCAAACTTTAGAGATCAACCCGAATTAGTAAGTGAAAGCTCCACCGACTAAACTGGTTGTGGTTCCCATATCAATCCACTTGATAGTAGTTGCTACGGAATCATCCCAATCAATGTCGCCTGACAAATCACTGTCAGCAGCGGCATAAGCACCCAAGTTGGCAATGGATAATTGCATTCTATCGCCACTACCCAAAGCCACAACGGTGGTCTTTACCTTGACGGTAAATTCTTCACCGGAAGCTGAAATTGGTTCAGCTAAACCGGTAAAGTTCACTGTATCACTAGCACTTGTCATATCATCAGTAGTGCTTTCTTTAATTTGGGTACCAGCACCATTGTATAAAGCAATAGAAGTGATACACCAACCAGCACCATCACAAGCTGTAATACCAGTAGCACTATTCAAGGAAATCTTGACTGAATTCAAGACAGCTTCCTCAGTAGCGTTAGCTGATGGAATCAATTTGAACTTGAAAGCATCGGTATAACCTGTCCATTCAGCCAAAGTGCCTGAAGGAGTGGTTGAACCGGCTGTGATACTTAACTTGTTACCATAGGCCTTAAAGTAGTTACCTTCAATTGATTTGGCAACAGTAGTGTCAGTGGCAGCATCGGCATCAGCATGAGCTGCGGCTGTAGTACCATTAAAGCCACGAATAACCGGGTTCAAGCTTGTAGCTGAAGCAACGGTCTGAACATAGATCTGTTCACTACCAATCTTAATAATATCACCAGCGTAAATCGGAGTAGTAGTAGCTATAGTAATTGCAGTAGCATCTATAGCTAAATCACCAGTTATATCACCGCCGGCCGCAAAAGCGAAACCATCAGGGGTAGAACCGGAAACCGGAGCCACTTCATTAACAGAACCCCAAGCTTCCACGTCAATTAAGACAGCGCCCACGAGAGAACCGGAATCCAAGACGTTATTGTTGGTGCTATTCAAGTCAACCTTGACGGTTAAATACTTGGCATTGCTTGAACCGGCATTGACCATAAAGTTCTTATTGGTAATGTCAAATTCAGTATAAGCGCCAGCAAAACTATTGGTTTCAGCCAATAAGGTATTGCCATCATACAAAGCTACTCTAGAAATTTCATCGGCTACAGTGTCAAGAGCGGCGCCGGCAGCAGTACCGGTCAACAAACCAACTCTGAATTTCTTGACCTGAACATTCTCATTAGCAGCCACTAACTTGTATTGAGCAATAGCGTTATTAGCAGAACCAGCCAATAATTGAGCTGACACCGGGGTATCGTTGCTCAAAGTGACGGTCAATGTGCCTGTATCAGCTAAAGTGATTCTGGTTGGAGCGGTCGCAGTATTGACTTCATCACCAGCAGTACCATCAATGGTATCACCGGCTGAGTCAGCGGCACTATAAGTATTGTTATTAGCAGTACCTTCAGAAGACACCACGATAAAATACAAACCATCACTGTCAGAAGCCAAATAATCACTGTCATTCATGGAAGAATTGATATCACCTTTAACGATAAGTTTGGTACCGTTAGAAGTAACATTCAAATTCAAACCAGTGAATTCAACCTGTTTGGAGCTATTTAAAGCTTTACCAGCAGCAATTAAGGTTGTGCCATCGGCAGCATACAATCTGATGTTCTGCACGTCATTTTGACCGGCTGTAAAATCAGAATCTACTGAATCCCAGCCATTCAATTGCAATTTCAATTTATCAACTCTTACGGTAGTGGTATTGTTGGATTTAATATCAAGACCTAAGAAGTTAACATCTTTGGAACCAAGAACTTTAGTATCGGATACCGGGGTAGAAGATCTGTAGATCTTATAACCAGGAACCACCAAAGTCATAGCGTTGCCAACAGCAGTACCGGAAGGAGTAATGGAAGCGCTGTCAGAATCTCTGGTAGCGCCAGAAATGGAAGTGATAGTAGCGGCAATAGAAGTAGTGGTTGAACCAACTAAATCTTTGGTGTCAATTTCTACACGAACAGGTACTGTACCATCAACACTAAAGCTGTCAGTGAAGGTAACGGCAATGCTTGTTTCACCATCATTGGTAGAAATAGCGGAGCCAGTAGCTTCAGAAACCAATACGTCACCTAAGTAAACGCGCAAATTTTCAAATTCATCGGTCGCGCCAAAATCCATATCAGCACCGGTCAAGGTTACAACCATACCAGTAGCAGTAACCGGGCCATTAGCGGCAGTGAATTTAGCGTTTAACAAAGTAACAGTGCTGTTTTCAGAAATATCGGCAGCTTTTGGATTGGTAGCTGAATCAACAGCCACAACCAAATCAGCATTATTCAATTGCAATTCCTGAGCTGTATAGCTGTCGGTAACGTCTGAACGATACATATTAGTACCACCATAAACCATTAAATCCGAAGGATCTTCAAGATCTAATTTGATATAGTGTTGAGGACCGGCAACAGCATCAGCTGTTACTGAGAACCATTCGTACTTGGTTGTACCGGCAGGAATAACGACCGGAGAAGACAAATTAAAGCGGACATAACCATCAGCAGCCATTGCAACCGGACCAGCAACGACATTGTTGTCGTTATCCAAAAGTCTGAAGTTGACAAAATCATCAACAGCAACTTTGGTACCTGAGGTAGGAGCAATGCTCTTCAAGTTAACACCTTTGAAAACGGCGGTCTCATTGGATTCACCGTTGGTAACTTTAAATCTGGCAACTTCCACGGCAGTATCACCGATGTTAGCTGTAGAACCGATGGTGCTGTGAGCGATTGTCACGACCGGAGCCGCAGCAGTCACAACAGCTAAAGCATTACCGGTAACAGGCAAACCGCTTACAGTAGAAGTGGTTGTCATTTCGGCAATACCTAAAGCGTTATAATCACCGGAGTTAGCTGTACCTTGGTTAGCGATATTAGCATAAAGTTCGAAAACCTTGGTAGTACCATTAGGAATGGTAACTTTTTGACTATCAGCGGAGAATAATAAGTTAGCTTCGTCAGCGCTGTTAATGGTCTTCACAGAACCTCTCCTAACGCCATCAACCACTAACCAAACGCCGGTTAAATCGGTATAAGCGCCCAAGCTTGATCTTTTGATTTTCATTCCGGTCACAACGGCATCACCAGAAGTGGCAGTGACATTAAATGAAGAGAATAAAACACCATTAGAACCACCTAATACAGGAGCGCCAGTAGCTGGAGTATTAGCATTTAAACTAACACTTAAACCACCAGTAACTGTGGTGGTGCTGGTAGCGGCAGCGCCGCCAACCGGGTTAGCCAAAGCTGATTCAACCGCTGTGACGGAAGTACCATCAGTGTAACCGGACAAGCTGCTGACGGTTAAGACATAAGCGGAATTAAATCTGTTAGCGGTCATACCGGCATCAGTCACCGGGCGTTTGGTAGTGCCATCAACATAGTAAACCTGAGTTGTGCCAGTGGCTTTTACCAAAGTACCAGTTGGGTAAGTGGTGGATAAAGCTGAACCAATTGGATAATTGGAAGCTAAATAGTTAGGAACCGGGTTAATCATTTGTTCCCAGTTTGCGCCATACATAGCGACGGCATCAGCGGCAGAATTGATTTTGTGCAATGTGCCATTGGTGCTAACAGCATAAACCGCAGGGGTATTGGCTGTGGACCAAGTACCGTCACCGTTAACTTCAACAAACTGGACCAATCTGGAACCAGGTCTAACGACGACAGGAGAACCCAAAGTATAACCAACCATTTCATCGGTAGAAACGGTCTTTATACCTGAGAAATCACTGTACCAAGTAAAATAATCTCTGGAATGGCCAAATGGATGTCTAATATTGCTAGCATCCAAATAATAAACTGCTGGGGAGCTGGCGGTCTTAATCAAATCGCCGGCGACAGCGGTGTTGGCAGCAAAAGAGCCACCGGCAACGCTAACACCCAAAACAGTTACCACAACCATAGAGATCAAGAACGATTTCTTTAATAAATTGTGCATAATTCTTAATTTCTTAGTTAATCCCGTTTTTGAAACAAAGTTCAGAGCCGAAAAATGCCTTTTTGGCTAATATTAGCCACTCTCTATTGCTAAAAGCAATTTTGAGATCATAAATGAGGCACGGTCAGTTTCTTTTTCAGAGAAACTCGACCTTTTACCGTCCAAATTCATGGACATTTAGCGGATGAAAATCGTTGTCAAAAAACAGGTTTTATTAAACAATTTCTTAAAATACGGCAATTTTCTTGATTTTACTCAATAAATTGCCATATTTCTGACTTATGTCCGGATGTGGCCAAGGTCGTGTATCGGTAAATCGTGTATCGTGTATCGAATTTAAATACGATATACGATATGCGATACAGGATACATGACCTCAGCCATACGGCGGACACAAGCCAAAACTTCAAGAAACTGCTTAAATTTTATAAGTAAAATCCTTCCTTTTTTCGTTTTTTTAAAGAAAAATGAAAGAATTCACCAAGTCAGACAGCTAAAAAACTTAGCTATCTGGCCTAGTTTTACGCAATACATTATAAAATAACGAAAAACATTTGTCAAAATACCTCTTGTGGATATTATGGCTGTAATAAAACTTTAATTGCGCCGGTTGCTTGGGTGGCCGAATCAGTAATATTGCCTATTTCTTGACCAAATTCGTCGGTCTTACCGTCAATAACTTCCTGTGGTGTAGTAGTTGCGTCATCAGCTGATAATTCCTGAACTGATGATTTCAAAAGCGCTTTTTCTTCTGTTGCTTTAGGAACTATTGTAGGTGTGCCGGTAGCTGTAATTGATTTAACAGGATCTTTTGCTACACTGGCTGTTTCAGCGGCATTAATAACTTTTACTGATGCTTTTACCAAATCAGTGGTTTGATTTATTTTATTCAAGGCCGTAACCACCGAACCGTTATTCAAGTCCTCTTTAGCTTCATTTAATTTCTGTTGCGCGGCTGCCGAAGTGTTCTTAAGATCCACAATCAATCCTTTAGCGGTTGAGGTTTGAACCGTAGTGGTGGAAACATTGTCTGAAGCAAGCGAAGCGTCTAGCTTGTCAGTTACATCTTTTATCTTTTGATCAACCCGTTCAATTTTTTTATTGATAATATTTTTTAATTCTTCCGGATGAATGGCCGTATCGGATTGTAAATCATTAATAGGAGTTAATGGAGAAACAGCCGGAGTTGTAGATGCAGCAACAATTTCAGTAACATTATCGGCTAAAATTTTTAAAGAAACATCCTGAACTTCTTCCACGGTCGCGGTTGCTTTATTGACAGCGGCAGCTAAATTAGGATCGCTAACCTGTTTGACCGTTTCTAGGGTTTCAATCGCCTGTTGACTGTTTTTAGCGACTGTTTGAGCCGCCAAAGCAACTGTTTCCGATTTATCGCCTTTAGTGGCGCTGGCTTCAATGGTATCCAAAGTATTGCCGACACTGGTCTGATTCTTCTGTAAAGACAAAACTACTGTAGCAATATTACTGGCAACTTCAGCCGGATTATCGTCTTTGCTATCGGCGATTAACTGATCCATTTCCGCTTTTCTTGTCTCAGCGTGTTTTAAAAGCACTTTTAACTCGTCTTCCGGAGTGCCGGCTGAGGCCAATTCAACTTTTTCGTAAAATTCTTTAATTTTATAAAAGGTCTTATTTTTAGGGGTACTGGCTTGTGTGGCAAAAGCTCCGCCGCCGATAATTGCCGCCAATACGGCAAAACCGACAACACGCGACGGTCTTGGCAATAAACCGCGTAAACTATAAAAGAAAGTCAGCCATTTTTCCGCGCCATTATTTTGAGGATCTCTAAAACCATTATTGGTTAAATTGAATTTTTTAACGCTCTCCATTAAAACAGTTCTGGTATTTTCTTGCCAGACATTGGATGGTGTTACCCGTCGTAAGGTCTTAAACTGTTTTAATATTTTTTCGGACATAATTTTTTTATTAACAGAATCTCTAGGATCTTTTAAGCTTCACTATCGTTTCAGTTAAGATGATTGGATATTATTATTATTATTTTAATTTCTTTTGCGCGTGGTTTTGTAATTCTTTCAAAGCTCTATGTAAAATCACTCGAACATTAACCGCTGATTTTTCCACTATACTCGCTATCTCTCTGACACTTAGACCTTCTATATATTTTAAGATCACGATTTCCCGAACGTCGCCGCTTAAGAGCAATAATAACTTTTGCAAATCCTGAGCGGCAATCGCTTTGTCCGGATCAACTTGCAGAGCGGAAAATTCTTCTTCTTCCAATTGGTAGATCAAAGGCAATTCTTCTTTATCGCGAGCTCGATAATAATCAATCACTAAATTGCGAGCGACACGATAGAGCCAGGCCTGAAAATTTTTTATCTCGGCTCCTTCCTTAATCTTCTCCCACATTTTTAAAAAACACTGACTGGCAAGATCTTCCGCGGTTTCCCTATTGGAAACTTTGAATAAAATGAAGCGAAAAATCTTAGCGGAATACTTATCAAATAAAACCCCGCAGACCTCAGCATCGCCTCGAACAAGCGACCGCAATAATAACTTATCTTGTAAATCTTGTAAAACAGAAGGGGCTTTCATATAATAAGACGTCAAAAGGTTAAAAATGTTACAAAAGAAAATAGGCCATTAAAAAGCCCGAAAAACCGGTAAAAACATCCATATCATAATCAATATTATAGCTGATTTAGTTAAAAGTTGAAAGGTTGTTGGTTAGTTATAAAGTTGAAGGTTTATAAAGTTATAAAGTTTTTGGATTACATTGTCTGGAACTGTGATTAAGCTGATTAACCCTGTTGAATACTGTCTCGCAATTCAACAGGGTTAAATGAGGGCTATGATTTCTCTACTCGTCATTCCCGATTCAGTCGGGAATCTCAGGAATAGCCGGTGATGTCGGCTATTTACGATACTCCTATTTTCAACTAAATCCCCCTGCTAACTTTTGCCTCTGAAATCTAGCATCACCTGTTTCCCCTTAATAAGGGGGATGTTCCATCTACAAAAACCTATCATTCTGAATGGAGGCACGAGCAATAGAGGCTGTGGTAGACAGAGTGATATAAAAATCGTAGAGACGCAAAATTTTGCGTCTCTACGATTTTAATCACTTTACTTCTATACTAGTGTATACTATAATTTATACATACATCATAAAAAATTAGGAAATATTAATATCTTTATTTTGTTAAATATTAAATAAAGTATAGAATATTCTATACTTTAAATACTAAAAATATGGAAAATACACCAAATAATTTACCAATCAGAATAACAATTAGCGAGGCCTCTCGTCTCTTTGGTATTTCTACCAAAACAGTCAGGGAAGCTATTAGAAAAGGAGAGGTTGGTTATATTGTTTCTCGAGGTCGCTACCGATTGAATTTTGATAGTATTCTAAGATGGTCACAATTGTCCACCCGCCGTCGCAATTTATTGGGGATAAACGGAATAGGCAGATATGTGGATAAATGGAAAATTGCCAACAAAAAATTCAGTCCAAATCCGGTAATTTTAACAGCGCCAACGGATAAAAAATGATAATAAAAAACATGCACCGGTAGAGACGCAAAATTTTGCGTCTCTACCGGTGCATGAATAATGTTTTATTATTTTCCGGCCTCGCGATCTAAAACCTCGTTTACCAATTTATCCGCTTGATAATTTTTCTCGCGAGGAATATGCCGATAAAAAATTTTCTTAAAACCGTGGCTAAGATTCAAAATCTCCTCCCACAATTTCCGTAAGTTCTGATTCTTAATTTTGTATTCTCCAACCAATTGTTTGACTACCAATTCACTATCCAAAAAGAAAACCAATTCGGCTTGCGGATTGATTTTTTTTGCTTCCTGAAGAGCGATAATCACTCCCTGATATTCGGCCTGATTATTGGTTCCTGTTCCCAAATAAAAAGTCGGGGCAGTTAATATTTCTCCGGCCTCATTTTTCAAAACAGCGGCTGAGGCTGCCGGACCCGGATTGCCTCTCGCTCCTCCGTCGGTGTGAATTATTATTTTATCCGCACACCAACTTTTATTTTCTGTATTTACCATATCTTAACAAAATATTAATAAAAAAATTATAATCGCACATCAATGAGTAGGTAAAGTTGGTGTGCGGATGAATCAATCATAACATTTTATTGAATCAGTTATGGACAGATTAAAATCTGTCCTATCCAAAGTGTTTATTTATTTTCAGATTTACGCCAATCAATTAATGACAACTGGATTTCTTTATTACCGTTCCATTGATTGAAACCGAGTTCGCAAACCAAATCCAACTCGTCACCGAGCTTAAGTTCGGAAGCTATGGAACCGAAACCAAAAGCGATTATCTTGCGCTTTATGCCTTGGTCCTCAACCTGCAAACGCAAATGCTTGCTGTCTTGACCGATTATATCGCTTGCCACTAATTTTACTTTTGGCAATAAAAATTTCGGCTTATAATTTCGTTCACCATAGGGATCAAACTGTTCTAAAACCTCAATCAACGGCCAATCAACTTCCGGCAAAGGCAAAACATGATCAATAACAATGGTCGGAATAAAACTGACTCCTTTTAATTTTTCTCCCGTCCGTTTTAAAAACGCCTGACAAAACTCTTCAAATTTTTCTTTTTTGACGGAAAAACCGGCCGCTCCGGCGTGGCCGCCATATTTTATAAAATATTCGGACAACTCATCCAATGTCTCAATCAAATTTAACTCTCTGATGCTGCGTCCGGAAGCCACATAACGTTCGCCGTCAAAACTTAAAGCTAAAACCGGTCGGGCGTAATCTTGAACAAGTTTTGAAGCGACCAAACCGATCACTCCCGGATTCCAATTCTCGCCCCAAACGATAATCGCCGGAACGTCTAAAGCCTGAGCAGAGGCCTGAATTCGCCCTTCGGAGACCAATTTATCCGTGAGGGATTGTCTGGCTTGATTACTGCGATTCAACTCCAAAGCAAGCTCAAAAACGACTTCTTCATCCTCGCTGGTCAATAAACGATAGGCGGTGTTAGCATGACCCATTCTGCTGGCCGAATTGATACGTGGAGCCAATTGAAAACCTATTGTATAAGTATTTAATTTTAAGACATCAACAGCAGCGGCTTTTATTAGGGCCTGCAAACCGATATTTTTGGTCTTAGCTAAAACAATTAAGCCATATTTTACCAAAGTCCTGTTTTCGCCTAACAGCGGCACCATATCGGCGACTGTGCTGATAGCTACCAAATCCAATAGCCATTTTGAGGTTTTATCGGCTTCTTCCGGACTAAGGCCCGATCTCGGATCGGCAAGCAAAGCGGTTGCCACTTTAAAAGCAACGCCGCCGCCGCACAAATCATTAAAAGGATATTTTTTATCCAATCCCGGATGAATAATCGCTTCAGCGGGCGGTAAAACGTCTTGACCGTGATGATGATCGGTAATAATCACTTTTACGCCCAGATAATTCGCGAGCTTTACCTCGTCAACATTGCTTATTCCGCAATCAACCGTCATAATCAATTTTACGCCTTGCGAGGCGATTTCGGTTACCGTTCTGGTATTCAAACCATAACCGTCTTTTTCTCTGTCAGGCAAATATATTTCGGGCGTTAAACCGATCGTTTTAAAAGCGCGCCATAAAATAGCCGTGCCGGAAACGCCATCGGCGTCATAATCGCCGTAAATTAAAATCTTATCGCCTTTTTCTTTCGCTTGAAAAATGAGATCCAAGACCTTTGGCATATCCGTAAATAACAAAGGATTATGCAAGTCCTGAGAATAATCGGGATGCAAAAATTCATCTATTTTTTCTTGAGTAAAAAGTTCGCGATCGGCCAATAACTGTAAAATCACCGGCGAAATTTCCGGAAAACGTTCTATAAATTCTTTGTCAATCGGCGATTTTATCTGCCACTTGTATTTGCTCATTGTCTGTTTCTATTTTTTAAATCCAAAACATGCGGTGAAACCGGTTTTGGCGCGGGACGTTTAAATGGAGATTTTGCCGGCATAAATTTCGGACGAAGAGGTTTTAACAAACGAGATCCCCCCGCCTTCCCGCCTTCTCCGCCTGCTGGCGGATTCGGCGCGGCGAGCGACGCTCCCCTTAATAAAGGGGGCTTTAAGGTTCGTTCCTTATTGGAAGAAATAAAATCGGAATCATCTTTTTCTCTTTTTAATTGCCTTGCGATCAACCAACCAAAAATTATAGCTAAAATAATAATTATTCCACCCAAAAACCACAAAATATTTTTACTCCCGAATTTATTTAAAAACGAGTTATCATTTAACGCCTCTGTTTTTTCTTCCTCGTTTGTCGCAAGGACTGCCGGAATCTCTTTATTTTCTTGCTCAGCCAATAAGTCCTCCACAACAGCGGTCGCGGAAGCCACTGCTTGCGAATCAACAACCTTTTCGGTTGAAACAACAGGGGTCGTTACCGCTTTAACTACCGGTTGAAAAATATCTCTCACTACTGATTTTTCTTGAACGTTTCTCTTTGGATCCAACGGATAAAAATCTTGAGCGTCATTTACGCCGTCGCCATCGGTGTCTTTTCTTTTGGAGTCCGTGCCTTTTTGTCTTTCCTGTTCATCGCTCAAACCGTCGTTATCGTCATCAGGATCTTTGTTATCGCCGTTTCCGTCGCCATCGGTATCAACCCATTCTTTTGAATCCAAAGGGGAAACATCAATTCTGTCATTATAACCATCACCGTCGGTATCGGCTTTCAAGGGATCGGCGCCGAGCCGTTCTTCATCAATATCGCCCAAACCGTCGTTATCGTCATCGGCGTCCAAACGATCGATTGTTCCGTCGCCATCGGTATCCACATCGGGATAAATTAGGGCCGTTTGCGTAACATTATTGGCTGAATTTTGATCTTCAGGACTTGTGCCTTGAATTTTTATTTGAATATTAAAAGAGCTTTTTGGCACGATAAAATCGGTAAAAACTTCGCTGGTTTTACCGGCTCTAACCCAAACCTGCTGAGGATTATTCAGTAATTGAACGCCTTGAAAAAAAGTAATATAACCGCTAATATCTTCATTGCCGACATTTCTGACTTGAGCGTAAATTCTGACTTTATCTCCGACAATCAAGGTATCTTTGGAAAATTCTATATCGCTTTGCTTAATAGCCAGATCATAATCATAAGTCGCGGC
>Ga0172370_10007871_pt1 | contig 12955 bp, 7 predicted proteins | sample LakKiv5m_FD_114538 | JGI IMG/M metagenome (GOLD analysis project Ga0172370, IMG submission 114538) | Freshwater microbial communities from Kabuno Bay, South-Kivu, Congo - kab_022012_11.5m | ecosystem: Environmental > Aquatic > Freshwater > Lake | place: Democratic Republic of the Congo...
AACAACAGCTCCTCGTCCTGCACCGCGGCATCGACCTCGAGCTCCTCACAGAGGCATGCAAGACCCGCGACGACACGCGCCCGCCCGATCAGACGGTCTTCGTCTCGACCCGCTCGCTGTGGCCCGAATACGAGCTCGACCGCGTGCTGCGCGCCTTCCGTCTCGCCGCCGACAGCCTGCCCCGCGCCACGCTGCACATCGCCGGCGGCGGGCCGGAGCGCGACCGTCTCGTCGCCCTGACCGCGAGCCTCGGCCTCACCGGTCGCGTCACCTTCGACGGCAAGCTCGATCGCCCGGCGCTCGCCGCGCTGCTCGCACGATCGGACGTCTACGTCTCGCTCATCCGCACCGAAGGCGTCTCGAGCTCGCTCCTCGAGTGCGCCGCCGCGCGCGTGCTGCCCGTCGTCGCCGACATGTCGGCCTCGCGCGTGGTCGTGCAGGACGGCAACAACGGCCTTCTCCTGTCGGCGTTCTCTGACGAGGCGCTGGCGGCCAAGCTGGTCGACGCCGCCGAGATGAGGACCCGCGTTCGCCCCGCGCTCGTGCAGGCGCAGAGGACGATCCAGGAGCGCTATGACCGGAGGACGAACCAGCGCGTGTTCGTGGAGCGCTATCGGGAGCTGGTGGCGGCGCGGGGCTCGGGGTAGACTCGAAATCGTGGACGCTACAAAAGGGTGTTTACGTTACAAGACCACAGGCGAGATCGCGCACGGCACGCGCTCGTACGTCTCGAACCTGGCGCCTGAGCGCATGACGGCGACGCAAGGGATGGACCTGCTGCGCCCCCGCTGGGGCGTAGAGGAGGGGCCCCGGCACCGGTCGGAGCCGACCACCGGGAGGCGAGGACCGGGAGCGCGCACTGCGCGCGTTGCCGGGGAGTGTCACTGGACCTTCGACGTGGCCTTCAAAGAGGATGACCACCCGTGGATCACCGAGCCCGTGGGCATGCTCGCCGTCAGGATGCTGCGCAGGATCGCCTACAATCTCCTGGCCTTCTACCGCAACCCTACGCTACGCGCCGAGGGCAAGCGCGCCATGCCGGGGCGCGTCTTCATGGAGAGCCTCGAGCACGCCGTGCACAAGGCGAGCCGCACGCTCATCGAAAACCTGAGGCCGCGATGGCCCTTGCGTGAGCCGAGGCTCACGGCCGCGAGCGCACACGGCATCTGACCCAGCCGGGGCTGCCACCCCGCCCGTCGGCGCCGCAGGTCTCTTGGCTCACATAGGCTCGCTCCAAGCGCAACGCCCCGTCGGTGACGGCCGGCGGTGGCGCCGCTTGTCCGGAACGCCGGGGCCACCGTGCCAGGCGAGCAAACCAGCCGCCTCGCTCGGGCGCGACCGATAGGGTGGGGGTGGTGCCGATCAACGCTACTCCACGCGCGATCGCCCTCGACATCTGACCATCCGTTCAGTATACTTGTCGACAGGAGGCGAGATGTACTCGTCATTATGGACAAAAACTAATTTCTCCTTCCTCGAGGGGGCCTCCCACCCGGAGGAGCTCGTGGAGGAGGCCCGCGCGCAAGGCCTGCACTCGCTGGCGGTGACCGATCGGGACGGGGTCTACGGGGTCGTCCGCGCACACGTCGCGGCCCGGGACGCGGGGCTGCGCCTCATCATCGGCTCGGAGGTGACGGTCGCGGCGCCTGGCGACAACGCGAACGCGCACGCCTCGACGCCCGTGCTGCTCTGTCAGAATCGCAAGGGTTACGCGAACTTGTGCGGGCTCGTCACGGTCGGCCGGCGGCGGAGCGACAAGGGCAAGTCGATCGTGACCTGGCAAGAGGTGACCGAGCGCGCCGAGGGGCTGCTGCTGCTCCTGCACGACGATCCCGGCGAGCTGCCCGCCGCGGGCGTGCCGCGCCACCTCGCGATGCTCGGCGAGGCGTTTGCGGGACGGGTCTACGGCCTCGTCGCGCGGCACGAGGTGGACGAGGAGGTGCCCCGCGAGGCGCGGCTGCGGGCGATGGCGCGGCGCATGGGGTGGCCGCTCGTGGGCGCGGTGGAGGTGCTCTATCACAGCCCGGCGCGGCGGCCTTTGCAGGACGTGATGACGGCGATACGGCACGGCGTGCCGCTCTGCTCGGCCGGGCGATTGCTCAAGCCGAACGCGGGGTTCTCGCTGCTTCCGCCCTTCGCGTTCGCGCGGCGTTTTGCAGACGATCCCGCGCTCGTGCGCCGCACGCTGGAGATCGCCGAGCGCTGCACTTTCAACATGGGCGAGTTGCGCTACCACTATCCGGCCGAAAAGCTCCCGTCGGGCTTTGACGAGGAGGCCTGGCTGCGGGAGCTGACCTCGCGAGGCGCGCGGGATCGCTTTCCGAGCGGCGTGCCCGACAAGGTCGCTGCGCAGCTCGAAAAGGAGCTGGATCTCATCGCAACTCTTCAATACGGCGGCTATTTCCTCACGATGTGGGAGATCGTCCAGTTCTGCCGCCGCTCGGACATACTCTGTCAGGGCCGGGGCTCGGCGGCGAACTCTGCCGTGTGCTATTGCCTGGGCGTGACGGCCGTGGATCCGTTGCGTATGGACTTGCTTTTTGAGCGCTTTTTGTCGCTCGAAAGGGCCGAGCCGCCCGACATCGACCTCGACATCGAGCACGAGCGCCGCGAGGAGGTCATCCAATGGGTCTACGGGCGCTACGGCCGCACGCACGCCGCGATGGTCGCGAACCTCATCCGCTACCGGCCCCGATCGGCCGTGCGTGACATTGGCAAGGCGCTCGGCCTGCCCGAAACCGCGCTCGACCGGCTCTCGAAGTTGCTCAATCACTACGCCGACGAGATTGACCCGGCCGTGCTCGTGGAGGCGGGCCTGAACTCGGAGAGCAAGCTGCATCAGCTCCTTCTGCAGTTGTCAGCCGAGATTCAGGACTTCCCGCGTCATTTGTCCATCCATCCCGGCGGTTTCCTGCTCGGTCACGACCCGGTCGACACGCTCGTGCCTATCGAGAACGCGACGATGGAGGGGCGCACGGTCATCCAGTGGGACAAGAACGACATCGAGGACTTGGGCCTGTTCAAGGTGGACCTGCTGGGCCTCGGCGCGCTGCACCAGGTCCACCTGTGTCTGGATCTCATGCGCGAAGACGGCGGGCCGGATCTCACGCCGGCGACGATTCCCGCTGAAGATCCTGAGACGTACGACATGATCTCGAACGGAGACACGGTCGGCGTCTTCCAGATCGAGTCCCGCGCGCAGATGAACATGCTGCCGCGCCTGCGCCCGCGCGTGTTCTACGATCTCGTCATCGAGGTCGCGATCATCCGGCCCGGCCCCATCACCGGAGGCATGGTCCACCCCTACCTGCGCCGCCGTCACGGGATTGAGCCGATACTCTACCCACACCCCTCGCTTGAGCCCGTGTTATCCAAGACGCTCGGCGTTCCGCTCTTTCAGGAGCAGGTCATGAAGCTCGCTATGGTCGCCGCCGACTATACCCCCGGTGAAGCCGACCAGCTCCGGCGAGACATGGCGGCCTGGCGCAAGGTCGGCCGCATCGAGAAGCACCGGGACCGGCTCGTCGAGAGAATGTCCGCCAAAGGCATCGAGCGCGAGTTCGCTGAACGAGTCTTCGAGCAGATCCGCGGCTTTGGCGAGTACGGCTTCCCCGAGAGCCACGCGGCGTCCTTCGCGCTCATCTCGTACGTGACAGCCTGGCTCAAGTGTCATCACCCGGCGGAGTTTCTGTGCTCGCTCCTGAACGCGCAGCCGATGGGCTTCTACAGCCCCGCGACGCTCATCGAGGACGCAAAACGGCACAATGTCGAGGTGCGGCCGGTGTGTGTGTTGCGGTCGGGGTGGAAGTGTAAGATCGAGTGGGTTGACCGGAATGACGGTGTAGAGGCCAACGTCCACGAGGGGAGCCCTCACACCGATGGTCCACGTCGAACGGCAGAGGCGGGCCTTGTGCCCGCCCAGGCGGCGGGGGAGGCGAACGCGGCGGACGGGTTTCCGGAGGGGGCCGCGGTCGAAACCGCGCCTGCATTGCAGAGCCCGCCTTCGCGGCCTGTCCAGGGTGGGCGCTCTACCGTCCGCATGGGCCTGCACTACGTCAAAGGGCTCGGATCGGCGCATCGGGTCAGGATCGAGAAGGCCATGGCCGAAGAAGGCCCGGATGCCGGTCCCTTTCGGAGTGTGGACGACTTCGCGCGCCGAACCGGCCTCGATCGCAAGGCGCTCGACGCGCTCGCGGAGGCGGGGGCTTTTGCGGGCCTCGCCGCCGGCGGGACGAAGCTCCATCGGCGCGAGGCGCTGTGGCAGGCTCGTGCGGCGGCGACCCGGCGGGAGGAGACGGTCACGCTCGCGCGCATCGAGGACCTGCCTCTGTTTGCGCCCCTGTCTGCGCGTGAGGAGGTGGGTTGGGATTATCGGCGCACCCAGCACTCGACGCGCGGGCACCTGATGGGCGAGCTGCGCGAGGATCTGCGCGCGCTCGGCCTGCCCACGGCCGCCGAGATCGCGAAGATGAAGACCGGCAAGCGCGTCCGCTACACCGGCGTCGTCATCTGCCGACAGCGGCCCGGCACGGCCAAGGGCGTGACCTTCTACACGCTCGAGGACGAGACGGGGTTCGTGAACCTGGTCGTGTGGAAGGCCGTGTACGAGCGGCACAAGCTGGTCGCCAAGACGGCGGTGCTGCTCGGCGTCGACGGGCACATCGAGGCGCAGGGCCAGGTCGTCAACGTCATCGCGGACAGGCTCTGGGAGGTGGAGATGAATGGGACGGAGGCGGCGCTCGAGGGGTTTGAGTCGCGGGATTGGATGTGAGGGTCGGTCTCCCGCGTGAGCAGCGGCAGCCCGAGCAAGAGCGCGTGGCCGACGATCAGGCGGCCAAATGGGTCGCGCGTCCAAGACAGCGTCGCGGCGTGCGACACGACCTCGCCGAAGCTGTCCCGCGCCTCGATCGGGCGGCCTCTTCGCACGAGCGGCCCGAGCCGCTCAGCGGGGCCGGCGGTGAGGCGTCCGACCTCGTGGAGCAACGCCGGATCGAGGCGAACGGCGGCCGGCAAGCGCAGCTCGGCGGGTCGATGAGCTCGGGACCGGCGCGACCCACGAGCAGGCCCGGTAGCCGAGGCCCAGGTTGCGCGAGCGGCAGGAGGCGTGCCCATGCGACGCCGCCCTTGGCGATCACGGTCTCTTTACGGGCGTGGGCCCCATCGGCGAACGCCGAAACGTGTGTTGTCGCGTCGTGGATGTTGGCCATCTTCGACATGGTTTGGAGGGCTCCGATGGCGAACGCGCGCCAACCTCGCGAGGGGGGTTGGTCCACCATGCGGGCGACGGTCAGGTCGCACCGCTCAGCAGCCCCTTTCCCGAACCCGCCACAGCACCGCCCCCACCACCGCCGCGGCATCCACCTCGAAGCGCCGTCGCAGGGCCTCGCGCGTGTCGCTGAGGCCGAAGCCATCGGTGCCGAGCGTCGTCAGTCGCCCACCGAGCCAAGGTGCGATCTGATCCGGCACCGCGCGCATCCAGTCGGACGCCGCGATGATGGGGCCCTCGGTCGCGCCCAGCGTCGCCTGGATCCGGCTCTGCTGGCCTTTGTCGCCCCGGCGCGACCGGTCATCGCAGGCCATCGCGTCGCGGCGCAGCTGGGTGTAGCTCGTCACGCTCCAGAGATCAGCGGCGACGCCGTACGTCTTGACGAGGGTCTCCTGAGCCGCCCGGACCTCGCGGAAGATCGTTCCACTTCCAAGAAGTTGCACGCGCATGCGGCCGGCCTCCAGCGCCGCGCCCTCGACATCCTCGGCGCGTCGCCAGAGGTAGGCGCCGGCCAGGATGTCCTCGTCCGTCACGACCGGTTTGGCTGCCTGCTCATAGGCTTCGTTCTGGAGCGTCATGTAATAGATGACGTTGTCGCCCTGCTCCACCATGCACCGTAGGCCTTGGCGGACGATCGCCGCGATCTCGTAGGCGAAGGTGGGCTCCCAGGACACGACCGCCGGGTGAGCGCTCGCGATGAGGAGGCTGTGGCCGTCGGCGTGCTGGAGTCCCTCGCCGTTGAGCGTCGTGCGACCCGCCGTGCAGCCGAGCAGGAAGCCGCGGGCGTTCATGTCGGCGGCCTGCCAGATCATGTCGCCCACGCGCTGGAAGCCGAACATGGAGTAGAAAAAGAACATCGGAACGAGGAGTTCGCCGTGCGTGGCGTAGCTCGTCGACGCCGCGATGAAGCTCGCCAGCGACCCGGCCTCGCTGATGCCCTCCTGGAGGAGCTGGCCGTCCTTGGACTCGCGGTAGCTCGTGAGGAATTCGGCGTCGACGGGCGTGTAGAGCTGGCCCACGCTGGAGTAGATGCCGAACGGCTTGAAGAGGGCCTCCATGCCGAAGGTGCGGGCCTCGTCGCACACGATCGGTACGATGCGGCGGCCGAAGGTCGGGTCGCGCAGCAGGCCCTGGAGCAGGTGGACGAAGGCGGTGGTGGTCGAGACTTCCTGTCCTTTCGAACCGCCGTCGAAGCCACCAACAGCCTCCGGCGCCGGGCCCGGGACCTGCGCGAATTCCTTGCGACGCCACGGGATCGGGCCTCCGAGGCGGCGGCGGTGCTCGGCGACGTAGGCGACCTCGGGGCTGCGCGGACCGGGGTGGTAGAAGGGCGGATCCTCGAGCTCGTCGTCGTCGATCGGCAGCTCCAGGCGATCTCGGAAGACGCGCAGCTCCTTGATGCCGAGTTTCTTCATTTGATGCGTGGCGTTGCGTGCCTCGAAGCCGTCTCCGAGCGTGTAGCCCTTGACGGTCTTGGCCAGTATCACGGTGGGCCTGCCCTCTGCGTTGCGGGCCGCGTCGAAGGCCGCGAAGACCTTCAGCGGGTCGTGGCCGCCGCGGTTGAGGCGGCGCAGCTCGTCGTCGGAGAGGTGCTGTACGGCGGCCGCCAACTTCGGGTATTTGCCGAAGAAGTGCTCGCGGATGTAGGCGCCGCCCATGACCGCGTACTTCTGGTACTCGCCGTCCACCGTCTCGTCCATGCGGCGCCGGAGCAGGCCGTCGTGGTCCCCGTCGAGCAGCGCGTCCCAGCGCGTGCCCCAGATGACCTTCACGACATTCCAACCTGCTCCGCCGAATACAGAATCTAATTCCTGTATTATCTTGCCATTTCCGCGGACCGGGCCGTCCAGTCGCTGTAAGTTGCAGTTGACGATGAAAACCAGGTTGTCGAGCTTCTCGCGGGCAGCCAGCGCCAGCGCGCCGAGCGCCTCGGGCTCGTCGGTCTCGCCGTCGCCGAGGAAGGCCCACACCCGCTGGCCGCTCGTGTCCTTGAATCCGCGGTCGTGCAGGTAGCGGTTGAAGCGGGCCTGATAGATGGCCGCGAGCGGGCCGAGGCCCATGGAGACGGTCGAAAACTCCCAGAATTCAGGCATCAGGCGCGGGTGCGGGTAGCTCGACAGACCGCCGGGCGTGGCTTCGCGGCGGAAGCGCTCGAGCTGGCCCTCGTCGAGGCGGCCCTCCAGAAACGCGCGCGCGTACACACCGGGCGCTGCATGTCCTTGAAAAAAAACCTGATCTCCGGAGCCGCTGGCGGCCGGCGATCGAAAGATGTGGTTGAAGCCCACCTCGTAGAGCATCGCGGCCGACGCGTACGTCGAGAGGTGCCCGCCGATCCCCGGAAAGTGCTTGTTGGCGCGGTGCACCATCACGGCCGCGTTCCAACGCACGATCCGGCGGATGCGCTTTTCCAGCGTGAGATCACCGGGATACGCGGGCTGCTTTGCGACTGGGATGGTGTTGACGTAGGGCGAGCGCACGACAAAGGGCAGCGGCACGCCGCCCGACTGAAGGTGGTCGCGAAGGCGGCGCATCAGGAAGTGGGCGCGCTCCGGGCCGCCCGACGCGAGCACGGCCTCGATCGACTCCACCCACTCGCGCGTCTCACCGGGATCCTCATCGTGCAAGAAGGGGTCGCGCGCGTCCATGGAGCCGGAGGAAAACGGCATGGCGGTCTCTCGGCCTCGATGCGGCCGCGCGAGCGGATTACACCGAGGGGACGGGCGCGGCAAGCCTCGATGCGGCCCCGTACCGTGCAGTGGCGCCCGCGCTCGTCAGCAATGGCATCGGTCCCTTGCCATCGCGGCCCGCCGGTGCGGCCCGGTTCGGGGGTCCCCTTGTCGGGCTCGCAGAACGGGTCTAACCTTTGGGCTTGACCTGTGTCGCTTCGAGTCGCCTCGACGGCCAGTTGGGAGCGCTCCGCATGGAGGAATTGTTCCGCCACCTGATCGAATTCACCAACGACGGCGTGTTCCGCTTCACGCTGGACGAGGGGCTGATCCTCTTTGCAAACAAAGGGTTCATGAGCATCTTCGAGCTCGACATGTCGCCTCAGGAGGTTATCGGGCGCAGGATCGACGAGGTCCAGGTCTACCTCATGCCCCCGCGGACGATCCGCGGCGCAATCGAAAAGCACCGTGAAATCCATCAGTTCGAGTATCACTTTCGCACGCTGAAGGGCAATGACCGCTGGCTGCTGCACGACTCGTTCCTGACGGTCGACGAGCGGTCGGGGCTGCCCTGCGTGGATGCCATCGTCAAGGACATCACGTCACGCAAGATCGCGGAGCAGCAGCTCGAGCAGCGCGTTCAGCTCAGGACCGCCGCGCTGATGGACGCGAACGCGGAGTTCGAGAACGTCATGTACTCGATCTCACACGATCTTCGCGCGCCGCTCCGGGCCATCAACGGCTTCTCGGCGGCGCTGCTCGAAGACTGGTCCGATCGCTTCGACGAGCCGGCGCGTGCCAACGTCAAGCGAATCGCCGCCGCCGCCGTCAAGATGCACGAGCTGATCGAGGACCTGCTCGCCTACAGCAAGCTCGGCCGCAAGGACCTGCACCTCGGACCAGTGGATCTGGACGTCTTGTTCAAGGAGGTCCTCGATCCCTCCGGCACCTACATCACGACGCGCCTCGCCGACATCGATGTGGCGAGCCCGCTCGGGCTCGTGGTGGCGCACAAGGGCACGCTCTTCCTGGTCGCGCAGAACCTCCTCGCGAACGCCATCAAGTTCACGAAACCGGGGCATCGGGCCAGCGTGCGGATCTTCAGCGAACGCCGGCCGCAGGGGCGTGTCCGGGTCTGGGTGCAGGACGAGGGGATCGGCATCCGCGAGAAGTACTTCGCCCAAATTTTCAGGCCTTTTGAGCGTCTGCACACGAGCCTGGAGTACCCGGGGACGGGCATCGGCCTCGCGATCGTGCGGCGCGGCGTGGATCGTATGGGCGGCGCGGCCGGCGTCGAATCCGAGGTGGACCGGGGCTCTCGCGTCTGGATCGAGTTCGAGGAAGCGCCGGAGGGCTAGGCGTTCGTTGCGCATCGACCGAGGCTGAGCCCGGCGAGCCGCCGCGCGAGCCGTCCAAAGCGCCGGAGAACAGTACTACTTGAAGTAATTTAATCGACGACAGGCCCCTAGCGCGGGCGCACCGGTGGTTTGCCAAAACACTTCGGAATCACACGGGGTTTGCCTTCCTCCAGCGGCTTGACGTCGACCGTCAGCTCGACCACGCGCTTGCAGTCGGCGCAGATCGACGGCTCCCACTCGCAGCGCACCTTGTGCTTGCCGATCGTGAGGCCCTGCCGGCCGAAACCGCCGTTGGGCGGAGAGAAGCGCGCGCCGTCGACGTAGATCGTGGCGTTGGGCGGATAGGAGCCTATCGCGAAGTCGACGAAGCCGGGCCCGGGTGGCTTGGGCGGCGTGTGCTCGATCGGGCCCGCGTTTTGGGAGGAGCGACGCCCCGACCGATCGGCGCGCCGGGGCTCCGCCTTGTCCCCGCGCACGTCGATGGGGTCTGCGGCCACGGCACCCGCGTCCGGAAAGACCTGCGGCGTGGCACCCGCATCCGGGGCGGTCGGCGGAAGGGGCGCCGGGATGGGCGCCGCGGGGCTCACCGCGATGGGCGTGGCCTCGGGAGGCGCAGGCGGGGCCACGGCGATCGGGTCGGCGTCCCCTGGCGCGGGCGCCAGCTCCTCGCGCAGCGCGCGCACGCCGACGAAGATGCCCACGAGCAGCGCCGCGAAGGCCAAGGCCCCGGCGGCCGAGCGCAGCGCCCGCTCCATCCGGCGCCGCCGCCGCGCCCGCGCCGTGAGCCCGTGGAGCCGCTCCGCCGCGCCCGGATGATCCGGCGCGAGGGCCATGGCGCGGTTGAGCAGGTCGATGGCGCGGGCGAGGCGGTTCTCGGTCACCGAGGCGTCCGCGCTCGCGAGCAACGCGGTGACGATCTTCGGCCGCCAGGTGGCGTCGAAGGCCGCCGGATCGCCAAGCGCCTCCGTGGTGTGCTTGTCGGAGGGCTCCAGCCCCAGGCCATCGAGGTAGGCCGCGAGGTCTGTGACGACCGCGTCCATCGTCTGGTAGCGCTCGGCAGGCACCTGCGCGAGGCAGCGGACGATGACGCGGCCGAGCGCCTTGCCGCACGCGGGCGACGCGCTCTCCGGCGGCTCGAAGCGGCTCTCCAGGATCTGGCGGAAGAGCGCTTGCGGGTTAGGCGCCGAGAACGGAAGCCGCCCCGTCACGATCAGGTAGAGCAACGTGCCAAAGCTGAACACGTCGCTGCGTACGTCGAGGCGGTGACCTTCGATCTGCTCGGGGCTCATGTGCGCGGGTGAGCCCAGGATCGTGCCGGTCGCGGTCATCTGCTCGAAGTCCACGGCCTGCGCGATGCCGAAGTCCATGAGCTTGATGACACCCGAGGTGTCGATCATGAGGTTGTCGGGCTTGATGTCGCGGTGGACGATGCCCATCTGGTGCGCGTGCGCGAGCGCTTCGGCCACGCGCAGCCCGATCAGGGCCCCGGTCTCGGGCAGCAGCGGTCCGTGTTGCGCGAGGAAGCGCGCGAGCGTGACACCCTGGATGAACTCGGTGACGAGGTAGCTCTCGGCCGCGCTGCCGGTGGCGTAGTCGTAGACCTGGACGATGCCCGGGTGGCGCAGCTTGGCGCAGGCCTCCGCCTCGCGTTCGAAGCGCTTGCGGGCCTCCTCCCGGGAGGCGAGGTGCGGGTGCAGGACCTTGACGGCGACGACGCGCTTCAGCTTCAGGTCGCGCGCCCGCCAGACGGTGGCCATGCCGCCCTGCCCGACCTGTTCGAGCAGCTCGTACCGGTCACCGATCCGGGTCTCCGCCAAGCAGGTCTCCGTGCCGCGGTCGCGCCGCGAGTCCAGCATGCTCGCGCGGGGCATAGGGGAGTGTCAACGGGGAGTTGTGCCGGTCCGGCCCGGATGCATGGGGCGCGGGTTCGTGAGCGACGTCAGCACGTGGTCGCGCCACCTGCCATGGAGGAAGAGATAGTCCCTCGCGGTGCCTTCGATGAGGAAGCCGAGCCGCTCGAGGACGCGGGCGCTGCGGGTGTTGTCCGGCATGTAGGCCGCCATGATGCGGTGCAGGCCGAGGTCGTCGAAGACGTGTGGGATGGCCGCGCGCAGGGCCTCGGTCATGTAGCCCCTGCCCTCGCGCGCCTGGTCGAGCGTGTAGCCGAGGTAGCAGGCCAGAAAGGGGCCGCGCTGGATGTGCGTGAAGCTGCACGTGCCCACGATGTCGTGGGTCGCGCGCTCCTCGACGAAGAGGCGGAGGGAGACGTCCGCCTCGAATTCCGCGCGGTTGTCCGTCAGGCGGCGGCGCCAGAAGCCGAGGGTCAGGAAGTCGTCGGCCACGTCGGGGCTCCAGGGCGCGTGGTAGGCCTCGTTGCGGCGGAAGTAGTCCAGCACACGGGGCGCCCAAGACGCGCGCGGAAGCAGCAGCGCGAGGCGCGCGGTCTCCAGGCGGAGCGGCGAGGGCGATTCGGGGTCGATGAGCGGGCGGGTCATGCGGCCTCGGAGGACAAGTCCGGTGTGTGACGCGCCCGACGAGCTCATGTCAAGCTTCCATGGCCGCGCCGACCCTGGTACAAGCGCTGACTCCACAGGAGGTCCCGATGCGCGCACGATCCCTGCTGCTGGCCATGGCCATCCCCTTCGTCGCGGCGTGTGGCTCGACGAGCGGAGGCGGCGGCGCACTCACGACCGGCCCCGCATGTCAAGCATGGGCCGACGCGTTGTGTGGCAACCTATCGAAGTGTTGGGCGTTTTCATTGAGCACCAGCTACGGCAGCGCCGCGGTCTGCGCCGAGCGCCTCGCGCCGCAGTGCGAGAGCGCTGCCAAGGCGGCCGGCTCGTCGCTCGACGCCGCGCGGACCAACGCGTGTGCCGCGGCGCTCGCCAAGGCGTCTTGCGACGTCAACGTGCTCACGGATCCGCCGCCGGAGTGCCGTCCCGTGGCCGGATCGCTCGACAACGGTGTCGCGTGCGGCTCGTCGTGGCAGTGCAACAGCGCGCTGTGCAAGCGGGCACAGGGCGTCGCGTGCGGCACGTGCCAGGCCCCGCTCAAGGCCGATTTCCCTTGTACTTCCAACGAGGACTGCGAGGCCGGCCTGACCTGCGCGGCCTCCAAGTCGACCAAGATTTGCATCGCGCGCGTCGGCCTCGCCGACACGTGCGACGCCACGCACGCGTGCGCCTCGCCGTGGTTCTGCAAGGGCGGCAAGTGCGCGCCGGGCGGCCACAGCGGCGAGGCCTGCGACATCGGCACGAAGGACTGCGACCCGCGCGCGGGCGTGGCGTGCGATCCCACGGACGCGACCTGCAAGCCGCGGGAGATCGCCAAGACCGGCGGCGAATGTGGTTACTTCTCAGGCATCTACGTCGTGTGCGACGCCGGCCAGACCTGCGTGCTCTCGGGTGGCGGCCAGGGCGCCTGCGTCGACATCACCCTCGACGGAAAGTCCTGCAAGGCCGGCACGAAGGACGCGTGCCTGCCCGGCTCCGTGTGCGGCGCGGAAGGCGTGTGCAGGCCCGACACGCCCGCGGACTGCCAGTAGGCGACCATGACGCACGAGCCCCCCTTCCCGCCGGCCGCCGACACGCTGGTCGTCTGCGAGCTGCCCGCCCGCCTCGAGGAGATCGTGGCGCCGCTGGCGTTCGCGCTCTCACCTCAGGGCT
>Ga0172370_10007876_pt1 | contig 12949 bp, 13 predicted proteins | sample LakKiv5m_FD_114538 | JGI IMG/M metagenome (GOLD analysis project Ga0172370, IMG submission 114538) | Freshwater microbial communities from Kabuno Bay, South-Kivu, Congo - kab_022012_11.5m | ecosystem: Environmental > Aquatic > Freshwater > Lake | place: Democratic Republic of the Congo...
ACCCGCTCCAAACAAAAAATATCAGCTGATGCTGATATTTTTTGTTTCGATCTATATTATTTTATGTCGTAATAGAATGAACTGCCACTCTCTTTCTTGGGGAAAATCAAACAAATAATTGTACTCACAGCCACAATGAAGAGCGAAGCTCCCACTATCCAAACAGGCCGATCAATAATATTCCCATAAATGAAGAGTGGGACACCAATTACGAAAGCAATAAGCACGCCCCAAAATACGCCCTTAGCATCAAGTCTCTTCCAATATAAGCTCAATACGGTTGGCACAACCACACAAGCGGCAATAGTATTAAAAATCCACCACAAATGTTTTAGGCCAAAACCAGGAATGTAATTTGCGGCTAACGCCACTCCAAACCCCAGCGCAGTAATACCAAACATAGCCCAGCGTGAATTACGTACCCCTCTATTGTCTAATTCCTTCTGAATTTTTTCTTCATCAGGATCAAGAATTTTACCTTCATCTGTTTTTCTTAAAACAGCCTTCTCTTTGTCCGTATACCTCACGACATCAGTTACAAAAAGTGAGCTCGCCGCATTAAGTCCAGAATCAAGTGTTGAAAATAATGCACTTAAAAGCATAATTACAAACAAGGCAATGGCACCGACTGGCAAATAGTGACTAACAGCCACAATACCGATCATGGACACATCTATCCCAACCGGCAAAGCGATTCCTAAACTTGTATTAGCAGCCAAAAAGCCAAGTATCGAAAGTGCAACTGGAACGACACCAAACATAATGGCACCAAACACGAAAGATTTTACCAAATTTTCGTTTTTGATTGCAAACGCACGTTGCCAATACTGCTGATCTGAAATTGCACCCGAAATAAGTCCAATCGCGGTTACAATGCCAAAGGAGAAAGCCACACCAGGATCAAATATATTTCTAAAGTTTCCGCTAATGCCTCCCAACCCAGCGCTAATGGCACCTAAGCCACCAGCAGACATAATTGTCCAGGGGACGACAACAACAACACCCACAACTATTAAAATGAATTGAATGAAATCAGTCACTATCGAAGATTCAAGGCCAGAGATGAAAGAATAAATCAATACGATAGCAGACATGATAATCATGGCAGTAATAAACGGAATACCTGTAAGAAGTGATACAAGACCGCCCCCGGCAAACAATTGAACCGCTACGGCCATTAACTGATAGAAAAAATATGGGAATAAATATATCTTGTGCACTTTATCACTTTGTAAACGCTCTTTGATGTATTGCGGGAGTGTATATCCATAAGGCATTTTCGCACGAATTTTAGGCGCTAACCAAATAAAAAGCAATAAAGCGACTATGTTTGGAAACGTAAACCAGAAAATTCCAGGCAAACCCTGTTGGTAAGAAGATTGTACTGACACAAATAAAGCTGGAGCCCAAATCCATGAAGCCGCAATACTCGCAGCGCCAAGCCACCACTTTACATTACGCCCTGCAACTAAAAAGCCCTGAATAGATCGGTACTTTTTTGAACGGGCAAAATAGTACGTAATAACCACCATAAAAACACCATAAACAGCCAAAAGCCAATAACCAAGAGGTTGAGAGATAGAGTTCATACTCAAATCGATTAATTATTAAATTCTTCAATAAAAAATACGGCCTTGACAAAGACCGTAATAAATAGTATTATAGCATATATACAATGAGTGGTCAATACCACCACAAGATTATTCAGTAAATTTAGATAAAACTGAAAACAATATGTTACTTCAAACGCTACAAGACATAGGCCTGTCACCCAATGAAGCCAAGATATATGAATCCCTTTTAGCCCTCAAAGAAGCTGGGGTTGGGACCATTTCAACACACTCTAAAATACATCGTCGGAATGTATACGACACCGTGCTTCGCCTTGTAGATAAAGGGCTTATCTTCCCCATTATCTCTAAGGGAGAAAATAAATATGCACCCGTTGATCCAGGAAAACTACTAGAACTCTTGAAAGAAAAAGAGACGGAACTTCGTCTGATACTTCCAGAACTCAAAAAAACATTTGAAGAAAAGGAGCTCCCGCAAGAAGCCTATATATACAGAGGTTTAGAAGGCTTCAAAAACTACATGCGTGATATTTTACATGAGGGTAAAGATGTTTACTTTATTGGCGCAAAACTAGGGTGGCTAGATCCACGTATCAATACATTTTTAGCAAAATTTTTGCATGAAGCCAGAAAGAAAAAAATAAACTATTATCATCTTTTTGATATAGAAGTTAAAGAAAAAACTTCTCCAGATGAACTCGCTTTATTAGGGAAAGAACATCGCTTTATACCTAAAGAATTTTCAACCGTTTCTGCCGCTGATATATTCGGCGATTATGTCGTAACCTTTACCGGACTGAATTATAAAAGCATCTCCGACGATGTTACAATATTTGTTCTTCGTGATAAAAAACTTGCTGACAGCTATCGGACTTGGTGGAAATTTATGTATCAAAATTGTCTTAAACCGTGACCTTAGCTCTAAACTTCCGTCATTAATAAGCTCCAACGTAAAAAGCTCCAGACTTCTGGAACTTTTTGCGTTATGTTTTATTCGGACCCCGTAACATTCGACGCCATATCAACAATATCGTGTTGAAGATTCCGGGATTCCATATAATCAACAAATGATCGAAATAGTCCCCCCACTTCCCGCCCCCACCAAGCATCAACCACGCGACCAGTATCACTTTCCCAATAACGATGAGAAAGGCGACCACCGGTCCTTTTGACTAATCCTTTTATTCCGAAAATTTCTGTTAAATATTCTACCAAACTAGCACTGTTGACACAGGCGGTGGCCAATTCATGTTCGACAATTTGCTTTAGGTCATGCTCCCCACCTTTGACAAGCATCTTACCTGCCTGAACTAACCCCTGCCATTTCCCTTGCTTGTCCATGGTCCAAAGAGAAATAGCCAAAAGACTTTCTTCTTCTTCGGTTAAAGGCCCCTCTTTTGTTACATTCTCTAAAATTTCAGCCCAGTGTTCCAAAATATACGGATGATGAATGACCTGTCGAATTTTTTCAATGTCTTTAGTCTTGATAGCATCACGCACAGCAACAACTTCTTGTTGCCATTTCTCCTTGGTCGCATCATCTGGTCTCCTTAAAACATATTCTTTGAGTCCGATTCTTTTTTGGAATACAACTCCATCTGGAGCGTCATGTGAATCAAACTCTTCCGGATCAGTAACATCCACTCTAAATCCGTTATAACTTGGAAGTTGGTCAAAACGTTCTCGTGAATTCATAAGCTATATTATAAATCTTTATAAATTACCCGTAGAGGACTAACGTGTTCCTTTTTATATCCCAATTTAGAATAAAATGCATTAAAAGCCTTCTCATCAGAAATAAAACAAGCCAACGATGTATAACCTCTATTTTTTAAGATGTTTTCAGCTCTTTCCAATATTTTTTTGCCAACCCCCTGGTTGCGAAACTTCATCTTAACAGCAAAACTAAATAAATAAACCCTCCAACCATCCTCCATGAAGAACAAATTACCAACTACTTCCCCATTATCTTCCGCAATCAAAATAGATTCGGGGTCACGTAAACTCTTTTGATGAAAATTTTCTGCAGTATCTACATCAGGGACAAACATTTCAGCCTCTTTTAAATTTTCTTTTACTGCCAAATAATCTTCTGTATTGTAAGGACGGATAGAAATCATACTAATATGGTATTGATAAGGTATTGTGCTGACAAGGTAGGCACCGCGGACCAAGCTGCACCTTATATCTATCGGTGATGGATCGCGCCTTTAAGTATACCTCTCTGAGTAATTTCTGAGAAGGTGGCAATTTTCTCTCTAAGGGAGACCCTTTCGCCGGTATAAACGGGCTTAAGACTGGATCTGCTCCGGTCTTAGCAATCGCCGAAACCCCTCTTAGTGTTTCCTGAATTGGTTCCAAGCCAACTAACAACAATGATCTAACTCTACCAGGCCCCAATATATTAACTGCCTCCTTGAGTGCGGCCAGATATCCGCGCCGACCCAAACTTGCATACTTTTGAGGGCAATATCTTTTTGCAACTTCTTGATTATAAATTTCAAGATTGAAGGCGACCCCATTTAGACCCAACCTCTTCATCTTGTTCAGATTCAACAACCCCGGAATCGGTGCCATCATGATATCAATTGGAACTTTGGGGAATGCTTTTAATATTCCCTCGATAATTTTTTGATAATACTCGAAATCTTCCCTCCGCGGAACCCCACCTGTAATTTGTAGATGCCTGGCTGGAAAAACTCTATCCTTAAAGGCTCTGCGTATGGCCTTCACATACGTCTCAACATCAACGTTGGTTCCATAATCTTGGGTATATGATAAAGGACAAAACTGACAGGAAAAAGCACACCCCAAAATTGGGAAAACATTAACTCGATCAGTTTGTGTTGACATTAATTGGTTATACGGTAATCCAGCTGTATTCGTCTGAAAATAATATTCTGGGAGCAGCATTGGTTTAACCTCAAAAACTTGAGCTCCTTGGCGGAGGGAGAAAATTCCATTGGAAAACATCAAAGTAAATCTTGATTTTTTTACAATCGGCACATTTACCCAGAGGTTGAAAAGTGAAGGAATAACTACCGCCAAGCCAGAAGTTGTAACATAATAGTTGTTATCGACAAAAGACCCCCTACCCATTTTTAAGGCACTAATAGCAGCAGGGCTCAACTTCAGACCTTGTTGCATCAGACTCACCTTTAAACCCAACAAAAAATCATTTCCCATAGATTATTTTTTTGCCGTGATAAATTGATTTATCCAATTATTAGATTCACTTATTCGTTTATCTGACTCTATCTCAAAGCCACCCTCAACTAATTGTTCCAAAACTTTCTCCGGCCTATGATAATATGACTTTATCTTAATTTGTCCTTTATTTATTTTTACAGGTGGCGCTTCTTTTTGATTGATATTCGTGATAACCAAATTTCCACCTGGTTTTAAAGCACGAAAAGCTTCTTGAAAAAATATTTCCAAATTTTTTAAATGTACAATAACAAAAGCAGCGGTAATAACATCAAAGGATTCGTCGTCAAACGGTAAATTTTCTGCATCTCCGACAACAATTTCAACTGACGGCATTTTCTTTTTTAAAATTCGCAACATCTCTTCCGAAACATCAAGCGCTGTTACTTGCGCTTTGCTTTGAACTAATAGTTTTGTGAGCCGCCCGGTCCCTGCCCCTACATCCAAAACTTTTTTGCTATGTAAATCAGATAGAACCGAAGACCAAGCACCTTTTTCAAAGCTATTTAAATAGGCTTCTTTTTTATCATAATCAGCTGCCGCCAGGTCGTAACCAGTAGCCGAATCATAAACATTTGTTTTGGCTTTCATATAGATTAAAAATATAAGATTTTGTTGTCTTGGTCAATAAAAACCGGGGCCGGCAGATGTCCGCCAGCCCCGAAGGTCAGAAGCACTTGAGCACCACCCAGACGATGTTGACCACCGCCCAGGAGACCACGTTGGAGAACTCGCCCAGGAAAAGCCCCTTGGTGGCTCTATCCCAGCCCCCCTGCCGCCCCTGGAGGTACACCTGGACCAGTCGCGGGACACAGGTGGCGTCAGTGGCCAGGAGAGAGAGGCCCGGAAGCCAGTCCGCGCTGCCGGACGACCACATGAAGTAGGCCATCCAGAGTTGCGGAATCCCCTTGCACCATACCGCCAGCCAGCCGCGTGTCATGGGGTCCTTGAGGCTTCTGGTCACGACGACCGTCGCCACTGAAAGCCCCAGCACCAGCACGCAGACGACGGTGTCGCCAGGGTTCCAGCGTACAGATCCGACGGCGAGGAAGAAGAGAGCCAGGATGAAGACCACCCATTGGGCGAAGATGATCACCGTGTAGAGGCGGATCTTCTGCTTTTTCTCCTTCCAGGCCAGGAGGGCGAGCGACAGGCTGATCACCAAGTAGCCGATGAAGATGACCAACATGGCCAGGGTCAGACCAGCGGTTTTACCCGCCAGCAAGTTGATGACCTGAGGGACCATGTAGACCCAGGCCATCATGATCTGGAACCAGAACAGAATCGCAGACATGACAGCCTCCCTGCAGAAAGTCGTGTTTCGAACGACCTGAAATAATAACAAATTGTGACGCTTTTGTCAATCAGCACAACATAACTAATTTATTTTTTGTAAAAATATATTTTGCCACATAGACACTGTAATTTTATAAAACAAAAAATCTGTATAATCATTTTCGTTCGGTTTTGCTATAATATGAGTGATTAAAAAACAATATGTTTAAAACAAACAAGCGGACACTTTTAATGTCTGTTTTTATTTTCTTTTTCGTCAGCATGCTATTTATTAATTACAACACAGTTTATGCTGCTGAAAATGACACCTACATTAAGAGCGACGGCTTTTGGTATAACCTCAAGACACTGGGAGGGGACGTACATCAAAAACTGAGCCGCCTCTGGGGCGGACCCGTAAATGAAATAAAATACTTACGACAGCGAGTGGAAAATAAACGCGAAGAAATGTCCAAGTATAAAGAACAAAATGATCTTGATGGATATTTAAGGGCTGCCAATGACCGACGTAACCTCGAAGAAAAAATTTTTTATATCGAAGCTAAAAATCTTCATGTTGTTGGCTCCGTAGAAGACTTTCCCAAAGACTACTGGGCAGAAGGAGATGATATCGCAGAAATAAATGAAGGCCGAAAAGTTAACGAGCAAGTTACCCAGTTAAATAAAGAGCTATCTGATGCTAAAAAAATTGGAGATACTCAAAAAGAGAAAGAGAAACAGGATGCGCTAAGAACGATCCAGAATCAGCAGGATGAAATGAAACAATTTAAAGAATTGTTTAGACAAAACGATACCAGCGATGCAGAACGCGCTGTCGCTGGAGCCACCGATAAAGAAAAACTAAAAATCTTATCAACACAAGCGGAAAAAATGGACAATGCCTTTCTCGATGAATTTTTTAGAGAAGGATTCAAAAATGTTGACACAGAAGTAAACAAAGAATATCCGAGTATTAGCTCAGAAATGAAAGAAGCTAAGGATGCGATTGAAACAGCGTTAAAAGCAATTCAAGAAAGCGCCCTACCCGACTGGGAAAAAATAAAAGTAGCGCGTGATCTAACAAGCAAAGCCATTGGTGAAATGGCTACCAAAATTGATAGCAGTCTCAAAAAACCATTAATAGAGTTACAAAATACTCGCAAAGACGTTGATGATGCTTTTAGTGATATTGCAAACGCTAAACCAGATCCTAATGCGACAACCCTTGGCAGCGTAGTTCCAAAACTTCAAAAAGCTGTTGAACGAACATCTCTTGCGACTATTAAACCACTCGAAACCGAAGCACCAACCACGCAAAATAAGCCAATCGAACAGGCCCCAAAAACAACCACTGCCGTGAACAATAAACCGGTGCCGACACCAGTAAAGCCAGAACTCAAAAAATTACCTTCCACTTCAAATAACTCCGCACCCTTAGTAATGAATTATTATAAACAGCTGAATGGAAATGTTAGCAATTTCTTCAATGCTGCTTTTACTGCTTCTGGTGGCGTCCCGCCTTATCATTTTCAGCTAGGTACAGCTGGTGGATTTCCACCACAAGGCATTATCGTTAGCCCAAGCGGAGTCATCTCGGGCACACCAAGTGCTGTTGGCACATACATTTTTAATGTTTGTGCTGTTGATGCTACTGGTTCTTACGCCTGTGCCAACACAACCATGTATGTTAACCCCAAAATCGAATCCGCTCCAGAACCGGAACTAGAACCACAACCACAAAATTGCCGTGACTGTGCCGCTGAAGATGAAACTTGTTATCAAAAATGGCAAGGCTGGCTTAAGGATTGCCGGGCAGAATCAAATTCGCCAGCACACTATTCAGACCCCAATTGGTACAATGAAAATTGTTATGCCAAAATCCCAACTTGGGAAGGGCAATGCGAAGACGATGAAGCCGCCTGTGAAAAAGCTAACCCCCGTGGTTGTCCAGGAAGCTATTAATAAACTTCAAATATGTCTGACGAAACAAAAAATATCGTGAAAAAAATAATCCCTTAGCTGGTGTTCATTTGCCTCATGTCTTTTTGTATTTTTGTCCCCTATCTCTATTGGTATACAAAGTCAAAAAACTTTTCTGGACAGCAAACTTACTGCGGTAGCCTTGTTGATAAAACGACAGACACAAGTCTAGAAAAAATATTTCTAAATAAAATATTGAATGCTCAAGCCATCAATGTTTATGGCCGACTTGTCTATAATCCAGTCAAAGAATCATATAATTTACAGGATGGACTTTTTAGCATTCCCGTTGATCTCTCTGAATGTCAGGAACTTAATTATTTTCGTGACAATAATCCGCTAGTCATTATTAACGGGACAGTAAATTATAACAACGAAAAGCCGTATATTTTTGTCCATGGGCTTAAGGAAAGTATCCCCGGTTGGTTACAAGTCATCTATAATGCGGCGCCACTTACCAGCACCTACATTACTTTCTCATTGCTTTTTGGTATCATTTCTTTTTTCCGCTGGCTATTACCTAAGATTGGTTTGGGGAAAGAGAAAAAAAAGGAAAAAAATATTACCCTTATTAACAATAGACGAGCGGGTTCTTTAATTCTACTTGGGCTATTCACTCCTCTCACATTTCTAATCAACCCCTATCTCGGACTGGGCATATACCTTGCAGGGCTTCTGGCTTGGGCAAAACCAGCCTTACAATCACAAAAGAAAATTGTCGCTTTCATTGGACTCTGCTTTTGCACCCTGGGCATAATCAGCATGACAATATATACATTCTCTATAGATGCCTTTCGCGTTCCGCATGGAATTAACTTCTTTGATGGTATTATCAAAAATGAATCCAAAACAGCTACCGGCACGGAACCTCTTGTTTTAACAGCCTACACAAACACTAAAAATGGTTTTAGTTTCCACCCGCCCAAAAACTGGGAAAAAAATGAAAGTGGAAAAGAAAATATGGTGGTTCAATTTACTGCCCCAGGCGATCTTGGGACTGCTGAAGGGAAACCCATCCACGCCAAGATGGGGGTTATGATTATTACCCTGCCGCAAAATGTCTCCCTCGATGACGTTTTTAACGCCTTAATGAAAGAAGCAAAGAACACCAAGGATTTTAATCTTATAAAGGATAATACCCCTCTCTTTGTTGGAGGTCAGTTAGAGTCACGAATGCTCGAATCAACACAAACAGAAAAAGGTTATAATGGTCACCTACTAATGGCTCTTATCCCAAAAGGTAATAAACTTTACATGATTGGAGCCCAAGCGCCATCAAAAGATTGGGAAACATTTCAAGCACTTTTCCGTGATTCAATAAGAACATTCGAAATACAATAATATGAAAAAGTTTGTTTTATTACTCACTCTTTTTTCCTTTCTACCTCTTGCTACCTGGGCTTGCTCCTATCAAAGAATCACCCACACAATCACTAGTGATTTTTGGTTTTATTGGCCCTATTATTTAGGCTGGCTAATTCTAATTATTTGTTTTATTGTTTTGAGTCGTTATAAAATAGCTCTAATTATTATCCCATTGATTTTGATTGGAAGCTTACTCGTCTTTAACCATTACTACCCCATTAAAACAGACGAAATCCACTGCGCTACAGGCGATGGCATTTACTAATATATGATTAAAGCAATTATTTTTGATTTAAATGGTGTCTTTATCCAAAGCCCCATGCTCTCGGACCGTTTTGCGTCTGACTTTAATGTTCCCAATGATAAATTTCTGCCAGCTCTAAAAGAAATTATGGCACTAGTTCGCCAACCAAATGCTAACGGACTATATTCATACTGGAAACCATACTTTGATATTTGGAATCTGAATTTATCAGAACAAGAATTCTATAATTACTGGTTTAAAGCGGAAAAAGAAATTTCCGAGATGCTCGACATTGCTAATAGGTTGAAGAAGAATGGCCTCAAGATTTTTATTCTCTCCAACAACTTAAGAGAACGAACAAAATATTACGAAGAAACTTTTTCTTTTTTAAAAACCCTGCCTGAAAAAGTTTATTTTTCCTGGCAAACAGGTTTTATAAAACCAGATGAACGCGCTTACAAACTAATCCTTGATGAAAATAATCTGCAGTCAGAAGAATGCCTATATTTTGATGATTCAACCAAGAACGTGGAGGTTGCTAATTCGCTTGGAATAAAATCGTTTATATTCAAGAATATAAAACAATTAAAAAGCGACCTCCAAACAATATTATCAATTACCTTATAAATCGACATAATTATTATGCCCAAAATAAGCCTAAAAACAGTCCGTTGGATATATTACATACTTTCTATTGTCTTAGTAATGATTATCCTGGCTACCCCACACCTACTTAGTGATGGATATTCTATTTTCGATGAAGAACTTATTGAGAGCTTAATCATCTTTACCACAATATTGATTTATGTTTTAATAGATTATCTTTACCAACAACGAATTCGAGAATCACAAAGAGAAATAAACGGAACTAATCAATATATCGGGGAACTAAATGTTAAACTAGAAACAATCGATGATCTCTTTTATTCTGATATCAAACAACCCCAAACATACAAAGAGTTTCAAGAAACACTGGCCTACTTTGCTAATACAATTCTGGGAATTATCAATGTCCCCACCGTCCACCTACGGATAATTGGAAAAAACAGCAAACGAACACTAGGAGAATTTTCCCTAGACAGACCACATCAAAAAAACAAACCACTTAAATGTGGGAATGCGGAGCTACTTGCCGGTAAGAAACCCGAGAAACAAATTGCTATTGCAGCGAAGATTAATCACGATCAGTTAGCTGTTTTCTGCGTAATACCAGATAAGGATTTAAAGAAGAGCGAAAGAACTATGATTCAAGCAACAATAAATCTTTTGGCCATGCTCATTCTTTCCTACCCAGGTTTTAAAAAATAATTTGATACAAAAAAGCCCCGAGTAAATCGAGGCTTTTTTGTTTGTAATAGATTATTTTGGTCGAACCGATGAATGGTGATGTATAACCTTCCAGGCACCTGTGGCATCTTTCTTCCACACATAAGAAAATCTTGCTTCTACAATCTGGCGGTTATCAGCTGGTCCAAGTGTAAAGTTGTATAAACCAGAATGAAGATAAGTATCTGGGCCCAATGCTTGGCAAGCATCTTCCACAATGACGCCTTCGGGATCTTTTTCTAAAAAATGCTCAAAATATCCTTCGGCTTGTTCAGTACCCTTTTTAAACTCGCCATTAACTGTGGGTAAAAAAGTACAATCATCGGAATAAAATCCCGCAACCTTCTTAGGATCCTTTGATAAAAGGGCTTCGTTCCAAGCGCTGAAGTTAGCACGTGCTAATTCTAAATTTGGCATGTCTTTTCCTGTTTCGAATTGTGTCATAATATCTCTATTAATAAATTATTTAAGCGGCTAACTGATTCCCTTCACCAGGTGCTCTCTTACTTTTAGGTGCTATGTCTTCCTTCTGTTTGGCCCGTGCTTTATCCTTGGCTGCTTTCACAGCGGCTGAATAGGCTCGTTCATCTCTTTGCATTTGTGCTCTTCTTTTTAATTTTGCTTCATCATAAAGAGCTTTTAGTTTAGGGTTATCAGCAATCTCTGGACTCATATAATAGCCATAAACTTGCGCGGTGACAACTTGCTGATAAGCCACTGTCCCCATAGCAACCAAATTACCACCAACAACTTGACTCAAATGTCTATAATACCGTTTTTCTCTCGTAGCTTTAGGTTGATAACCACGGTGCGCCATCAATGTCTCTAGAAACAACATCGAGGTGCTACCATTACGATCGCCAAAAGGATGAATGTCCAACATATCATTGTGTAGCTTGGCCGCCTCAACAGCATACGCTCTTCGGCCTACTTTATCATCAGTCCAAAGTGCATTGGCCCGCGCCACCACGTCTTCCATGGCTGACTGAACGTGCTGTGGAGCTAAACCAAAACGCTTGAAAAACGTAACATTTTCATTGGGACGTGAGCGCATGTGAGATGTTTGTTTCGGAACAATGCTTCGATTATTGGCCATGTGAAGAGACTCAATATCTTCAAGAGTCAAATGATCTTTTTTCGCCAATTGAGTAACAACTTCAGCTGCGCGTGCTCTATTCTTTTCTTTAATTGCTTCCATTCCCTCCGGTGTGCGATGATAAACCGCCCTAACCGCATCTTCGTAGCTTACGCCTTCTCCGGCTTCATTTTTTTCACGAATATATCGAGTTACAAGTTGTTCATCAATGATGTCACCAAATTCTTGAAAAATTTCTTCAAAAACATCAGCAACCATTTTTTCCGCGTGCGTCCGCATCTTTGTTAAACACATTAAACAATCCTGTAACCGCTCAACAGCGGCCTCATTGTTTTGTTTGCCGCTTACAAAAACTTCAGAAAATTCATATAGCTGCCCCACGATTTCTAATAAAGCAATTCGGACATCAGAAATTTGCTGTTCTTTATCTGGGTCTTTCTCGCTAGCACGATTATATAAATCATTTAACTTCCCTTCGATTTGCCCCATTGTTTCTTTCAAAAGCCTTTCATTCATTTCAGTTAACGACTCTTCAATAGAACGTCCGTGACTTCCCGCAGTTACTTTCCGACTATTTCGGGAACGCGCCGCCTCGGGTATCGGTGGAGGCTGAACTGCAGGCGGCAATGGAGGTGGGACATCCTCCAGCAACTCCGAATCTAGCATTTCCAAAGCTGCATCAGCTTCATCCTCAAGAGGAATCAAGTCTGCCTCTGTAAGTTCGATCACGGCATCATCCTCTGAAACACCTTCCTTTCGTGAAATTTCCCTAACCCGTGGCACACCAGCCGCCTTTACATTCGCAACAACTTGTTTCCCTTCTTATAAGATCTCAGCTGGAGTCCCTTCATTTTCGACTGTCCTTTCTTTCTCTTTGCTTTCGCC
>Ga0172370_10007877_pt1 | contig 12949 bp, 11 predicted proteins | sample LakKiv5m_FD_114538 | JGI IMG/M metagenome (GOLD analysis project Ga0172370, IMG submission 114538) | Freshwater microbial communities from Kabuno Bay, South-Kivu, Congo - kab_022012_11.5m | ecosystem: Environmental > Aquatic > Freshwater > Lake | place: Democratic Republic of the Congo...
ATTTTAGTTTCCTGGTCAAGTCAGCCGCTTTTTTGATTTCATCCCAATCGGCCGCACCCGAATACAGTTGTCTGAAAGTCCGTCCATGAAGACTGATAAAATCGGGCCGAACGTCAAGTAATTGACCAATCCATTCTTTTGTATTTGGCTTATCGTATCCAATTCTGGTTTTCACAGATATGGTTCTACGGCTTCGCCCAGGATAAATCAACTGCCATTCATCCCTGGCTTTTTTGGCGGCGAGGATGATTCTTCGGGCTAATTGAGGCTGTAAAATGAGCGCCGCTCCCCCGCCGTTTTTGGTGACGCTTTTATCCGGACAGCCCATATTGATATCCAGGCCGTCAAAGCCCATTGCGGCAATGATAAAAAAGGCTTTATAAATTTCTTCAGGGTCGGCGCCAAAAACCTGGGCAACCGTCGGCGTTTTCGTTTTATGATGGATGATGGCAGGGAACAACCTTTTTATATGCCGGTTGATGCCGCGGGCAGAAATGAACTCGGTGAAAATAATATCGGGATGGCCGTATTTATCGGTAATAAACCGGAAAGCGGCATCGGTTATGCCATCCATTGGCGAAAGTCCAATCATATGATTTCTTCTTTTCTTTTTCTGACGAACGAAATCCATTCTTCGACGATTTCGAAAATGAATTTAAACGGCGCTTCGATCAAAAAGTCAAAAATTACGATAAAGAAGTTGAGTTTGGCAATTTCGCTCGAAAAGAATTTTCCGAGCGCCAAAACCGGCATGAAAAAGAAATCGAAAACAGGCGAAAGGATGCCTTCTTTTTCTTCCAACCGGTATTCGTTGACGATTTGCTTGACGCGGTAAGAAAAGAAAGTAACGACACTCACGAAAAAAATAAAGATCGCCTGGCTGACCAGGTTGAAACCGAATCGCGATAAAATTTCGTAAATCAGCGAGAGCGTAATAATGAAAGTAAGCGTATAGAACATGGTAAAGCCAAAAACGAGAATCGATTTTTTTTGTCTTTTTCCTTTGGGCATAAAAGCAACCTGCGTTTCGAAAGATTTGTCGCGGTCGATGATGTTAATGATGCGATAATAAATTTTTCTCGTATTGTCTTCGGAAGGCATCCGGAAGAAAAGAACGATGATTGCCATAAGAATCGGCGGGAAAAGGCTGTTTATGATGATTGACAGGTTATTGACTTCGCCGTAAAGCATTTTGGAAACAGGATATTCCAGTATCAGGGCAAAAACCATTTTGGTGAGCAGGATATAAATAAAACTGCGGACCGCGAGCACCTTTACCCTTGAGTTGACGTACTGATATTTATTGCGGCAGGTGATGTCGACTTCTTTCCAGAGATTTGATTTGTCGGTAAGGATTGATTTTATTTGCCTGGCTTTCGTTTTTACGATATCGAAAAGAACCAAAAAAGAAGGCAACTGTTTGCGGGTATAACGGACCAGATTGTCAACGTAAGGATTTTTGATCATTTGGTCGATTTTCCGGAAAATTTCCGGTAATTTGGTGGAAATATTTTCGAGTTCGGCGATCGAATACTCGTGGATCGGTTTATAAAAAGTAATGAAAAAATGATAGCGCTCGTAGGAAATATCGCTTTTGCGGTAGGCTTTTTCGATGGCGGCCAGGAAATAGGCATCTTTATCCTGTTCGCTCAGACCCTCGATTTTGATTTTTTGCCGCAGCACCTGATAAATGAAAAACGAAAAACTCGATTCGCGGACGGAATTTTCGGGGCTTAATCTTTCTTCGATTTCGCAGGTCAAAAGCTCAAACAAAAACTGGGCAATGTATTGTTTATCTTCCAGGTTACGGCCGGTTGTGCAAAGACGTCTGATCAGGGTGTATTTGTCAAGGATTTCCTGGACGTTTAAAACGTCTTCCCCGCCCAAAGAACCGTTGTTGAAGTAGCGCGCCCAAAGAAGCTCGCGGATCAGATTTTCCGCTTCGCCGCGGCCGCTCGGGTTAAGACCGATGCGGCGTTTCATGATGCGTTCGATCGCCGCGCGGCGGATAAGATGGTCTTCGCGGTATTCGACGGCATTACGGACTTTTTCGTAAACGATACCGAAAAATGAAACGGTTTGGGAAACGGTGATGCGCGAGATATCATCCGGACGCGATTTGCTTTTGATCGAATCAAGAGAAGCCAAAAGAGCCTCGGTCAATCTGGATAATTGAATCGGACGCACATCTTCGGTTTTGCTTTCCACAGGGTTATCGGCCATATATAATGTGAGATATTATAAGATATTTTGAGCTTATTTACAATTTAACCCTTGGGTTTGCCTCCCAAACCGATGATTTTCGAACGCAATTGTTCCAGTTTACCGTTGACAAGTTCCTTGGTTTGGCCTTCGATATTGAGCCTTAACAAAGGTTCGGTATTGGATGTCCGGATATTTAAACGCCAATCGGGAAAATCAATAGCCAAACCATCGAGCCAGGATATTTGTCCTTTATAATCTTTGGCAACCGTTTCCAGCAATTGTTTGGGATCGGTAGCGTCGGGCAAGATGAAATTGAATTCTCCCGATTCGATCGAAGTTTGGAACCGGCCGATAATTTTGCTAATCGGCTTATTTTCTTCCTGAATTGCCTTAAGTACATAAAAGATGGCCCTGATCGAGCTTTCGGCGCCCCCGGTTTCCTGAAAGTAAAAATGTCCGGAAGATTCGCCGGCAAAGATGGCGTTTTCATCGTTCAATTGTTTGGTAATGAGAGCATGGCCAACCGGGCAAACAGACATGAGGCCGCCGTATTTTTCGATGACGTTTTTCGCATTGATGGTGTAGCGGATATCGACGACGATTTTGGCGCCGGATTTTTTGGCCAGGATTTCTTTTGAAATAAGGGAGGTAATCATGGTCGCCGGAATAATCTGTCCTTTTTCGTCGACAAAAAACACCCGGTCGCCGTCGCCGTCGGGTGCGATTCCCAAATCGGCTTTTTCCGCCATTACTTTTTGTTGCAGATCTTTTAGTAAATCAAACTGCAGCGGATCGGGTTGATGGGCCGGAAAACTGCCGTCGAGTTCGAAATTCATCCCGACCAAATCGACAGGATATTGTCTGGCGATTTCTTTAAGAAAAAGCGCTCCCATGCCATTGGCCGGGTCGGCGACGATTTTCAGGCGGCGCTTGTTGGGTGGACTGACGGCCGCGAGGGCGTCGCTCACTTCCTCTTTCAGGATATCGGGTTTGGCGATGACTTTGCCAGGCGTAGCCGCCGTGATGAAATCTTTTTCGATGGCTCTTTTTTTTACTTCTTCCATGCCCGTATTCTTGGAAACTTTTAAGGCGCGATTGCCCTGGCGCCTGAGAAACTTGGCTCCGCTGTATTCTTTGGGATTATGGGAGGCGGTCAACTGGATGCCGGCATCGGCCCGGGTTTTGAAAACGGCATAATACATGGTTGGTGTCGATGTCAGGCCGATGTCGAAGACCATGGCGCCGGCTTCAACCAAAGCCTGTTTCGCTTTTTCAAAAAGTGCCGGAGCGGATAAACGCATGTCGCGTCCGAAAACAACATTGATGTTTTTGTTGGGGAGATCTTCAACGAATAAGGAATAAATGGCTTTCATGATGTCGCCGATATTTTCCTCATCGATATCTTTTGGGTAGACGCCGCGAATGTCGTAAGCCTTAAAAATTGCCGGATTCATATGGATTTTAAAAATATTAACATCTTATGTTAAAAAATAAACCGCCAGAATGTCAAGCGCTTTTATGATACCATATGATAGATTGCTCGTTTTTGAGGCGATATCTATCCGGTGTAAGCCTTCATAGAATTTAATCAGTTTTTCCATATCCCATAATTTTGCCTGGGAATACATCTTGCCTTTTTGCCAGGGTGGAAAATTGGCTGGAAGGCTATTTTGCTTGGCTAAGATAAGATTCCGTATATGGCGGGTTAACATGATGAATATAAATTGTTCATCGCTGATATCATTTAAAGCGTTGAGATTGGTGACGAATGTCTTTAAATTGCCTGGACTGCAAATTTCCGTCAGTTTGAAAATATTGGCCGACGGCTTGAATTCCTTCAGGATTCCGGTTTTTTTCAATTTCAATTCCCAAGCGGATTTGTTTTCCCAATCGATAAGTTCGATTTCTTTATCTTCGGCAATTTTTGCCAGCGTTTCAAACAACGGATCTGTTACTTTTTTACCGCGGCCCGGACGTTTAAGTGCTTTGTCAAGATTCTGGGTGATGAATATTTTTTTTTGGCCGAATAAAGTATTTTCTTCGGCCATTCCTTTTACCAGATCAATTACTTCGGCGGGCTCGATTGCCTGCAGATAATAATTTTTCTTTTGGTAATTGTTTTTCAGTTCATTCAAATAATTCCTTGAGGCAGCCGTATCTTCTCCGCAAATGATTGTTAACATGATTTAATTTTAACAAAATGGATTATAAGATATACTATATTTACAATTACGTATTTAGTGTATAATATCAATCTAAATTACTAAATCATCGTGGAAAGATATCGTCGCCAACCAATAAATAAATTAGTTTTATCTTCCCGCAACATAAGGGGAGCGGTCGCTGTTCTGAAAGCTCTACGTCAGCAAACAAACAGTTCGGTTTTCACACCTGAGTTAAGGCGCTTAATTGAAATTATATTTGCCGCCGGCGGAATGATAAATAATACGGCTGATTTTCTTGAAATGACAGGAAAAACCATAGAGGGCTGTGGGTTTCCGACTGGTTGGGAACAAAGACAGGAGGCGATAGCAGCGGCAGTGGAAAATAAGCGCGCCAGACAGCAACAAGAGCAAGACGACCAAGATTCCACAAAACCAGTTGAACAACGATTGCCTTCCTTGACTAAACCAACCGTAAGAAAGATTGGTTAGGTCTTTCGAATTTTAATAATATCTACGGTAAAATACCGTATGAGCGAACGAAACGAAGTTTTAGACAATATTGGTTTGGGTTATATAAAATCCAGACAGACTAAATTATTACCTGCTGACGGAAATAGATTGGTCGCTATTGTTCCTAATTTAAATTGGCAAATTCGCATACCGGGAGAAATTAAATGTCGGGAAACTTTTTATGGATCGCCGAGTATGGTTTATCAAATATATTCAGATGCCGACAAACAATATAACCGCTCTTTTTTTCAAAATGGACAAAATAAATTCCATTTACAAGCAATGCTGCTGCTTATTGCCAATTGGCGCCAGCTTTCAAATTACCTACAACCTTTTGAACCCGTTGGACTTCCGGAAAAAGTTTTTGCTTTTCCGGAAGTAAGTTTTTCCGATCCGTTAAATCCTAAAAAACCGGTGACAATCGATTGTCTTTGTTCTGACGCTATAGGCAATATATATGTTATCGAAATTGGCACCAGAAGAAAACGGCAGCAGCTTTTAAGGCAATTGGCGCTATTAAGAGGAATTTATCCCGATGTTAATTTTATTGGGATGCTTGCTTATTACGAATTTAATCGTCGGAGTAATCACGCAAAGCTTGATTTGAATTTTGTTGAAGAATAGTAAATTGCACTTCGGAAGTGTAATTCCATATAAAATTTGGTAAAATATCCTCATTTCATATGAGTGAACGGAAGAAACCAAGAGTTATTTTTTCTCCCGAGGATGGAATTCTGCAGCATTGGAGTAATTTGGAAACAGCTATTAGAGACGGACAGCCTTTAATTGCGGCTGCCGAAGGAATAGGCTTGAGTATGGCCAGAGTATCTTTAAAAGACAACCTGGAAAATAATTGCGGCATTGGTGGAGTTTTTATACAATGGGTGGACAGCTCACTTGGGTTTATGTATATTCCCTTCCGATGTTTTCTTGCTGCATTAAAAAAAGAACCCCCATCTGTCAAAATTCTTCATCCCCTCGTTAAAACCTAATTTCAAATATCATCAAAAGTACCAACAACTTTTGTTGCAATTGGAAATTTGATAATATGAAATTATGTTTGATTTGATTTCGATCGGCAATATCAGCGTCGATATTTATTTCCAGGGAGAATCGTTAACGTTTAAAGACGACCGTTTTCAATTGGCGGTGGGCGGCAAATATTTTGTTGACCACGTAGTCGAAACCGTGGGCGGCGGCGGAGTGAATGTCGCAATCGGTGCGGCCAGGCATGGGCTTAAGGCAGCCGTACTCGGAAAAATCGGGATCAATCCTTTTAAGGATCTTGTCTTGGAAAAACTTAAGGCGGTTGGCGTTTCGACAAATTTCTGTCAGTTTTCGGCGAATTATTTGAACATTTCCAGCATATTGCTTACACCCAAAGGAGAGCGAACGATCGTTCACTATACTTCACCGCATCAACAACTTTGGCGTAACAAAGATGAATTGCACCGGATAACTCACACAAAAGCCGTTTACTTCGGCAATTTGCCCGATGTATCCATGGCAATTAAAACCGAATTGCTTCGATATTTAAAGAAACATAATATTTTAACGGTTATGAATTTGGGAGTGAAAGATTGCCGGCGAAGCAAGAACCAACTTACGCAACTATTAAAATATATCGATATATTGATTGTTAACGGTTATGAATTTGCCGATTTGGTGAAGGCACCGTACGAGGATTTGCATTTTAAGGAAAACGTCGTCAAATGGTATATGCCGGAGCTTGACGGCAAATTAGTCGTCGTTACGCAGGGGAAAAAAGGCAGTTTCGGATATTTCGAGGAAAAAGTTTTTTACGAGCAAGCGCCGAAAATCGAAAAAACAGTTGATACGACCGGAGCCGGTGACGGTTATACGGCCGGATTTATTTCCGAATTCATAAAAACAAAAGATATAAAAGCGGCGATGGAAGCGGGTTCAAAATATGCCGCCAAAATTTTGGCAAAAATAGGCGCCAACTGAATCAGCTCACCGCTTTGGATAAATTGAGCTCAAGCGCAATATCTTCCAGAAGATTGCGGCCGGTCATGGCTTCGGGTTGGGACAAGCCTAGGAGTGCCAGGATTGTCGGCGCCACATCGGCCAGAATCCCCGTACGCAAACGCGTAAATTTGCCCTGCATCTGATTATTAATCGCGATAAAAGGAACCATGCTGCTTGTGTGTTCGGTAGAAATATTGCCGGTTTGCGGATTTATTTTTTGTTCGGCGTTGCCATGGTCGGCAGTAATAAGAACGGTATAATCCAGAGCCAAGGCTTCGACGACAATTTTTCCGAGACAATCATCGATCGCTTTGATGCCAAGGATTGTTGCCTGGATATTGCCCGTATGGCCAACCATATCGGGATTCGGGAAATTCACCAGAGTAAATTTAAATTTTTTTTCCTTCATTTTGCTTACCAGGGAGTTGGTGATTTCATAAGCAGCCATTTCCGGTTTAAGGTCGTAGGTTGGAACCTTCGGCGAAGGGATAATGATTCTTTCTTCCTGCGGAAACGGATTTTCCTGCTGACCATTGAAATAAAAAGTGACGAAACGTTCCTTTTCCGATTCGGTCAACCTGAGCTGGGGCCATTGGTGATCGGAGATGATCCGTCCCAGCGGATTATCGACCATAATTTGGGCAAAGGCAACTTTTACCGGAAGATTTTTTTCGTATTCGGTCATGGTAACGAAAAACAGGTCTTTTATTTTTTCGCCTCTATTGAAAGGAGGATTGACACCGGTAGATTGAATCAGATGGGTTTTATGATATTTGACTTCGTAAGGATCGTAGGATGCGGAAAGGTTTGCCTGGGCTTCGAAATCATCAAGGACAAAAGCCTTGGTCAATTCGCGTGGTCGGTCGATCCGATAATTAAAAAAAATAACGCTGTCGCCTTTCCTGATTAAGGAAACCGCCCCATTGTCTTTGACGATATTGGTCGGCAAAATAAATTCATCGGTTGTTTTTTCGGCGTAGGATTGGTTGATTGCATCGGTAGCCGAGGCGGCTTGTTTGGCCTCGCCCAGCGTGAGACAGCGGTAAGCTTTTTCTATCCGTTCCCAGCGGCGGTCGCGATCCATGGCATAATAGCGGCCCATTACCGAAGCGATCCGGCCGATTCCCAGTTCTTTGGTTTTTTCTTCAAGCCGATTGACTGATTCGATCGAAGACTCGGGTGGAGAGTCGCGGCCGTCGGTGATGACATGGATAAAAACATTCCGGACTTTTTGTTCCTTGGCCAAATGCAGCAAGGCGAATAAATGATCTATTTCCGAGTGGACACTGCCTTGACCGACCAAACCGATAAGATGAAGGTTGCCGTTTGTTTGTTCGATATGTTTGATGGCATCAAGAAAAGCCGGACGCCGGAAAAAGCTGCCGTCGGCAATACTCATGTTGATCCGCGGCAGATCCTGATAAACGATCCGGCCGGCACCCAAATTGATATGGCCGACTTCGGTATTGCCTACTTCACCGAAAGGCAGGCCAACCGCTTCTCCGGAGGCTTTTAGAGTAGTGTTCGGATAAGTATAAAGAAAAGTATTGATATTGGTGGGATTTGCCAGATACACGGCATTACCGGGCCCGGGCGGTGCAATTCCCAGACCGTCAAGAACAATAAGGATTACTGGTTTCATTGATAACTTATTTTACTTTATTTCGGTTAAGACAACAATAAGCTAAAGCGCAGGCGATCGCATCGGATTGATCATCGTCTTCCATTTCAATATCTTCTTTCAGGAGTAACGCAATCATCTTATGAACCGATGTTTTATCCGATAATCCATAACCGGTAACAACCTGTTTGATTTGCAAAGGAGTAAGAAATTCCAGCCGGATGTTTTGTTGGGCAGCAAGAAGCATGACGGCTCCTTGGGTTTGACTGACTTTTATTGCGGTTTTTTGGTTTTTGAAAAAGAAAAGTTGTTCAAGAATAATTACTTTTGGATTGAATTCTTCTATTAATCGTTTTAAATCACAAAAAATTTCTTCGATTCTCTTTTCAATACATTTAGACTTATGGGTTCTAATCAATCCAGAGGCAATATATTTGCCTCCATTTTGACAATTTTTTTCTGTCCTAAACAAAGCGTAGCCTGTTTTCTCGAAGCCCGAATCAATGGCTAAAATAACCATGTGTACATTTTACAGGAATGCATGGATCTTGCACAGTCAAAATAACAAAAGAGATGGGAGAAATGCTCGTTAGTACGCCTCGGCTTAATTCCTTACAGAACTTACACCTGGCGCCTATCAAACCGATATTCTTTCGGCGAGCTTGAAGACTTCTAATCTTGAGGTCCGTTTCGCACTTGAGATGCATTCAGTGCTTATCGGGTGCCAATTTAGCTACCCAGCAATGCCCTTTTTTGGACAACTGGTACACCAGGGATAGGCTCTTCCAGGTCCTCTCGTACTGTGGAAGAATCCTCTCAAAAGTCAAAAACGCCTGCACTGGATAGAGTCCGAACTGTCTCACGACGTTCTGAACCCAGCTCGCGTACCGCTTTAATGGGCGAACAGCCCAACCCTTGGAAGCTACTTCACCTCCAGGATGCGATGAGCCGACATCGAGGTGCCGAACGACGCCGTCGCTATGAACGCTCGGGCGTCACCAGCCTGTTATCCCCAAGGTAGCTTTTATCCGTTAAGCCCGTTCCGCAATCACGGCGGAATCGGGGATCACTAACGCCTGCTTTCGCATCTGTTCGGATTGTAGTCCTCACAGTTAAGCCAGCTTATGCGTATGCACTTATATTCCGATTTCCATCCGGAATAAGCTGACCATTGCGCTCCTCCGTTACTTTTTTGGAGGAAACCGCCCCAGTTAAACTGACCGTCAAACACTGTTGCTTCTTGCGATGCTAAGGTGAAAAAAGAACAAAGAGAGGTGTTTCATTGACGGGCAAGCCCTCCCTCCTACGCTCAACAGTTATTCTCCTTTCGCCAATGTCTAACTTCAGTAAAGCTCTTGGGGTCTTTTTGTCCGAGTGCAGGTAGGCCGCATCTTCACAGCCATTTCAATTTCGTCGAGCGGTGGTTTAAGACAGTTGTCATCTCATTATACCTTTCATGCAGGTCAGAACTTACCTGACAAGGGGTTACGCTACCTTAGAACTCTCAGGGTTAGAGCTGTCGTTCACTGGAGCTTGCGTCGGAGCCTTTTCCGATAACTTTCGAAATCGGAGTCAACCCCAACGATTAACTTACCAGTACCGGACAGGTCTCAGCTCCTATACTGTCCCTTTTGGGGTTTGCAGAAGCCTGTGTTTTAGCTAAACAGTTGGATGACAATCTTTTGCTGTGAGGGGGTACCGTATGGCACCCCCCAGAGCATCTTGTAAAACTTACGCTCAGATTTTATGCCGAATTCCTTAAACCACTCTTACTCGTCTGCCTTGGTATACTCTACCAGTTCACCTGTGTCGGTTTGCGGTACGGTCGATAAAAGAACTCCTCAATCAACTTTTCCCGGAAACTTAAATCAATCAACTCCCCAGACTTGCGTCTAAGTTGCATTTGCAGCTCTCTTTCATATCTTGCGACATAAATTTTCACTGCTTAGACCCCCATATAGAAGGCTTGATCTGTCAAACTTCGTCATTGATTAAGTAATAACGTTCCATTATCGGTAGCCGAATATTAACGGCTTGTACATCGGTGATACCATAAACGGTACCTCCTTAGATCCGACTAACCCTCAGTCGACTGACGTTGCTGAGGAAACCTCGAACATGCGGCATCCTAAGTTTTCATTAGGAGAATCACTACTCATGTCAGCATTCTCACTCCCGACACCTCCATCTTGATTTACATCAAAACTTCACTGCTGTCGGGACGCTCCCCTACCAAACACTTATCACTTGCGTAATAAATGAATTTCCGATTTCGGCAGATCCTTTGAGCTCCGAATCATTTTAGGCGCCCATTCTCCATCCCGATTAAATCGGGATTATTCAGGTGAGCTGTTACGCACTCTTTAAAGGATGGCTGCTTCTGAGCCAACTTCCCTGCTGTATTGGAAAATGAACGGCCTTTACCACTTAAGGATCATTTAGGAGCCTTAATCGGGAATCTGGGATGTTTCCCTCTCGCCCATACCGGCTTATACCGGCAGGACTGACTCTCCAGATATGCTTCGCGTATTCGGAGTTTAGTTGATCCTACTCGCTTACGCTTGTTGGACCATCTAGTAGCTCTACCACACGAATTAAATCTTGGAGGCTATACCTAAATATATCTCGGGGAGAACCAGCTATCTCTGGGTTCGATAGGCATATTACCCCTAACCACAGGTCGTCTCACGTCATTTCACCGACGACGAGTTCGGGCCTCCCTCACACCGTTTGGTGGAGTTCACCCTACCCATGGTTAGCTCACCCAGTTTCGGGTCTTACGATGGCTACAAATTTCGCCCTGTTAGGACTCGGTTTCCCTATGCCTCCACCCGCTTGGAACGGGATTAAGCTTAAAGCAGCTCATCGAAAACTCGCTGACTCATTCTTCAATAGGCACAAGATCAGGGGGTACCAGACGGTACCTCCCTCTCTCTGTTTGTTAGCTAATGGTTTCAGGTTCTATTTCACTCCCTTTGCCAGGGGACTTTTCGCCTTTCCCTCACGGTACTAGTTCACTATCGGTTAGTTTAAGTATTTAGCCTTGGATCGTGACCGACCCGGATTCCCACAAGGTTTGCCGTGACTCGTGGTACTTGGGATATCCACCGACGAAATTTTCTCTTTCGAATACAGGACTGTCACCTTCTATGGTTGGCCTTTCCATGCCATTTTTCTAGAAAAAATCTCATATCTACTGTGGTCCCGCAACTCCATAATCTTGCGACTATAGTTTAGGCTGTTCCGCTTTCGCTCACCGCTACTGACGGAATCTCATATGATGTCTTTTCCTCCGGTTACTTGGATGTTTCGGTTCACCGGGTTGTCTTTCTATCTTGCGATAAAATCCTCAATATTGCGATTGAGGGGGTTGCCCCATTCGGAAACCAACGGTTGATAACGCTTGCATAAGAACTCACCGTTGTTTTCGCGCTTTAGCACGCGTCCTTCTTCGACTTAAACTACCAAGGCATCCACCATTAGCTTAGTTATCTCCCATCTCTTTCGTTACTTGATTACATGCTTTCTACCTTGCCTCGCCTCAATTCCGTTTATAACGGAATAAGGCGGGCATTATCTTCGTTTAAAGACCAGAAATAAATTGTCAATGTGCGCTATCCGTGGACCCGACCGGACTTGAACCGGTGACCTTCGCATTGCAAATGCGATGTTCTAGCCAGCTGAACTACAGGCCCATACCTGTAAAAATCTTCCCAACAAAAAAGCCCCCTTTATTTCGAATTTCGATATTCGGATTTCGAATTTCTTTTCGGTGGGGCTGTTAGGAATGCAAGTTTTGCTTCCAATCGTGCCCTTAGGAAAGCCTTTTTGTCATCATGTATCAATTATTTTAGATCAATCAGCCTTAAATGTCAATGGATATTTTTAGAATTTAATCTTTTTTTCCTGAATGTTTATTAGGGTTTAGAAGTTTTTCTGCTGAAAGTATGGAAAAAATTCCAAGAGCCCACGCAACCAAAGCCATTCCCGCCATCTCAGGCGAGTGAGTTACAAACGCATCGATAGTGGCGGCACAGCCACCCGAAACAAGAAACCCTGCCCCAATGGCAAAAAGTCCGCAACCGGCCAATTCTGAATTATTCTGCTTTCTCCCTTTTTCCATATATTTTTTAAAAAAGACTATAATCCTATAATATTTTTTGCTAAAAGTCAAGCAGAGAATTCGTTTGTAAGAGTTCAGGTTCAAAGTAAAAAGTTCCACACAATCCACTTGATAGTACCTGGGTATTTCGATATAATTCGTTCGTAATAAATTATATTCATTTATGGGAGCAGAAAATCGACATTCACAAATTATAAGTAACATTCAAATAAGAATGAACTACCCCGCTGCAAGCAGACGGGGTATCAAAACAATCTCAACTGTGCTTTATGAATGGGAATATAATTCTTAATCTCCCCTCCTTGATTCTTAATATATTGCTTGATGGCAGATTCG
>Ga0172370_10007878_pt1 | contig 12946 bp, 15 predicted proteins | sample LakKiv5m_FD_114538 | JGI IMG/M metagenome (GOLD analysis project Ga0172370, IMG submission 114538) | Freshwater microbial communities from Kabuno Bay, South-Kivu, Congo - kab_022012_11.5m | ecosystem: Environmental > Aquatic > Freshwater > Lake | place: Democratic Republic of the Congo...
ATTCCGAAGGCATGTTATCGTATGGATCATTGTGAAAGGTCATACCCACAGTAAGGGCAGTGTTTCCAATCAGACACCAGGTCGGCGTCACAGGCTGGACAGTTTTCCAGAAATTCAGGTTGAACTTCGTTTCCAGACTGTGTCTGTGATCGACTTGCACCAACGATGATGCCAACAACCACCAGAAGCAAAACTATCCCAAGGATGAAGCCTGTGTAGGATGTCCCTGGCATGGTGAATGCATGATGAGAACCTCCCTGCATCATGTTGTATTCCATTGGGAAATAAGGTTGACCCATCCAAAAACGACTGAAATACGCCAATCCGAACAAGGCAATAATGGACAAGGCAGCCCCGATTGGCAATATCCATTTCAGTGTGGTCTTCATATTGACTCCTTTCGTTGAGATGTTCTCAGATTATCCTGTCATTATCATAACAATGGGCTGTATCGAATTTGTAAAGGTACGTTCAACGTTTTATAAAGTTTTTCGAATACCCCAGATCCAAAGTTAACTGGGTCTGGGGCTGCTTTACAACTTCTCAACGTCCCAACACTCGTGCCCGCTGGTGCATTTTGACAGACGGAAACAGGAACAGCAACCCACTCAAAGCCAGCATGGACAAATCCAGCCAGGGGTTGAGCAAGCCGCTTCCCAGAACGGCGTGATTCATCACATCCTGGGCGTAGGTCAATGGGGAGAGGTAGGCAATCGCGCGTGCAACGGGGGACATCTCGCTTAGGGGGATGAAGACGCCGCTGATGAAGAGCAATCCCCAGCGCAGCAGCGTGCTGGGCATTTGCACGTCGCCAGGATTGGTGGTGGGCATGGAGCCGAAAGCCAGCCCCAATGTCGAGAAGGAGAACGCCGCCAGCAAAATTCCCGCCGCGAGCAGTCCAGGCTGGATGACCTCCGCGCCGAAGAACAGAAGTCCTGCCAGCAACGACACGCCCGAAACCGCAACCGCAAAGAAGGCCCCCACCGCCGTCTTGCCGAGCAGCAGGGTCAGGAGCGACATTGGCGCTGCCAGCAAGCGGTCATACGTTCCGATTTTTCGCTCGGTGGGGATGATGAACGGTCCCGCCGCTCCCGCCGTGAAGAAGACCGCCATCGCCAGCAGCCGCGCCACGCCTTCTGCCGCGCCCACATCGCGCTTCACAGAAAACGAGAAGAACATGAAGAACGGCATGAGAAAGCCAAACATGATCATGCCGGGGCGCAGGTAATACACGCGCACATCCTTGACCGCCACCGTCCAGGCTTGCGCCAGTTCGTCTTTGATTCGCTCAATATTCATTTGCGACCTCCCACCCCGCGTTTGGCGGGCTTCTCTTCTTCCTTGCTGACCGCGCCCAGTTGCCCGCCCGTAATTTCAAGGAAGACATCCTCCAAACTGGGGCTGAGTGTGTTGAGGCTGATGATACGCAAGTGGTTGGACTCGGCGTACTGTACGACGCGCGGAATCAGCGCCGACGGGTCTTCGGTGTACAGCCGCATCTTGTCCCCGACTTTGACGTGAGTCGTCACTCCAAGCAGGGATTCCAGTCCCGCGCCTTTTCCTGCCACCTCCCCATCCAACGCCACCTCCACCGACTGCGCGCGGCGGAAATCCGCTTTCAGGCGTTCGGGTGTATCGATGGCAGCAATCTTGCCGTGCGAGATGATTGCCACGCGCCCGCATAACTGATTCGCTTCTTCGATTTGATGAGTGGTGATGAAGACCGTCGTGCCTTCGGCGTTCATTTTGCGAATCAATTCCCAGATGGCGCGAATGCTTTGCGCGTCCAGGCCAGGCGTGGGTTCGTCGAGGAAAAGCAGGGATGGTTTATGGATGATCGCCATCGCGATGCTCAAACGGCGGCGCATTCCTTTGGAGAAGTTTTCGGCTTTGATGTCGCGCTTGTCCCACAAGCCGAAAATTTCCAGCAATTCCTGGGCGCGTTTTGCCCGCTCGCCGCGCGGCACGCGATACAGGCTGGCCGTGAACATCAGGTTGTCCCAGGCAGTCAGTTCGGTGTAAACGTTGGATTCTTCGGGAACCAATCCGATCCGCCGTTTGGCGGGATAGGAGTCATGGGACAGATCATGCCCATTGATCATGATCCGTCCCTCGGTCGGGGTGAGAAGCGTGGTCAACATCCGCTGGGTGGTCGTCTTCCCCGCGCCGTTCGGTCCGAGAAATCCAAAAATCTCGCCCTGTTCGACAGCAAAGTTGATGTGGTCTACCGCCAGGAATTTGTCATAGTATTTGGTCAGGTTTTCTACTTCGATGGCATGGGTCATGATTCGTTTTCTTTCTCCCCTCTCCCAATGGAAGAGGGGTCGGGGGTGAGGGCTTTCTCCGCAATCACCCAGGCGTTGAATTTGCTCGTCTCGATACGCACGCGGGCGTCCGGATAATTCAGCAGTTCGGCAATGCGCGGCGGGGAGAGAAAATGGCTGCGCATGAGCGCGAGTTTTTCAGCGAGGGCAAGCAGTTTCACGCCGAAGAGGCGCAGGTCGGGTTCTTCGATGACAAGCCGCCCGCCCGGTTGAAGCGTCCGCCAGAGTTCGTCCACCGTTCTGCGCTGGTCGGAGACGTGATGAAGAGCGTCCACCATGATGATGCGCGCAAAAGTTTCATCGGGGAACGGCAGTTTTTCGGTGTGCGAGCAGACGGGACGCAGGCCATCCTTTTGGCGGGCTTCGGATAGCATCTTGTGGGACAGGTCAGCCACCACAATCGGGTTGGCTTTGCCGCTCATGAATTGTGCCACACGTCCCGTGCCACCACCTGCATCAAGCAATGCGCCAGAGGCGGGCAAGTCTGCAAACGCCCACATCTCCTTTGGGTCTTTGGGCGGGATGAAGGTTTCGTAGAGCGGGGCAAGGAAATCGAAATGGTCAAAGATGGGCATGGGGTTTTATCTCCATCTGTTTTTTTATCCTACTTCAAGTTCTCCTGCAAAAACGCGCCGACCTGCTCCCAGAATTGCGGATGGGTGTTGCAGTCGCTGTGGCCTTTGTCGGGGACGATCCACAGGCGCGTCTTGTCGGGACTACCAGCGGTATGCAGCGCCCGAGCCTGCTCCAGCGGGATGGTTTCGTCGCGCTCGCCGTGAACGATGAGGAAGTCCGCCTTCGATTTGGGGAGGTTATTGAGCGGGGCAATGGCGTCGAAATCCAGCCCATAGCGGCGGCGCATGTATGCCAGCAGGAACGACGCGACAAAGGCTGGCACGTGCCGCTTGCGGAACTCATACTTCATCACCGCCACTGGATGCGAGATCGCGCCCACCGTGACGACGCAGCGGATGCGTTCATCCCAGCCCGCGGCGTTGATGGCAGCTCCCCCGCCGACAGAAAGGCCGACGACGCCGATTCCGTTCACACCGCGCTGATTGCTTTTCAGATATTCCACAGCCGATAAAACATCCTGTGAAAACGTGCCGACGGTGGGATGTTCGACGGGAGAACTGCTGCCATGATTGCGGGCGTCGAAAGCCAGCAGGTTATATCCCAACGGCGACAATGCCTTGATATGGGGCAGGGTGCGCGCCAGGTTGCGTCCCCAGCCGTGCAACAAAATCAAAGTGGGCGCGGCGGGCGTGGACGGAATCCACCAGCCGTATAAATGCGCGCCGTCCGTGGCGGGGATTTTTACTTCATCGAACGGCAAGCCATATTTTTCAGGGGTGAGGCGATGCGGTTCGATTTTGTACTCGTACATGCGGTCAATCAGAGAGTCTAAAAAGAATTTCATGGCTGGCTCCAGTGGGAAGATGTCAGTTCTCCAACCAGTTCAGTATATCGAAGATTTTCCCATCCGCCGCAGTGCGAGAGGCCGCCAGGCAGAAATGCTCCACGCCGAGGAAGAGACGCTGTTTTGATTCAAGCGCTTCCAGGATGGGCGATTCGCCTAATTGCGTGCGGTGACAGCGGATGGCGGACATCTTGGCGTCCCAGACCGATGAAACTTCCACAGCCAACGTGATGGATTCATCGGGCACGGCATGGATTTGCTTCATGCCCAGACTCTCCGCCAGCAAGCGCGGCACAGCCAAGGTGTAGAGGGCAGACACATCTTCGGCGCGATGGAAGACTTCGGTGGCGGCGAGTCCGATGGCGATGTGATCGGGATGTCCCGAAAGGCCGTCTGCGCCAAAAGTGAGAATCATCTGCGGATGCAGTTCTCGGATGATTAACAAAATTTCAGCGATGAGCGCTTCGGGGTCAGCCGCCGCAAGTTGCCCATCCTGATAGTCGAGCAGGATGGGTGGCGGGAGTCCCAGCGCGGCGCAGGCGCAGCGCAGTTCCGCTTCGCGCGCGGCAGGCAGTTCTTCGGGAGCGCAAAGCGGCGGATTTCCGCGTGAACCCGCCTGACCGCGCGTGGCGGTCAACACCTGCACACGCGCGCCGCGACGGGCAAGCAGGGCGAGAGTCCCGCCAGCGCGAAACGTCTCATCGTCGGGGTGGGCAAAGATAGCCAGAAGATTTAGGCTCGACATTATTTGGCTTGTACTCTCTGCCTTTGCCATTTTACCCAGTACGGCAGCAAATATAGATACGCGCCAGTGATCGCCATAATGATCATGAGCATCGCCTGTATCCGTTGCGCATTATCACCCACAGGTGTTCCGCGTGTGAAGATGAGGGTCAATAGTAATGCAATGAAAGGCAGAACCAGCCAGCGGTGAAACTTGCGCAGCCATTTGTTCAGAAATTTGTTCATGATATTTGTCCTTTGAATTTGATTTACTCCCCGCTTTTAGCGTGGTGAGCGATTTGAATTTGGTTATTTTTGGGCCTCCGCCGCCTGGAGCGCCTTCGCCAAAAGTTCCAGCAACGTTTCCTGTTCCTGTTGCGTCAAGCCGGACAGGATGAGTTCCAGTTTTTGTCGGCGGAAGTTCTGCGATTGCCGCTGCAGAGATTGACCTTTGGCAGTCAAAAAGAATTGAACGGCGCGTTTATCCTGCGGATTGGATTTGCGCTTCAACAAGTCCGCATCTTCCAACCGCCGCACCCCCACGCTGATGGTAGGCGGAGTCAGACTTAATCCGTCAGCAATGTTCTGCACGCCGCACCCATCCGATGCGGCGATCCAGTCCAGCAACAACATTTGAGCAGGCGAAACCAGCGCGGTTCCCGAGGCGGAGTTGCCCATCCCCAACTTCCGCAAGCGATTCATCAGCGTAAGGAATATTTCCCCGCCTTCGGTCATTTCATCTTTCATTGTCTGGCTCCTGTCATTTGTTTAGTTAGACTAACTAATTATATTCTGAACACTCTTCCTGTCAAGGGTCTGGATGGCCTCTCCGTCATTTGCTTTAAGGCAAAGATATTGTTATTTATTTGTGATAATGTTCACATATAAGTGACACAAAATTGTGCCACGTGTCAGACACATCCATATTAATAAGGAGAAGCAGTGAAAAACCTACGTTTTGCCTTCGCGATGTTAATCATCGCCGCGCTTGTACTGGCGGCCTGTGCTCCCGCTCCAGCAACGGAAGCGGTCAGCGAGCCCGCGCCCGCCACCGAGGTCCCGGCCGAAGCCGCCTTCGCGGAAGAGGTTTCGCCCGTTGCGGAGGAGTCCGTCCTGTGGACGCAGGACTACATCACGCAAATCCCGCCCATCATGATGATGGAGCCGTATTTCCAAATCTTCGGACAGTCACAGGTGGCGGTTCCCTATACCTATGAAAATGCCGTCAAATTGGCTGGGCATTCCTGCGGCGCCGTGTCCGGCGCGTGGACGATTGCCCGCAAGGCTCTTGAGGTCTTGTATCCCAATGGCGAAATTCCCGTGCGCGGCCAGATCGCCGTGGAAGCCCCGGGCGCGGAAGACGAGTGGTTCGTTGGCGTGTTTGGCGAGGTGATCACCTATGTCACCGGCGCCGCTCCGAAAACGGGCTTCATCGGCGCAGAGTTCGGGGAGGCAAACGATCTGTTTGTGCGCCAGAACAAAATGGTCTACCTAGATGCGCCCAGCGGAAAACAACCCCCGCAGTTGGAATGGATCTTCACCCGCCTGGACAATGGCGCAAAAGTCGGCGTGAATTTCAATCTGTTGGTCATCACTCCAATCGCAACCCCGGAACGCCAGGAAATGGGCAAGAAGATGGCAACCGGCGCAGCCACTCCTGAAGAGGCGGCCGATTACTACGAGTACTGGAATGCCCGGGCGAAATTCGTCTTCGAAAACGCGGACACGCTGGAAGGCTTTTTCAACGTCAAGGTCTACCAGGAGGGCATCGCCACAACCGCAGACGCCATCGTGGGAGAGCCCGCATCTGTAGCGGTTGAAGATTTCGCCTGGGACCAGGCGTACATCACCGAAGTGCCGCCAATCATGATGAGCGAACCGTATTTCGGCATCTTCGGTCAGACGTCGGGACCCGTCCCCTACTACTACGAAGAAGCCGTGAAATTGGCCGGACATTCCTGCGGCGCGACCACGGGCGCATGGACAATCACCCGCAAGGCGCTTGAGGCGCTGTATCCCAACGGAGAAATTCCAGTGCGCGGCCAGATTGCAGTGGAAGCTCCGGGCGCGGAAGATGAATGGTTCGTCGGCGTGTTTGGCGACATCATCACCTACGTCACCGGCGCCGCTCCTCACACCGGCTTCAATGGCTCGGAGTTCGGAATAGTAAATCCGCTCTTCGTCCGCCAGAACAAAATGGTCTACAGCGAAGAACCCACCGGACAACTCCCCCCGATGCGGGAATGGATCTTCACCCGCCTCGATACCGGCGCGAAGGTTGGCGTCAAGTTCAACCTCGTGATCATCCTGCCGATTCCCACCCCCGCGCGGACGGAAATGGGCAAGAAGGTTGCGGCCGGTCTGGCCACCCCTGAAGAGTTGGCTGGCTATCAGAAATACTGGAACGACCGCGCATTCTTCGTCCTGGAGAACGCCGACCTGGATGGCTTCTTCACCGTGACCATCTACGAGGAGTAACCTGCCAGAGTATCAACCCTGAAACAGCAAGACAGGCGACAAACATCATCCAGTTGCCTGTCTTGCTGTTTTTCAGCCCAAGCCCTGGATCGCTTCTCACTTTTGCCTTAAGGCAAAGATTTTCCAAGACTGTTTGTGATATACATCACACAGATACAAATGGAGGATGCCATGAAAGAAACCTCTCAATCCAAACGCTCCATTCTCGCCATCCTGGCGGTGATCGTTGGTTTGTTCATGATCATGATCGCGCCGTTTCTCATCCAGACTTCGCTTGAGCGGGTGGTGACCGAACTGCAGATCGTTTCTGCGGAGAAGCCCGCCTACGCCAGCGGAATCCCGCTATTCTCCTACGCCTTTCCACTCTATCGCGGACTGATCTTCATCGGCGGAATTGCCCTGCTCCTGCTGGCGCGTCCGATCTACCGAGGAGAGGAGTGGACCTTCCCCGTCGCGCTACTCGCCTCGGCCTTTCCCTCCGCGGGGGGGATGTTCATGTTCATGCCCTACGTCTCCTTCGTGGACGGCTTCCCCATCCCGATGGCGGTCTCGATCGTGGGACTGATCTTCTTCTGGTCGCTGATCTTGCTCCGCAACGTGGACAAGTGGGTGAAGTGGGGGCAGTTCCTCGCGCTGACCTTCGCGGGCATGCTGACCACGCACGCGTTCATCGTCGGCATCGGCAACCTGCGCACGCTGATGACCCGTCCCGAAAAACCGATGTACAACGGGCTGGGAACCTGGGTGCTTGCCTGGTCACAACCCATCCAGTGGATCTGCGTGATCCTGCTCTTCATCGCCATCTATCAGATCGCCGCGCGCAAATACTCGGGCTGGTGGCTGGCGCTCGTCTCGGTGACTTCCCTGACGGCGATTGACGTGCCGATGCAGATCATCCGCCTCACCATGACCGATTCGACCGCCCTCGATTACACCTACGGCATGCCCGTCATGCTCGGGATGTTCATTGTCCTGCTCATGCCGAAATTCAAAAATGCGCTCATCCACGAGGAAGAGTGTTGTTGCAAGAATAAAGAGTAACAGGCGCATTCTCCTTTACATCCTCCCCCTCCGTTTCAGAGGGGGAGGAAACTCACTCCATGAAAATCAATCCTCGCTATTACCCCGCCATCATCATCGCCGCGTACGTGCTTTTCCTCCTGCTTGGCATCCTGCTCGGCTTCGGACCGGAACGCGGCAGCGAAGGCCGCGGAAACAGCATGTTGTTTCAACTCGCCTTCACAACTCTGGAGTCTCTGGCATGACCACCGCCGTCCGTGAAAAATCCTTCTCGCTTGCCAAAAACCGCCGCGTCATCCAGTGGCTGGCTGTGATCGGCACATTCGTGCTCGGATTACGCCACATCATGCCCGGCGAAGCCTCGCGCGGCGGATCATTCGACTCATTCTGCGCCTTCGGCGGAATCGAAACGCTTCTGCCGTATTTTTTCACGGGACATCTGCTTAAGTCCACCAACCTGCTCAACTTCTCGGTTCTGATCGCCACGCTGGGAGTCTCCCTTGTGGCGGGACGCGCCTTCTGCGGCTGGCTGTGCGGATTGGGCGCGATCCAGGATTTTGTCGCAGAGTGGGCGCGGAAACTTTTCGGCGAGAGGCGTCACTTCCCCGGCAAGCAAAGCAAAGCCTTATTGCCCCTGCGCCTGCCCGCCGTTGTGGATCGTCCACTTCGTTACGCAAAATATCTTGTTCTGGTAATCATCCTGATCGCCAGCCTGTACGCGGCATTTCCGCCCCTGCGCGAGTTCTGTCCCGTGCGCGCCGTGTTCAGTCTCAAGATGACTTCATTATTGTGGCTGACACTCGGCATCTTTCTGGCTGGCTCAATTTTGGTCGAACGATTCTGGTGCAAGTATCTCTGTCCGCTCGGCGCGACGCTGGCTATCTTCAACAAAATTTCGCCCGTGCGCCTCGTCACGGATACCAACCATTGCAACAACTGCGGACGCTGTGACATCGAATGTTCGATGGGCATCGCAGATGTGCCAATCAACCTCGATCATCCCGAATGTGTACGGTGCATGGAATGTCTCAACACCTGCGCGCGGGATGGTTCGTTGACAATTCAAATCCGAAACAAGGAGAATGTGACATGAAGAATAATTTCAAACTCGGAGCCGTTCTTGCCGTCATCGGCATCGTTGCGGGAATCCTGTGCCTGTATTTCGTGGCGGATACCTACAACACGGTCATCCACACCCACTTCAACGCGGGCGATTGGGAAGAGAGTAACACCGTGCGGATCGTTTACGCAGTGCTCGGCTGGTTAGGAACCGCTGCGGGCGCTCTCTCTGCCGCTGTTTTGTGGGGCTTCCTGAACAAGCAGGATTGGGCATGGCTTTGGGGAGCGGTCGCCGCGACCATCCTCCTGCTGGCTGGCTTCTTCCCCATGATCCCCGCAGCCGACAGCGGACTGCCCGTCCCCACGATGTGGGTGTTTATGCTGGCGGCCGTCATGTGGTTCGGGATGCTCCTCGTCGGCGGCGTGAGCGGGAAAATCATCACGCTCACTTTCATCGCGGGTCTCGCGTACGTGCTGACCTTCATTGACGGCGTCGCGCCCTTCTCCAAATTCCAGACCACCTTCCAGATGCCGACGGCATTTGTCGAGAACCCGAATACGTTCTGGAATGGGATGTACGTGATCCTGCAAGAGGTCAGTTGGTGGGGCGCGGCGGGCTGGGCGATCTTCATCTTCGCCACGCTGAAAAAGAAATCCTGGGCTATTCCTGTCGGCATCTTCGCGGCGAGCATGTCCATGCTGGCGGGCTATCCGCTCGGACTGCACAATGTGGCAGAAGTGCAACGCTTCTCGATGTTCCTGCCCGCGCCGTTGATGAGCACGGGACTGCTGATCTACCTGTTGCTCCCTGGCACAAAGAAAATGCTGGAGGCGTGGAACGCGAAAGAGTAGTCAACGCGTTGAAACGGAATCCGCCCAAGGGCCTGCCCTGAGCGTAGTCGAAGGGTCAAGGGTTAGGTAACCGAGGATGGATTCCGCTCAATCGACGGCGAGCAGACTCAAAGTCATGTGTGAAGCAAATGTGTGATAAATGTCACAGAAAAATGACAGATTTTGTGCAATAATTCACATAGCAACTCGTTTCCTTTTGGGTTGTAAAAAATAGATCAATAAAAAAGGAGAATGTAAAATGTTCACGCTCGACAATCTGTTCCTTCTGCTCACGGGCTTGCTGGCCGCGTACTTGTGTTGGTATTTCTGGCAACGTTATGGCCTCCACAAAGCACTGCACAACATCTACTATCTGATGGGGTTCGCAGTGCTTTTGGTTTCAGGGCTTTTGCTGATCTTCCTCGGCTTGGGGGTTTTGGCTTCACCTTATGTGTTGACTGTCGCCAGCCTGATTCCACTCGGCATTTCGATGGGACTTGCTGAAGAGTACTTCCCGAAATGGAAGACTTATTTCAAATGGTTCGCGGCGATCGGTTTCCTCGCGATTGCCATCACCAGCATCGGTGGCATGGACGCGCTTAAGAAAATCGCCGTGCCTCTCTTCCATGGCGTGGCGGGACTTGTGATCTTCCTTGGACCATTCTATGCAAAGGGTGCACCGAAGGGATTCTGGTGGGTTGGCATCGGCGGCGTTTTGATCGGGCTGGGCGGCATCGCGCTGGCCTTCATCTCCGTCGGCAAGCAATTACTTTTCTTCAGCCCCGAGTTCGTGATGATGATCCTCACCCCACTGCTCCTGTTAATGACAGGTGCGTTCGCGTTGGGTTTTGCGAAGAATGGATAAACACCTTTACATTCACCCCTCTCCTAACGATCGTCGAGTAGGCGATGTTCTCTCGGCGTATTACAACCTGCGAGAGGGGTGGATTCGCAATTATTTGTCTTTTGTCAAAGACAGCCTGCCTGATTTGTGATATTTATTACATAGGCATGCACAAAACCGCTTAGGAGTATTTCCCATGCAGTTCATCAAAACCCGTTTCTTCTACCTCTTCAATTCCACCAAGGGACTCATCCTTGTGGCGATTGCCATGGTGGGCATCGTTGCCGCGATCTGGGGCATGCTCTCTGGACCCATGGCTGAGATGGGCGTGCGCGAGGTGGTCATCAAACTCTTCGGCATGGACATTGTCCAGGCTGAGCGTGAAGGCCGCATCATCATCCTGTACCACTCGATCGCGATGGCAATCGTCGCCATCGAAACGTACATGGTCACGGGCTTGTTGAAGATGAAAGAATTTTTCAAGATGGCCGTGCGCGTGCTGATCACCGTCGGTTACATGATGACCATGATCTTCGGTCTTCTCTTCGCCTACTTCGGTCACAACTGGGCTTTCCACGGATTGTACATCACAGGCCTCTCGCTCATCTTCTTCGCGGGCGTACTGTTGTGCGTCGCGCTCTGGCCGTGGAACAAGGAATACTACATCAACGATAAAGACTACGCCCACACCAAAAAAGGTGTGGATGTGGAGCGCATGGCCTTCTTTGCCACCGCGGTCACCACCGTGATCTCCGCCTTGTTCGGCGCGGTGCCTGGCTCATTCTTCGGCAACGGGTTCGAAGTCTTCCTGGCCGAAAATGTCATCCGACTCCCGCACAAGACCGTGATGGAATATTCGATCATCGGTCACCTGCACATTATGCTGGCACTGATCGGCATCATGATCACGCTCATCATCGGCCGCTGGCTCAACTTCAAAGGCATCCTGCACAAGATCGCCATGCCGCTGATGATCCTCGGCACCATCGTTTTGAATCTCGGTGTGTGGGGCGTCGCCACTCCGCTTGAACCCATCGCCCACATGATCATCTACGTTGGCGCAACCCCGTCCATGTTCGCGGCATTGCTCCTGCTCATCTGGAGTTGGGGTAAACTCATCAAGGATGGCACGGCGCATCTCAAGAAACCGAACTTCTTCCAAAAACTCAGCGCGCTCGTCCGTGACCCGCTCAAGTTTGGACCCACCTGGCAAATGCTGTTCATGAACTTCACCACCAGCGGCATTGGCATCTTCATGGCCATCCGCCTCGACGAGATCTTCCGCATCTGGCCTGCCCGCGAGGAGCGCATCGAACTGACGGGACACTGGCACGCCCTCTCGGCCATCATCGCCACCATCATCCTGCTCTACTACGGCGACATGCTCGGCCTCAAAGGCAAAGTCCGCCAACTCTACGGCTGGCTCATCCTCATCCTCTCCGACATCGCCCTCGCCGCAGTGACGGTCTTCGAGATGAAACGTCTCTTTATCACCGAAGCCGTGCAACAACCGCTGGTCAACGGCCTCATGCTTGCAATGGACTTCGGTCTCGGATTGTTGCTGACCGTCCTCGCGGTCGTGATGGTTTGGCGCTTGACCGACCTATTCAAACCGAAAGGACGCTGGACAGAAGAAGTGACTCACGAACTCTCACAGGAGGTGATGAAATGAAACGCATCATCCTGACCTCGATCCTGCTCGCCGCTTTTCTGGTCTCCTGCGCCCTCGTTGACCTCAACGCCCCCCTCCCCGCCTACGACACGGGCATTAACCCGAACCTCTGGGTGACGATCCCCGCTGGCGAATTTGCCTATGGCCAGCACGAAGATATCGAATCCACCGACGTTTACGAGATTATGATTACAGACGTGACAACTGCCCAATACGCGGACTTCCTCAATGCCGCGCTCGCGGATGGCTACGTCAAAGTTGACGGCGACAACATCGTCGGCTACTATCCTGGCGATCCGTTCCATGGCATCAAACACGAGATCGAAATCAAAGCGGGCGATTGGGTTTACATCCCGCTGAACGACCCGTCGCAGAGAATCAAATTTGACGGGACCAACTTCACGGTTCAGGTTGGATACGAGAATCACCCGATGACCTCCGTCACCTGGTTTGGCGCGTGGGGTTACTGCGGCTACTACGACTCCCACCTGCCCACCGAGATCGAATGGGAGAAAGCCGCCCGCGGCACCGACGCGCGTCCCTTCCCGTGGGGCTGGGAGATCATGCGCGAGAAC
>Ga0172370_10007880_pt1 | contig 12946 bp, 15 predicted proteins | sample LakKiv5m_FD_114538 | JGI IMG/M metagenome (GOLD analysis project Ga0172370, IMG submission 114538) | Freshwater microbial communities from Kabuno Bay, South-Kivu, Congo - kab_022012_11.5m | ecosystem: Environmental > Aquatic > Freshwater > Lake | place: Democratic Republic of the Congo...
CATACTGCGCGTATGCGTCCTTGTCCTGCATCTCGTCTGCTATACCCAGGTATTCATTACCGGCACGGATGTCATCGATGAACAGTGTCGCTGCGCCCGGATCGCTTGCTGCATTTATGCCAACTGAGATTAATGCATCCCTGGTCGTACCCGCTCCGGTCACTGCAACTCTTATATATCTCCATACACCCGCAGCGAGTACAGGGATATTCAATGTTTCATCCGGGCTTGCACATGCAGCGGTCTCGTCCAATACGAGCTGCAAAACATTTGCTGCCACCGGGATATCGGACTTGATCCAGAACCCGATATACTTGTATCCTGAGAGATCAATCGCTGCGAAGTCTCGTGTGGCGACCAACCCGGTTGTGAAACCTGCAGCGATTACCAGTTTCGCACCTTTGGCATTGACTTTCCTGGCTGCTATATCGGCTGTTGCTGTGACGTTCGCCTGCGCAGCCCATGCGACCTGGCAGTCATCGATTATTTTCTCCATATGCTTTCCAATGGTGATTGCGCCCCTGCGCTCGACTGCATCGCGAAAGGCAATAGCTGCGGCGGCTCTCTTTGTGCCTATACCGCTTCCCAGTTCCTCTACGTTCACTGGATTGTTTACCATTATTTCTCACCCACCTTTGCATATGCATCATCTATGATGCTCTTTACCTGCTTCCCGTCGGTCTTCGCCTTCAATCTCGCAGCCTCAAGTGTGATTGCGGCTGTATCCGTGAGACGCTTGTAGTCCCAGTCTTTAAAGTCTTCGATCTTGAGGGTCGGCGTTGCGTCCATTATCTGTTTAATCAACGGCGTGCGCCTTTCCTGTTCTGCTTTGTCAATTGTTGCCTGCATTGTTACGATCCTGGCTTCACTCACTGCAAGGGCTTTGCCCTGGTCAACAAATGCAACCTCTTTTGTGTCAAGCAGTTTCTTCGTCTCATTAGCCGACTTCTGCGCTTCTGTGAGAGCTGCAGAATCGGCTACGAGTTTCTTTACCATCTCAGGCGTGTACCCCACGCCATCGACTACTATGCTCTCTGCCATTGTTTCTTTTGTCTCCTTTACCTTTATTTCATCAGTAATTGATGAGATTGAATCTGTGGGTGCGGCTGAGTTGTTCGCAGGTGGCTGCTGTTCTTCCTCTCTCCCCTGTGCCGTCACCATGGATTTTGTTATGCTCCTGATGATCTTCGCCATGCCAGCATGCTTCTCTTTTGGCATCTCCTGCATCAGCGAGTTCATCCTGTGTATCATGAATAGCAGGCCGTTTATCCCTTCGACGAACCGCCCTACAAGTTCCCGATCCTTTGGCTGAAGACCTGCTGCTGCTTCGTGCAGTTTTCCCAGGTCTTTCTCGATCCCGTCCGCAATCTCTTCTGGAATAGTTACAAGTTCTTTCAGGTTTGTCTCCAGATCATTAGAAACAGCAGAATCCAGGATGCTGCACTTCGGTCTTGAACACCTGCCGACTTTCACCACCGCAAGGTGATCGTACAGGACTTTCTTCTGCACCGCTTGATACGGCTCATCGTTGAATGTCCCCCTCTCTTCAATAATGTCAGCGTAATAACCCGGACTGAGATCCCGCTTTCCTTTCCTGATTTCATCTGAAAGGACTTTGTCTGTAATGAGAAGATCGCCTGTAGCGACATTATTATTGAGTATAACAGTTTCCGGAAGTACCCTGCCTTTTATCTCCAATACATCCATTATCACCCTGGATCGCGGATGCTCGTCCGTTATCATCATCCGCTGCATTGTTGGCATCGAATCTGCAAGCGCCTCCGGGGATTTCAGGATCTTCTTTCCGTTGTAATCCAGCACCATCGCCCTGCATATTATGGCGGATTTTACCAGAAGACCGTCTTTGGTATCTACCATTTTGGAACTGTCGATCTGGAGGTCCATTGAATCGGAAAACATTACCCGGTCTGCTGCATCGCTAATCATGTGGACCACTCCTTCCTTAAAACGAGTGTATTCTGTGCTTTAATCTTGGAAACCATTTAAAATTAGAATAGTTCCTGTTCATATATTAAGTCTAACTTACGGTTGCATTACCCAAACAATATTAAGGGTTACTGTTCCTCTAATATTTTTTGCACAGAATCTATGTAGTGAGTTTTGTCTGTGGGTCTGCCTCTGTTGGTCTCGATGACCTGGCTGTACCCGCCGGCGTGCTGCTTGCCTTCTGAATTAGCTGCAATAAAGTGGTCTGCTCTGTAGTGAGCTTCGGCAGGCCATCCCTTTCTCGTATCTCATCCGGAGACCTCGTGAAAGATTTCACCTTTTCCGTATCTATCTGTGCCTGGAGTTTCATTGCCCCAAGGCGTTCTGCTTCTGTCATCTCATACGGGCTATTCCATCTGATGCTCCACTCACCCGTATCCCCGGATAATCTCATAAGTACTGTTTTTAAGACGCCCGATATCGCATTCTGTTTGGCTACTACCTTGCTATAGTAGGTGCTGCGGTCCAACTGGCTGCCTGTTACTGCCCCTGTTGACAGGCCAAACAATATTGTCTTGGGATATTCTGTGACCCCTGCCAGTTGCTCCATCATTTTCTCGAAGTATGGTGCAGGATTCAGCACGGCACTGGCAGTATTTAATATATTTGCTTTATAGCCGTCGGGAAAGGCCAGTACGGTTTTGGCATTTATATCACCCAATGAATCAAGTGCTGCCTCTCTGTCCTCTTCATTTGCATCTGGCGGCATATCTATCCCCAGTAATCCACCGCCGACGCGCCACATGGTCTGGCCTGCACTCCACAGCATATTGTCGACTATCGTGATTATATTGTACGGTCGGTCTAATGCTGATACCCCGATACCCCAGCGGTTCTGCCTGTCACCCCAGTACTCCTGGAGCCCAGGATTCTCTATTATGATAACTCTTGACACATCTATAAGTGCACTTGTGCCAAACCTGTCTGTCAGGAGTCTGAATTGCTTTATCTTTAAAGGAAAGGTTACGAAACCGCCCTTATCCGCTGTTTCATATACGACATCCTGTACCCATGTCTCAGGGATCGCCATTATGTATTCTACCTTACTTGTACTATCCGCAGGTTCATTCAGTTCCTTATTATCCTTTATTCCCAGTAGCAGTACACTGAAGCCGTAAAGCCGTGACCATTTCCATGCCTTGTCGAATTCTGCTCTTACCTTACTATCATAAAGTTGTACCAGTTTCTCGGTCAGTTCTCTATCCGGGTCCTCTTTTGTTAAGAACTTGTCTATGACGAAACCATTCTTCAGTGCATCGTCAATGAGTTTGTCCACTATCGGGCCGCCAATCCCCCTGTCATACATCTTCTTGCGGCTGGCATCTGTTATGGTTTCGGAGAAAAGTGTATTTGTTGCCGACTTTCTCCTGTTGACATTTGGTGTGCTATTTGGAAAGCCCGACTTCTCTGCGGTGCACACCGCGCTGTCGTTCCACAATTTCTCCATTACATGCTTCTTTAGCGCCTCAGCATCTTTGAAAACAGCCATTTGATGGAGACTATGCCCCTGTTCATATATTAAATCTAACTTACGTATGCATTACTATAACATTACAATAGTAATTCTTATATGGGTTTAACGTGTTTAAAAGGGCATGAAGAAGAAAGCCATTGTAGATGAAATAACATCTGAAGGTAAGTCCATTGGACTTCGAAACGTAGACGCTGATCTATACCGCAAGTTCAGGACACGGTGTTTGGAACTCAAACTTGAAAACAGCCATGGATTTGAGCAGGCAATAAAGGTATGGTTAGCTTCAACAGGTGATGATCTATTAACACAGGCTCCACTCAATACCATAAACCCTAATGTACTTGCCGAATTCCGCAGACGATGCGCGCAAGAGAAGCTCGATGCTACATCCGGTATCGCCAAGGCGATGGTGAACTGGATACGCAACTTCGCATTCACTGATCCCATCCCCAAGGAAATTAAGAAGCCTGGCAGGAAGCGGAAGGCGCCATGTTAGCAATGAACTCCGTTGCTATCTATTATGCAACCTGGTTGCTCGCTGTTGTTTCACTTATTGGCACTTACCTGAACATCAAGAAGCAGAAGATATGCTTCGTGATATGGGGATTTACAAACGCGCTCTGGGTACTTTATGATACTTCAATTGGAGCATATGCACAGGCTGCGTTGATGTTAAGTTACTTTGTGCTTGCTGTGCATGGTTTTTATGAATGGAGAAAAGGAACAAAGACGAGCTATATAAAAGTATATGAAAGCGGGAATGTTAATGCTAGCCCAATCGTGCCAGTTGAGAAGGAGAAGATCGTCGGACTGACCACAGCACAAGCCGCACAACTTGGCAACGTGTTCAGTCGGCATGGTGTCCTGCATGAAGCTGGTGAAGAGTAATGTTCAAGGCAAGCATCATTTCCCAGAAACTTGTTGAGTGTATTGATGCTCTCAAGGCTCTCGTAGCTGAGGCAGAATTCTCCATGAAGCCCGAAGGGATCTCTGTGGCTGCAGTTGACGCTTCGAATGTGGCAATGGTCACCTTAGACCTGGCCTCAAAAGCATTTGAATCATATGAAGCTGCGGAAATGATACTTGGTATTGACCTGAAGAAGATGGAGGGAGTTCTTGAAATGTCTGTTAAGGATGAGATCGTGGGGCTTGAGGTTGATGAAGTGAGTCATAAGTTCATAATCAAAATGAAGGGGCTTGCATATACTATGAGCCTGCTCGATCCGGCCAGCATCCGCAAATTATCAAAGATGCCAAAACTTGATCTCCCTGGCAGTGTGACGTTTCGTGGTGAGGACTTGCGCCGCGGGATCAAGGCGACTAAAAAGGTCGGGGACTTTGTCTATATTGGTATCTCAGGCAAGGGTTTCTTCATCGAAGGTATAGGTGATACGGATTCTGTCAAGCTTGAGCTTACCCGGGATGAGGTTATCGACATGAGATCTGCAGACGTTAAGGCCATGTTCTCACTCGATTATCTCCTCGATATCAGTAAAGTATCCAGTAAAGCCGCCGAAGTCACCCTTGAGTTAGGCACAGACTTTCCCCTGCGGATCAAGCATAAAGTGGCTGATGGTAATGGGGAAATAATGTACATTCTGGCACCCAGGGTAGAGAGTTCGTGAGATGAGATTTAAAACTGTGGATCCGGCTGACCTGCCGGATTCCACCCCAATCACTCCCGCAGCACCCGGCTGTATTGCCAAAATAGTGGTAGATAAGCGTGAAATGCGGTGTGCGGTTTCAAAGGAAATAGACAGGATGCAAGTTGACCTGAAGGATCACAGGTTGTTCTCATTGCCATACGGCCAGTTCCCGGATGCAAAGACCAGTGCCGGCATTGACCTTGAGTTCAGAACGCTTTCTATCGGGGACTATGTGCTCAGTGACAGGGTTGGAGTCGAGCGAAAGACCAGTGATGACTTCCTCAAAACACTCCTTGAACGGCATGAATTATTCTCGCAGCTCATGGACTTGAAGATGGCATACAAGCGACCGCTTCTTGTCGTGGAGGGAGAAGGCGGTCAGAATGCGCTCTTTACTTCCAGGATGATTGATCCTGCATCTATCTGGGGGATACTCGAAGCCATCACTATTGGCTTCCATATCCCGATCCTTTATTCTAACGACTGTGCTGAAACTGCCCGGATACTTTGCCAGATCGCTGTGAGGCAGCAGACACATGAAAGGCGACCGATATCGCTACATGGAAAGCGAAGTCACATGACTCGTAAGCAATTGCAGGAATATGTAATCTCATCTATACCCGATGTGGGTCCCGTGGCTGCGGAGCGCTTACTCAGGCAGTTTGGGAGTGTTGAAGGTGTTATTAATGCCACAAAACAGGAGTTGCTCGAAGTTGATCGGATAGGGCCGAAGATCGCTGAAAAGATACGGATGTTACTGAGTGCGGAATATGTTTCCGAAGAAAGGGGCAAGCATGCGCAGACCTAAGATGCTCACAACTACCATCAATCGCGCCGCCTTCGCCGAGAAGATGAAACAGGTTGCAGAGAGCGGGCACTTTTATGAGTATAAATGTATCACTGCCTTTTGGACTTGTCGTATCGATGGGGTGAAGCTGCCTGCTGAGATTGTGTTCCTGGTAGGTCAGTCGCCTTACAGGTTCACCGCTATTTCGATTGACAGGGTTGAGATCTCCACGATTCCTGAATATGCGCGCGAGATACTGTCAAAGATATCCAGTCCTGGTGATGGGCTGGTGTATGTGTACAGTATTAAATGCAAACCAATAATCGTACCCAGGGGCGCCGTGTCAGCGAAACAGCTTCAACTTGGGGCATTCGCACCCATAGAACCGAGCGATACGGAGATTGCACCATGTTAATGGTGGCAATCATCACATGGGGAAGGGATTTTGAACTGCATCCGGTGGCATCACGCGAAGAAGTAGTGCATCTTAAGAAAGCTCTTTCGAATGGTTCGGGACCCAAGAGAGACAGGGATTTCGTCTTCCATGAAGGTAATCTTCTGTGCCCGGTGACGCTTGACCGCACACACAGGCAGCTCTCTGAAGATGAAGTCATAGAGTTCCTGAGAGGTGAGGCTTGGCCCAAGTTGGTTGAGGAAGGGAGGATCAAAATGAAGAACGGAAAACCGATCCTCATCCGTGAGGGGATAGAGCAAACACAGACGGGTGGAGTGACAGTAACCCAGGCGCTTCGCGATGCTTTTAAGAGTTAATGGCTAGGGAAGTGCCGGCAGTGTAGGGAATGTAAACAATTTTGCTGATACTTCTATAAGCATTTTCTTTCATCTTTATATATACTCTTCTACTTGTTCACCGAAGAACACACTCCATTGATTCAGGATAATGCCCCAGTCACAGAGATGCACAGTCCATTTTTCAAGATTCATCAAATCACTATCAAGTATCAATATTCCACTCTACCTCGCGATTAAATATATCTGACTTTTTTTCTCTTCTTACAATCAATCTATGAGTTCCGTCTTTTGAAACCACGGCCTTTGCAGTTCTTGGAAACGAATTTGCATTTGATGAAAAGAAATCCGAATATGCACCCGTATCATAGAAAAGTAAATAATCTCCTCGAATTGGTTTTCTTATTAATTTATTTTTTATCTTACAAAGAAGATCCCCTGTAAAACACAAATTCCCTGCAACAAATGTTTCAAAGTGTTCTCCTTCTTCGATATTATTAGCAATTTCTATTCTATGCAACTGCTCTGGAACAGCAGTTCCAAGCGTATAGGAATTTACGCCGATATCCAAATGAATTATGTTCTCTCCACGCGGGGTTTTTGAAACATGGCCAATTTTTGCAATTGTCACTCCTGCATTTCCCACAATACTTCTCCCCGGTTCGATAACAAACCTTGGAGATCCGATTTCGTCTAATTTTTCCTTGAAAGTCTTATTTTCAGAAAAATTTTCATTAAGCAATTTTTGGATGAATACATCTGGTGTATATTCAATTGAAAGTTCCTCCCCGATCCATTCCAGCTCATCTGATTCTGAATTATATTCATATCCGATGAATTCATTCGCCCATGAATAGTTTTCATTCCTCGTATTTTTGATTTTTGTTTTAATTATGCCCCATTCTTTCTTATTAAAGTAAGGTATGCCCAGGCCTCCTCCGATATCGATTTCATTTATTTTGAATCCCATTTTTTGTGCTTCTTTGGAGAGATGGATGAGTTTATCAAGAACAATGTAATATGCGTTAATATCTGTTATTTGCGATCCAAGATGAACCATTAAACCGTTGGGTTCCAGCATATCCATGCCCAATACTTTCTGGAACACAGAATTCGCTCGTTTTATATCAATCCCAAATTTACTCCAGTCGCTTGATGTTGAAATCGCCCGTGAAGTAATATGCTTAACAGGAAAACCCGAAAGCCTTAGATTTATTTTTGCAGGAATTCCACATTTTTGTGCAATTGCATTGATAATCTTCAATTCTTCTTCAGGATCAACACTTATCACTATTTCTTTTTTTATACATTCTTCCAGATAAGCATCACTTTTGCAATTCCCATTTGCGCGAATTTTCTCTGCTGGAATTCCTGCATTGAGTGCTAATTCCAGTTCATACTCTGAAGAAACATCCGCTCCAGCTCCTAATTTAGCAAGAAGGTTAAGAACATAATAACTTGTGTTTGCCTTAACCGCATAACAAATAAGATGATTTTTGTATTCTTTTTCAAGACTTTCCTGGTATTTGTTATAATTTTCCCTGATTATATCGTCGAATAAAATATACAATGGTGTGCCATATTTTTCTGCAAGCACAACCATATCAACACCAAATATTTTCCGATGACTTCTTTCTGTCTTACCAATATACTTTTTCCATGATTCTTTATTTTTGATCATTTCAACACACCTGCAATCTAAAGTGAAATTGAACTATATACACTTGAATGCTGCTATTACCTATATTCATTCCATAATATAAAAAATATAAATCAATAACAGTATAGAATCTTTAGACCGAGGATTTAACACCTCAGTTATAAAAAACATGTGTATTATAAAAAAGTAGACGAGGCATTTTCTCATGTCTATTTATAGATAAAGATACAATCGCCCCTTCCACAAACATTGGATGAAATTTCCTGTAGCTTTCATGCACTTTGCTAAAAGTGCACAACACAAAATGTCTCTCCCTCGCCCCCAATCTCTCATGCTTCCGTAGTTAATTCATTATTATTCCATTTTTCATCAAAATCTTTCTTCATTCCTTCCAAAGATTTTTCATCAATTATATGGAAGCCATATAAAAGAATAGGGTCCTTCTCTTCAGGCGTATATATCCAAAGAACAGCCCATTTTGGTTTCTCCTCACTATCCGTTGCTAAGATGTAATCTAGCATAGGATGACCAGCCTCATACATTCTTCTCTCGAAATTTTGTTTCCATGATTTGTCTTTTACCCAGTTTGATTGCTGTTCAGCTAGCTCTTTATTTTTTTCATTAAATGCATACAGCCTCTTGATTTTTACTCCGTTTTTCAGGGCTTTTTTATTTGCTTCTATATATGGTTTAACATAGTCACTTTTCCAAGAAACGAGGTTACATGCAAAAATGATATCTCCATCCTCTAGTTCATCAATCAACTCTGCACCCCTATTCCAAGCAGATCCTGGCACCAATAGACTACCACTTTGTTTATTATTTATCTGATCAATTTTTTTTTCAATGTTCGCTATATTATTAGTTAAATCTACAGCGCTTGCTTTTGGTTTAAGTTCTTCATGAATTTTGTCTGTTTTTTGTAATAAAAAACCGATTATAATGAAGATTGGTACGATTTGCCACCCCTCAGGAATTATTGACTGTAATTGAGGAAAGGAAAAAATGAGAAGTTGGAATATAGCTAACACGAAACTAAAGGCCATGTACATATTGAGATTAAATTTTTCTTTTGTATCTTCTTGTGTTGAGCCTGTCATTACTTTTTATCTCCTGTGAGAAAGTAAATAATCATTAGACTTATCCAATAGACCGTAACGGTCGGTTGCAACAGAGGTCAGTGGTTTTTATTCAATAAATACTTATGTCTTTCCAATTATATGAGGTGGAGTATATCCAATCCAAAGAATATGCATGCTAATAGATTGAAGACAACAAAAAGCAGTGATCTTACCAAGCCGTGCGCCTGATGTTCATATTTCAAAGGTTGTTTTGGAATCCCATCACCTCTACGAGCATAAAATAAGTACGAGACCTGTATAAGAAGCATCAACCTATTATTTCTTATTTTTCAACTAATATTATTTGAAGTGAACGGTTCTATGGTTATATGTGGTTTTATGTGGAATTGTGATGCACTCTGGAATAATTACAGAAACGAATATAAATTATCACGACGATCTTATTTTTAAGTCGTACCTGCACAAAGTCTACCGTCTCCACCTAAAGTCGCTTAAAAATGGTACTTTAGGTGGGAGGTTGACGATATCGCTCGCTCCATTTGTCGAAGGTTCCCCCTGCACTCCAATAAATCCAAATTAAGATGGCTTTTTCAGAAAAAAGTTTTGGCGAGCCCCCAACGTAAATAAGAAGAACTAAATCCTAAAGTTTCCGACAAAGCCCCGCCTGGACACCGGAAGACCGGGGTCGGTGGAAAAGCAAGTAATACTACAACAATCCCCCTTCGCTTGAATGATTGCTGTTCTCCTGCAATATCTAGTTCTCTCCCCTCCTATCCAGTCCATAATCCTCATGCTTCGTGGCGCGATAGCCTTGCGGCGATTGAGCGTCCTACTATCATCTATCCGCCCGCAGGCGGCGCACGATCATCCCCTGGCCGGGCTTTAGCACCATTATTCCGATGTCAAAAGACGGCGCGCCATTCCTGAAAGAGGGGATACGGATGCATGAAAAAGAAGTATTATTGATATCCTAAAAGGCACGATATTCGCAACAAAGGGAGATGCCAGAATCGAGATAAAGGGAGCAATCAAGAGCAGACTGGTCTATTTCTCGATGTATCAGTCGATTGAATACTGGTTGTTCACAAATCTTTTAAAAATTTCATAGACTTGATAATCAGAAGCTATTGGGTCTATTGCATGCATAAATGGTGATCCAAAAATACCTGCCTGAAGTGCAGAGTTAGGGTATATTTTTAAATTTTCAACTTCTATCACATGCCTAAAATTGGTGTGAAAATCAGTTGCAGGATAAGTAGCACTATCAAAATGGTATTTTTTGCTTACAGTTGCAGCAATAAATTTCTTATCATTCGGGGTTTTAGGCACAAATACGATATCACCAATATTCATATTCAACATATGATTCAAAATATTCTTTCTGCCCATAGCATCGGAACATTTTGATTCACCAATTGCTTCACCCCAATATTTACAACAGGCTATTAAAAAATTCTCAACCCATTCCTTATCTGACAGTGTTAAATCAAGTCCAGGTACACCCCATCCTTGCCTTAATCTGCCATGACGATATAACTCGTCATGAATCCAACTTACATCACCATCAAAATTAATACGTGTGCGTTTACTATTATTTATTTCCGCTCGCACTTTATCCTTATCTATTCCCGTAGGGCAATATCCAATAGGTTCTCCTCCAGAATAACCTTTTGTGATTCTAAAAACCCACATTTTCATTTATTTTCCTCATATGTGCACTACTTAATATTCTATCTACATCTTTTTAATTTGATATATATTTTCTTGCTAAGTGTTAATTTCCACACATCTGGGGCAGATTCATTCCATTAAAAATGAAGCCTGAGTAGAATTCCAGTTATATCGACACTATATTCTGGTTACTACTGCTTTAAGTTTTATGTAACAATAGTCTTGTCCAGCGTGATTCCAGTAACAAAAAAAAGAACAATTATTTTTATACTTCTCTGCAGTTGCTGCACAGCTATCTGCTTTGAGCTTTCTCCTTCCGCATGCGCACCTGTCATAGTCGCCATCGTGCTGATAGACAGGCTGGAGAGGGATGTGAACATGCCCATTATTATTGAACATCTCGCCTCAAAGGACAACTGCTGCAAGCATTCCCATTCTTATTATTCCCGACCGGGGGCTTGCAGTGACCCACAGGATAGCTGAACCCTTTGCTTTCGCATGGAAGTCTCGTTTCATTCTGTATATTCATACCGGCTCCCACCTGTATCCATAAGACACACCGCCGGGCAGGAGATCCAGGACCACGTTATCGCAGGCTTTCGGATCGTTGAACACAAGCACGCGCCTGAAACCGTTGCAGCATTTCTCAGCGTCTTCCTTAAAGAGCCAGGCGTGGTTGCCTGACTTGCATTTGTGGGTCATACTATCACTTCGCGCTGGGAATCTTCGAATGCCTCCACGCGCAGTGCTTATGCGATATTATCATAACTTGCTGTCACAAGATCCGGACGCTCGGTAACAAACTGGTTCATCCGTCTGCATGCTTCAATGATCATCGCCCGTTTGATCATATCCACGAGCAAGAAGCGATGGCAATTACCTACGCGTTCAAAGCATACAAGATACACATCTTTAGTCTTTGCAAGCTCTCCGATCCTTAGCATCTCGACCTTGCATTTCGGATTATCCATCTCCTTCAAAAACCTTGAGATATATCCATCCCAGGTCATCTTTCCCGCTTTATACTCGTTCAGCATATCCCACGAAGGAGATAACACGCTTCCCGCCCTGCGAGTAACATCGATGATTATCGCATCAGGACTCGCTCTTCTCACATTCTCAACATTTCCTAAGTACGTTTCTTTTAAACTCATATGAAATCACGAACTACCGATACTTCGATAATTCGCCCCTGATAATTTTATTTAAAACCACGCGCCCATGACCAACTGCCAACAGGCACGCAGTCACACGAAAAGAGGATTTCCGGATGCGAGAGGATTGATTGCAGCTATCAGAGAAAAGATACAGGACGAGTCAGTGAGGAAAGAATAGATAATGGACGGACAGAAAAAAAAGAGATAGGTGTCATAGACCTCTCTTAAATTTATCAAACCAGAATTTCACAGACGAAGTGGCACTATTGAACATCCTGGCGGTCACTCTTAAACTGAGACCTTCCTTGAAAGCTTCTCTCAGCTTCTGTCGGTCAGCATCGCTGAAGGTCTTATGGTGCTTCATCGGGCTTTCATCTGTAACTTTACGAACGAAAGTTGGGGAATGACCGGTAAGTTTTGCGACTTGCGTATTATTGAAGCCTTTTTCCTTCAACTCTCTTAAACGATCTCTTTCTTCCAGGGAAACTCTTAAAAATCTTCTGGTCGATAGATTTTCGTGTGTTACCGACATGATAATATTACGGATCACGTCATGGTGTCTGTCAAACTTCTTACCGATACTATTTGAAGACATACCATTTCTATATAATTTCAGGATTTCTGTTTTAAGTTCATCAGTAACCGGTCTATGCCTTTCTCGTGGAATGTTGGTTTCCATGATCCTCATTGATTGATATATTTGAGAATCTGC
>Ga0172370_10007890_pt1 | contig 12935 bp, 15 predicted proteins | sample LakKiv5m_FD_114538 | JGI IMG/M metagenome (GOLD analysis project Ga0172370, IMG submission 114538) | Freshwater microbial communities from Kabuno Bay, South-Kivu, Congo - kab_022012_11.5m | ecosystem: Environmental > Aquatic > Freshwater > Lake | place: Democratic Republic of the Congo...
CAAAAGGGTGCGCGTCGCCGTTTCTTGGGTTAATCGTTTTAACACCCCGACCGTTAATCTGATCTCGGATATCGCGCCGCGCGACATAGAAACAACGGTCTCGGGCGGCACGCTCGCCATTACCGTCTTCGATGCCAATGGCGCAGCGGTATCCAATGCCAACATTCACATTGTGAATACGGCGGTTAGCCCGACTATCGATATCACTACGGAAAGCAACAGCGCGGGCAAAGCCATTTTTCCGGGCGCGCCGGAATCAAACGAGGGCTATCAGATCACGGTCACAAAAAACGGTTATTCCACCGATCAGACCTATCCCCGTACTACCCAAATGCCCCACCCAGTTAAACCAAACGCCTCAATCATCGAAAAACAAGTAACTCAAATCAGCTTTGCCATTGACCTCCTCAGCGCTCTAAATATTTATACTTATAATAACGTTCTAATTAGGAACTGGAAAATCAATACCGACTCTGGTTCGGCTGATCAAGCCAGCCCCACCCTGGCAAGCGACCCCAACGGTAATTTCTATTTCGCCTGGAATGATGATCGGCAATCTGGCAATAATCGCGTCTACGCGCAAAAATATAATTCCAGTTTGGTCAAACAGTGGTCCGGAGATCTCCGAATCAGCAACGCCAACAAACAACTCAACGCCTCCATGGCCGGTGACGACAGCGGCAACACCTATATTGCCTGGAACGACGACAGTAGCGGCAATCAGGATGTTTACGTCATAAAGGTTGGCTCAACCGGCGGTAACCCCTGGAATGGCAGTAAAAAAGTCAACACTAACTCCGGCTCAAGTGACCAAATCCTGCCCAATGTTGTTCGTGATGGCGCCAATCTCTATATCAGCTGGACCGACTATCGCAACGGCAATGCGGATATCTACCTGCACAAAATAGACACCAACAAAAATTATGTTTGGGGGAATGAGATTAAAGTTAATTCGGATGTCGGCAACACCAACCAAATCAGTTCTAGGGCCACGGTTTTAAATAATAATGTTTATTTAACTTGGACTGACTATCGAGATGGCAACGCAGATATTTATCTGCAAAAAATCAGTCCGGCCGGAACAAAATTATGGACCGAAGATCTAAAAGTTAATTCTGGTTCAACTGCAACCGATCAGATCTCTCCGGCGCTCGCCAATGACGGGTCGAATATTTATCTTGCCTGGGCCGATAGCCGCGACGGCAGCCCGGCCGTCTATATGCAGAAAATAAACCCGAGCGGCACAAAATTGTGGCTCGACGATATTAAAGCGAGTGAGGCCGGCGACGCTATTGCCGCCACCCCAACCATTGCGGTAAGCAGCGAACCCAAAATTTATTTAGCGTGGATTGATAATCGCAATGGTAATAGTAATTTATTCGGCCAAATTTTCGATACTGACGGCAACCGCCTAAACGACTTTGATGAAAAGATTAATGACGACCTGGGTACGGCTGAGCAAAAACAACCACAAATTATTTTCGATTCAGCCGCCGGTGGCCGAGTAATTTACGCTTGGGTGGACGACCGGAATGGCAATGATGATATTTACGCCAGCGGTTATAGCGGCACCATCCCCCTACCCCATGGTAATGTTCCTGTAATTATTAAGAGCTCAAAATTAATCGCGACTAATCCAAATACATATAAATACAATCAAAATTTTACTACCGACTCCCAGGGTTCCCTGACCCTGCCGGAAATGGAATGGGACAGCTACACCATCACTGCAAGCGGCCACACGATTAAAAATGCCAACCCGGGTAATCCAGTCCCTCTTGACCCAGACGCAACCCAAACCGCCCAGCTTTTCGTAGAATAAAGCAAAAATATGAAAATGATTAATTATAAAAATTCTGGTTTTACTCTCCTGGAAATTATTCTGGCTATGGGAATCTTTATCGTTGTGGCTGGTCTGGCTTATAGCTTTGTCCACACTAATTACCAAGCGGCAAATTTTGGTCACGAACAAAACGAAGCAATTGAATCAGCGCGCAAAGGTATTGAAACTATGGTTGAGGAAATACGCGAGAGCGGCCAATCCGCCCAAGGGGGTTATATTATTCTGGAGGACCAACCGCAATCATTAAAATTTTATAGCGACGTAGATAAAGATGGTATCAAAGAACAGGTCCACTACTGGCTCGATGGTAGTAATTTTAAAAAAGGCATTATCAAGCCAACCGCGGACGGACAGTACCTAGATACTGACGAGACCTCGGCTATCCTTTCTCAATATGTCCGTAACGGTTCCAAGGCTGTTTTTATATATTACGATGCTGATTATCCGGTCAATATGGCCAATAATCCTCTACTATACGAGGCGGCATCTATTAGCTCTATACGATTAATCGATACCTATCTTGAAATCAACGTGGATATAACGCGCGCCCCTGATTCTTATATTCTGGAATCCAAGGCCAATATCAGAACGCTAAAAGATAATTTATAACAATTTCAAATTTCCAATATCAAATGTCAAATTATTTGTTATTTAATTACTCATTATTAATTGGAAATTGGTCCGCCGGCTGGCGGATGGATATTTGAAATTTATTTGTACATTGTTTCTTGTATCTTGAAATTTATTTTATGCCTAATTCTAAAGGAAACTGCGGTTCAATTTTAATTACCATTCTCGTTTTCACGAGCGTTTTTTCTATTTTTTTAATCGGTCTGGTTAGTCTAGTTCTCTCTCAACAACGCCTAGTCGATCGCAAAATCGCCTCGGACAAGGCGCTCCAGATTGCCGAGGCCGGTATCAATTATTACCGCTGGCACCTAGCCCACGCCATTAACGACTACGCTGACGGCACCGGCCAAACCTGCGATCCGTGCGGACCATATACCCATACCTACAGCGATCCACGGGGTGGCGTAATCGGCCAATACAAAATAAAGGTTACCCCCCCGCCGACCGGCTCAGATATAGTTACTGTTGAATCAACCGGCTGGCTTAATCTCTTTCCCAATCGTAAGAGAAAAGTCGCGGTTCAATTCCGTCGCCCATCGCTGGTCAAATATGTCGTAATCGCGAATGACGCTATGCGCTTTGGCGCGGACACAGATGTGTACGGCGAGGTTCATAGCAATGGCGGTATCCGTTTTGACGGCGTGGCGCATAATATTATTTCTTCCAGCCGTACGACCTATATCGACCCGGATAGCACCGGCCTCTGTACTATTGATTCTCAAAATCATAACAAATGCCCCGGGGTTTGGACCAGCCAGACCGATCCCAACACGGTCTTTCTTGCCGGGATTGATTTTCCGGTGCCCGTGATTGATTTTAGCGGCATGACTACCGACCTAAACAAATTAAAGACACTAGCTTCCAATAACGGGGTCAAACAAAATAATTATCTCTGGATTGGCGATGGCATCTACCTTGGTCCTTCCTCAAAGCAAGGATATTTGTTACAATTTAAGGTAGTAAACAATATCACTAAAGTCGATATCTTCCGAGTCAAGAGTCAAACTAACAGTTGCAACAGCCAAGGAACTTATGGCGTTTCCTCAACTGATGAGGTGGCGACCAACCTCGTTATGCCCAACAATGGAATTATTTTTGTGGAAGATAACGCCTGGGTGGAAGGACAGGTTTATAATACCGGCCTCGCGGTTGCAACCGCCAGATTCCCAGACACAACCGATACTAATAAAAATATTTATATCAATAACGACCTTGTTTATTACGGCGATTACGATACCAGTAAATTGAATACTACTATTGGCTTAATTGCCCAAAAAAATATTTCCGTTGGACTTTTTAGCGAGGATGATCTGGAAATTGACGCCGCCCTCTTGGCGCAAAAGGGCCGTATCGGCCGTAATTATTATAGCGGGGATAGCTGCGATAATACTTATTACAAAAGAAATTCAATTACCATCAAGGGTGCTCTTGCGACCTACGGCCGCTACGGCTTTAGCTGGACCAATTCTCAGACCGGAAAATGGAGCTCTGGCTACCACTACAGAAATCTTATCTTTAATGACCAGCTGAGAGCTTCCCCGCCACCCAGCTACCCCGTGGCCGGAGAATATACTTTTCTCAGCTGGAAAGAAATGCCGACAGCGAATGAATAAAATCGTTATTTGATTCTATAACTTATCTAATAATTTATCCGCTCAAATTGCTTTCAATCCGCTTTTATTTGCGTTTTCAATATGTTTAACCTAACTCGTCCCCTACCCTTTGGACTAGACATTAGCGACTTTTACCTTCGCTTGGTCCAGTTATCACAAAAAGGAGGAAAATTAAATGTCACCTCTCTTGGCGAGGTCCCGCTGCCTCCCGGCTGTATTATCGATGGCGAAATTGTTAATGAAGAAAAAACTGTTATTGTTCTTAATCAACTTCTAAATAATACTAAACCTAAAAGAATAACCAGCCGCGAGGTGATTGCCGTCCTGCCAGAGCCAAAGACCTTCATTAAGCCCGTAGAAATAATTTGGCCAGCAATTGACTCCAGCGGCGGTAACAAACCGGATCAGCCGATTAATTATCGTGATATAATTATTCAACAAATAAAAAAAATTATTACCTACGATGTGCCAATTGAAACCGATGAATCAAAAATAGCTTATCAGATTTTGAGCGGTAGACCGGGCCGACCTGGGGAAAAAATAAAATTACTGGTCGGTATTTCTACCAAAAAAATTACCGAAAGCTATACCAGATTATTGGAGGCCGCGGAGCTGATTCCAGCCGCCCTAGAAATTGAGGCTGTGGCCATCTCGCGCGCACTTATTAATCAATCTTTGTCCAAAACTGACATGGGAGCGAAAATCATTATTGATCTCGGCGCCACAAGAACCGGTTTTATTCTTTTTAATAACAATGTAATTGAATATTCTCTTTCTATCCCGGTCTCCGGTAAACAATTAACCGATGTGATTGCCCAAGAATTAAAAATAAATTTACCAGAAGCAGAAAAAATTAAAAAAAGCTACGACCTAAGCTCTGCGACTAGCGATAGCACCGGGCAGGCGCTTAACCCGCTAATTGACCTATTGGTAGTCAAGGTAAAGGAAGCTACTGATTTCTGCCGCGAACGAGATAATAATCAGTGCAAAATAATCAAAGAAATCGTACTTTGCGGCGGCGGAGCAAATTTTAACGGTATTGAAAATTTATTCAAAAACAAACTAAATATTGCAACAACAAAAGGTAACCCCTGGATCAACTTTAACGCGAAACTGATACCGCCAATCAGTGCCGATCAATCTTTATCCTACACCACCGCGATCGGTCTCGCCCTACACGATTATTATGTTAAATCTTAACTTACTCAGTCAACAAAAACTGGCCGCCTACGAAAGAAAAAAACTCTACTCGGCCACAAAAACCATGCTGGAGTTTTTACTGTTCAGTATTATTATCATTGGTATTATTGTAGTCACGGCCAAGGCCATATTACAAATTAGCTTCAACTCTCTTATAGAAGAAACTACTCTGGTGACCAAAAATACCACTTTTTTTAATCAGGAAATTGTCGAGCTGAACCAAAAAATAAAAGAAATCAAAACCGCACAAAATAATTATATTTTCTGGAATCACTATCTTTTGCCGATTGTCAATAAAATCCCGGCTGAAGTCAAAATCAGCCAATTGGACTTGGGCCAATCGGATAAAAAAATCGTCATAAAAGGCGTCGCTCAAAATCGGGAGGGTCTACTGGGACTAAAGCGGGATCTGGAATCACTAGATTTTGTTTCCGAGCTTCGCTCGCCCATCGCCAATATTCTGCAAAGCCAAAATATTAATTTTGAATTTACCCTGATTCTGAATATATGAATAAGCTAAAAAAATTTTTAAGCAATAATCTAATTATTATTGGTCTGATCGCCCTAGTTATTGTCGGCCTGACCGCTTTCTTAATTTATCCTAATTATCGACAAATTATCGCGATTAGCCGAGAAATTTACGATCAAAAAATCAATCTAGAAAAAAATTACCAGCGAAGCCAAGAAATAAAAGAATTGTATAAAAATCTAGCTACCATCAAAAATGGTCAAAAAAATATAGACGGTTCATTCGTTTTTGAAGGCCAAGAACTGGAATTTATTACCGCCCTGGAGAGTCTGGCAAAAAATAACGGCCTTAGACAAGATATCAATCTCGGAACCCCCACGCCAAATCATCAATTTCAAAAGCTCACCATCCATCTTGAGATCGGAGGCGACTTTGTCCCAATCGCCAAATATCTATCTGAATTAGAAAAATTAAATTATTATATTAGTATAAATAAAATTAATATTAAACCAGTGACCGCTACAGCAGATGATCCGGGCGCAATTCAGGCCTCGCTAGACGGCGAGATCTATTGGCAACCAATTAAATAATTATGATTAAATTCAGTTTAATAAAAAAATATTTGATTATTGCCACGAGCATAATTATTACCGCTATTTTTGCTTTTAGCGCTTGGTTTATCTACGAAGAAGTCTATAAAAATATCATTCTCTCCCCGTCTTTACGCGAGCTTCAAATTGTCGCCGCCTATCAAATTCCGGATATGAATAATTTTGATATCGTCAGTAAAAAGATAATGGAAAAAATACAAGGCGATAATATTGATTGGGCCACCGTCCACGATCCATTCAAAAATACTGCCCTTGCTCCGCCCGAGATCAACCAGCCCAAAGATAAAACGAAATCGTCCAACAATAACCAAACATTAAAATAATTTATAAAAAATCCCTCCGCACTAAACGGAGGGATTTTTGGATATCCAATAATTAAAATTTAAATTTTTATTTATTTCGGCGCTATCTTTCTCAATTTACCGACTATTTCCAGTAAAATCGCCAGAAATTTATCTGCCTCATCCATAGTATTTTCCTTGCCGATGGTAATCCTGATTGATCCATGCGTTTCTTCCTCTTTTCTTCCCAGAGCCAATAATACATGGGAGGGCTTTAATGATCCGGCCGAACAGGCCGAGCCAGTGGAAATCGCAAAACCGGAGTCATCCAAAAGTAAAAGTAAACTTTCACCTTCCGCGCCGATGACAGTAAAATTAATATTGGATGGTACTCGTTTCTCCAAATCACCATTAATTAAAATATTATCCACCCGAGACCTTATCCCATCCAAAATATAATCGCGCAATTTGGCGATTTTTTTGTTTTCTTTCTCCCGATTTTTCTCATCTGAAAGCAAATCAATGGCCGCGCTGAGCCCCACAATTCCCGGGGTATTCATTGTGCCGGAACGGATTCCATACTCCTGATGGCCGCCAAAAGTAATCGGCTCAATCGGCGTTCCATTGCGGACGTAAAGCGCGCCGATGCCCTTCGGGCCATAGATCTTGTGACCAGAGAGAGATAATAAATCAACGCCCAACTTATCAACCGAGCAATTGCAATAATTCAACGCCTGTACCGCGTCAGTATGAAAATAAATTTTTTGTTTTCTGCCCCGATTTGCCTCCTTAACCATCTCGCCAATCTCGCCGATCGGCTGGATCGTGCCGATCTCGTTATTGACATACATTATAGAGATTAAAATCGTGTTATCCTTAATCGCCTTTTCAACCTCGGCGGTCTCAACTAAACCGCTATCATTTACTCCGACGTAAGTTACCTCGGCCAAACCCATTTTTTCCAAATATTGACATGGTTCCAAAATTGCCGGGTGTTCGATTCGCGAAGTGATAATATGTGGCTTTCCCTTTCCCCCATATCCCCGCGCCATTCCCTGGATGACCATATTGTCCGACTCGGTCGCGCCGGAGGTAAAAATTACCTCGCCGGTCTTGCAACCAAGAAACCTCGCCACGTTTTCTCTTGCTTTATCTACGGCAAAAATCGCTTCTTGACCAAAACTGTGGATAGAAGAAGCATTGCCAAATTTATTGGTAAAAAATGGTTTCATCGCCTCAAAAACGCTTTTATCTACCGACGTCGTCGCCGAATGGTCAAAATAAATTTTTTTATTCGCCATAAAATAGCTTTTAATTATTAACTTTTAACCAATCCTTAGCTTTCATTTACTTAATTGAAAATTCATTGAAAATTACCCGTCCGTCAAGGCGGACGGGTGCGCCTCGGGCGCAAAAACTAGAAACTAAAAATTACTCCGCCCTTACCTCTTTTACCCCCTTAACTTTCTTCTTTAATTCAGCTTCGATCCCTTGCTTCAGCGTAATACCAGCCATAGGGCAATGCGAGCACATACCAAGCAAGCTGACATTAATTACGCCGGTCTTTTCACTGGCGCTCACTAGCCTAATATCGCCGCCGTCCGCTTCTAGCATCGGCCGAATTTTATCTAGGGCACTATCAACTCGCTGCCTAAAGTCTGGTTTTGTTTTCTTTTTGGTTATTTTTTTCATACTAAAAAATTTTTATTTATTCTTGCGGGGCCGTTTAGCTGTAGGACAAGACATGGCTCGCCCTGAACGGTTCCTATAATTTTTAATTGCTACTTTGAGCGCTTCCTCGGCTAGAAGAGAGCAATGCTGTTTTGCCGGCGGGACATCGCCGCCGAGCGCCTTAATCATCGCCACGCGATTAACCCTTAGCGCCTCATTTAGCGTTTTACCCTTGACCATCTCGGTCAGGACCGAGGTGTTGGCGATGGCTACCGCGCAGCCGAGGGTTTCAAATTTAATTTTATCAATGATTTCCTTTTTACCGACTTTTTTGATTTTCAAATAAAGCTTCATTACATCGCCGCACTGCGGGTTGCCCGCCTCGCCCACCGCGTCTGCGTCTTTAATCACGCCCTGATTTTTCGGATGGCGAAAATGTTCCATAATAATGTCATTATACATATCTTTTAATTTATTAATTTTATTATTCGTTTTTATTCGTTCTTATTAGCTTAAATTAGCGACTTATTATTATCTTCGTCCCGATCGGCGTCCAATCATAAAGCAGTTTTGCCGGGCCAACGCCGAGGCGTACGCAACCATGCGACGCCGGCCGCCCCAGGTGATCCGCGCCCTCTTTCACGCCATTCGGCCACTCGGGTAATTCATGGATCGCGTACATGACGTTTTTGTAAAAAGCCATCCAATACGGCATCCACAGTTGTCCCGCCCTTGACCAAATCCGCAGGCCCTTTTTCTCTATTTTGAAATCCCCCGTGGGTGTCGGCATTGCCGCCGTGCCGGTGGAAACCGGGAACGAACCCAATTGCGCGTAGCCAAGGAAATATTTGAGACGTTGGTCGGAAATATCAATCTCAATTTTTTTCTCCAACTTTTCCGGCTTGGGGTTAATCGGACTATAACCGTTTTTTACCTCTTCTCCGTCTGAATAGCCGTCGCCATCCGTATCGGAATTATTCAGCTTTGTATGAAAAGCCAATTCCAGCCCATCGCTCAGGCCATCATTATCAGTATCAACGTCAAGTAATCTCACGCGATCGCCATGAAGCGGCGAATAACCATTTATCAATTCCTCATTATCACCATAACCATCACCATCCGTGTCCTGATTATGCGGGTCGGTAAGATAAACATTTATCTCTTTATCGTCACTTATTCCGTCCCCATCCGAATCCACCTCCGCGGCTACTGCCGGTCTTAGCAATAAAAAACCAGATATAAAAATTATCGTAAAAATTTTTCTAAACATATTTATCGTGGACTTTCTAATAATTTAACAATGTAGTAATTTAACATTTTAGCAATTTAAAACCTCTTGAACTTTATCCGCCAGCTGGCGGATTGAACTTTTAACCATCTATTTCAGTAAACTATTCAATCTAATCCCTCTCAACGTCTTTTTCACCTGTCCGTCTAGCTTCAACCACACTTTCCTCGTCTGGCAGCTCCTATTATGGCACGAGCACCCGGTATCAACGCAATGATACGGCGCGACCGTGTCCTCAAGTGCCGAAAAAATTTCCAAAACATTTATTTGCTTCGGCGATTTTACGAGCTCGTATCCGCCCGATTGGCCCTTAACGCTTTTAACCAATCCGGCCTTTTTTAGCTTGGCTGCGAGCCGCTCCAGATATTTAAAAGATATTCCCTCTTTCTCCGCCAGCTGCGCGAGCGAGTAAGAACCTTTTTTGTAATTTTTCGCCAGCGCGATCATCGCCCGAAGACCATATTCAGACCGAGTGGAAAACATCATAATTATAGCATAAATACCTACTAAAATAGTAGGTATTTACATATTATCATACCGAAAAAACCCTGTCAAATTATTTATTGTTAGCTTAAATCCGCTCTTATTCGCTTATATTCGCGGCTGTATTTATTTCTTATTCGCTCCCATTCGCGTCTTTCTTATTCGCTTTCCCTATAATTATCATCATTGGCGCCCCATTATAGATATCCCCGCCATTCCAGTCGTGGGTATTTTTTGTCAGAACATCGTATTTGTATTTATAATTTTTTCCGAGGCGCGTCCCCGGATCATTGGTTATAAATTCATCGCGGTCATAACCCTTTACCAGAAGCATGTGATAAAGCGGCCCCTCGCCCGTAAAATTCGGATTGCCGATATCCCGCCCGGTTAGAGGCAGGATAATGAGATTGCCCATTGCGAGCTCCTGTTTAATTTTATCAGTATTAACTTCCGTAGAAACCTCCGCTTTCAGATTATAAAAATCGCGCGCCATTATCGCTACCTTCTCCGTATCTATAGACAAATTTTCGCCAAATTTTTCCAGTTCCCACGGCTCCGCCCGCCGCAACTCTTCCTCCATTATTTTCTCGTCCAGAGGTAAATTATTAAAATAACGATACGCCATAATAAGCGACGCCTCCTCGCACCCGTCCTCAAAAAACGCCACATCCCACTTGCCAAACGGCGCCTGCCGGCTAAATGGTATATTCTGATCAAAGGTCGCGGGTTCGCCTCGGCTCGTCTCCGGCGAGACGGGGAGATTATCGGCCGGCGCCGGATTTTTTACTTCCGTCACTTTTTCCTCTGCCGCGGAAACTACCGCCTTAACCGTGTCTTCAACCTTATCCTTGACTTCCCGAACCGCCGCGCCAGCATTAAAATTCTCATTATTATTCTGGCGGTTAATATTCTGCGTGGCGCACCCCGAGAGAGATAAAATTAAAAATAAAAATAATATTTTTTTCATATATTTTATTTTATCAGAAAAATTGGATAAAGAAAAGAGCCGTCCAGATGAACATCGGGACGGCCTTGCTTTTGGTGGGAAGAAAAAGGGGGAAAGAAAGAAGGGAAAAATCAGGAAACTGCCTCGCGGGAACGCAGAAAGGCATCGTCCTCGTCGGGACTGCAGCAGTAGACATTCAGCTTGCTGCCGTCCCAATCCACCCTCGGCACACCACCATCACGAAAGCGCGAGGCAACACACAAGGTGATGCTTTGCACATCAAGATGCTGGCCGCCGGTTTTCCAGAAATACCACAACTCAAGGAGCAGGCGCTCCAGAAGAGTGATATTTTGGGGTGGGATTTTAGTTTCGGCAATCCTGTTGGCCGAGAGGTTTTTGAATTCCTCGTCGGCTTCCACCCGATCGCGGAGGCGGATAGCGTAGGTGCCGTCGCGATTGGGATCGCGCTCATTGACCGGCACCGATTTATCCAAGTCGTTATAGAATTTCCAACTTGGATATTTTTTTGCGCCCTTGGCGTAAACGCTATTGAGCGTCAGGTCCTTAAGCGCGATGACGAACCAGCCAAAGCCCTCTCGTTCGTCGGGGATGGCGACGGCGGACAGATTCACGTCGAGGTTAAAAACCTTTTTGTAAAATTTCGTCCACTCGGCGCGCCAATGAGCCGCGTCGTCCGGCTCGGCAACCCCGAGAAACAACTCGTGAAGTTTTTTGGCCAGCAATCCTCGGCGGATCTGATTGCCGATCCAGTGCTTCATCTGTTCGTCGGAAAGCTCGGGCAGGCTTTTTATTACTGCCACAATAAATTCCCCGAACAGACCAAACGGTCTTTTCGGCGGTTTATCCCGCCTCTTATTTCGGGCATTCCCATTCATGGGCATTCCCTCCTTCTGCCGCCTTTACGGCTGTTTTACACCACCGAACCATTCGGAGCGATACTTTATCTAACCATACCCACAGGAAAAGTCAAGTCCTTGACAATCTTTTTATTTTTGATATCATATAGCCAAATTAGTTTCCAACCATTAGTCATTATTAATTAGTAATTATTTTTCTATGTCCCATAAGAAAGCGGGCGGCAGTACATCCCTCGGCCGCGATTCACAAGCCCAACGCCTCGGCGTTAAGCTTTATGGCGGTGAATACGCCAGGTCAGGCGCGATCATTATCCGCCAGAGAGGATCCAAGTTCCGCCCGGGTAAAAATGTTCTCAAAGGCAAGGACGACACCTTGTTTGCCAAGGTTGCCGGCGTGGTGAGTTTTCTCAAGAAAAAAGTTCGCAAATTCAACGGCAAATTGGAACAAACCATCATGGTTAATGTTTCCCCAGTAAAGAAGTAAATGTTTATGAAATCCGCTCCGTCCCGCAATATGCGGGAAGGAGCGGATTTTTTTATCCCAAAATTTTCAACAACTCCCTCTCGCCGGGGGTTTGGGGGCGGCAACTAAGCACCAAGGCGAGCACCACAAAGAGGCCATACTGAAGAGCGCATTGCCGCTCCTAAAACTTTTTGGTCACTTTTTAGTTATAAAAAGTGACGAATCAGCTCACGGCAAGAACGATGCCAAAAAACAAACGACTCGCGACGAGAGAAAAAAATCAAAACCCCTGTCTCACACCCAACAAGAACCCCATATCTCTATCAAAATGCGAGGGAAATTTTTGTACGCCAAATTTATTTTCCCGCAAAATATTTTCTAATTTCTTATGATTATTTTTTGCAAAATCGTGGTATTCCAAAATAATCGCCCCGATCGCCGCAAAGTCATCTTTTTCTAGACCATCAAAAATCTCATACTCCCCGCCCTCCACATCCATTTTAACTAAATCAAACTTTTTCACCCCAATCTTTTTTGACAAATCCGAAAAAGAGTAGGC
>Ga0172370_10007891_pt1 | contig 12934 bp, 6 predicted proteins | sample LakKiv5m_FD_114538 | JGI IMG/M metagenome (GOLD analysis project Ga0172370, IMG submission 114538) | Freshwater microbial communities from Kabuno Bay, South-Kivu, Congo - kab_022012_11.5m | ecosystem: Environmental > Aquatic > Freshwater > Lake | place: Democratic Republic of the Congo...
AGGATATGCCGGGAAAATCCTTGAATGAGTGGAACTGTACCCAGGAAGGGGATTTTAGCTTAGCAGATGAATTGACCGGGAAACAAAGGTGTGAATCTTTGCAAAACAAATCCGGGAAAAGGAAAACAGGAGGATGAAGAAATATGGTCAGAGAAAATAGTCCTTGCTAATGCTTAGAAATTTGAAGACAGAATCGGGAGAAAGCAAAATGTCCTGATGAATCAATGATTACAGGTTTGTCAAAAAGCCGAAAGTAAAGGGTATCAGCAACCAGTGAACTTTTGCATAGGAAGGTCCGATGTTAAAGCATCCAAAAAAGCTTTTTATGAAGCTATTCAAGCAATGATTTTATCAAGCAATCCCTCAAATCGGTATAATATTGGATATTGATTTTAGTAATCATTTCATCAGATAAGTCATTCAATTGTTTTCTTGCATTTAAAGGAATGAGCAAAGTAGTTGCACCTTTTTCAACCGCAATCTCGGCAAGGTTTACGGCATTATAAACCAAATCAAGCGAACCACCAAGATTTAACTGCCCGACTATGACGAGGCCTCCTTTTATATTTTTTTCAAGTACAGCACTACACATTCCAATTAAAACAGCCATACCCATTCCATCACCACTTTTAGATGAATCAAAGGCTCTGAGCTGAATCGAAAACTCGTGTAACCGTGCATCTCTATCTCCGATAAGCTCTTTGCTTTTACTATATAAATTTTGTTCAGCAAATCTTACACTTTCCTGAAACTGCGGTGGTACAGGTTTATTTAATATTTTCACACCGGATCCCGGACCTGAATTTATTTCAATTCTATACAATCCGGTAGATCGTTCTTGTCCACCCGCATTTAATGCCCAGATTTGCCCTGGAGAAAGTGGGTCTTCACCTATAGTATTTTCACTATGAATTTCCGGTGTAGTGACAAAAGTTTCAACCCCATTCTCACCGATACGATAGCTGAAATGTGTATTCCTGAATTCCGCTGAACCAATGCGTTTTTGCTGTTCTTTAACTCTCCTACGATATTCTAATGCAATTTTCACAGCCCATTCTAATAATTCATCAGAAACTGGTGTTTCAGGATTTGGTTGCATTAACTTCAAAAGTCCATTGAGGGTTTTGTTTACTGCAGTTGTATCTCGACCATTTAATGCACCACCAAAATCAATGCGAGGTAAAATGGAAGAAATACGACTGGTATCTCTAAGTCTTGTCCAACATTCTGCCAGAAAATCGCTCACCAAGCCAAAATGATTAGTAAAGTAGGATTTATCTAATTTGGGAAAATCCCAACCAGGAACGAAGGAATGAATACGATCCATGAAAGCAGTATCATTTCTCATTTCCGGAGGAAGAGGGCCAAAAAGGTGGCCGATCCTTTGTTGATGTTCGACGTCAACTTCAAAGTTTCCTACCATGACAATACCTCCATCAGCTCGAATAGGCTCTTTGCCACGGCTGAATTCACCACTTTCCATGTAGCCTTTCATAATGTTTATGCCATCTTTCTGATCGAATGACACACCAGAAACCTCATCAAAGCATACCACATCGTATTTGCAGACTAATCCCCTTTCCCCATTACCCATATTCACAAACATTTTGGCAACCGTTGCTTTCCCACCAGAGACCAAATGGGAATAAGGAGAAATTTGTTGGTACAAGTGCGATTTACCTGTTCCTCTTGGGCCTAACTCTATCAGATTATAATTACGTTCTACAAAAGGAATCATCCTGACAAAAAGCACATTTCGCGCTTTTTCAGATAAACTTGAAGGTTCCATTCCTACACTTCGAATCAGGAAATCCTTCCATTCCTCTAAAGTGAATTGTTCTCTGCCTTTGTAAAGGATATCTAAAACATTACGCTGTGACAATTGAATAGGTCTAATATTACTGATGCCAAAAGGACGACCATTGTTTTCCTGTGCAATTGCAGCATCATATTCCAGTTCAATTTCTGCATAAAAACCACCGGTAAGCATTCTATCGTTGGCATAAACCAATTCACTAGATATTCTCACTTTATTCAATTGCAAACTAGGTAGATTTGCAACATAAGTTCCGGTTGAAGCATCAAGTTTGGCTGTGATAATGTCAATCAGTTTGACTTTCCCTTGTTTTTCAGCTTTTGATTTAAAATATTCCTCTTCACCAGGCCGAACTGTACGATCTTGTAATTGACGTTTAACAATCTCCAACCCTTCCTGAATTTCTCCTTCGTCGACGGTTGCGCAATATCTGCCTAAAAGAAATTCTATTACATAGGTAGGTACCGGGTAGGTTTTTCGGAACTGCTCAAGCAAATCTTTTCTAACTACAAAGCCCTCAAATGCATGGGCTGACAGTTGGTCAATTTTATCTAATTCCATAGGGTATTTTATTAATCACCTACTGTTGTTGGTTTTTTATCCAAAATTCTTTCATCTTTATCCAGTAACACTATTGTTGCGGCTTGTGATTCAGCAGCATCATCTACCATGAGAGTTACAGTATTGTTTTTCAGATCCTTATTTTTCGATAAGACTATGGAGGTTCTGGCATCATTGTACTTGGTACGAATATCGATAGAATAGCCATCAGGCACATCACTGGTTTGAATAGTGCATTTCAGGTTAATCCATTTTACAACTTTTACCTCTCCCTCAATATGTCGCATATTCGGATTTTCGATAATCAGTGTTGGAATTAAACATTCGTGGATTGAAATGCCTCCATGTGCATATTCTTCATTGGCTTTGAAGAAAGATATACCCGGTGCATATGCTATAAAAATAGACGGATTCCAACGCCAAGGCAGATGTAGTAAATCAGTTTGAGCTCCTTCTTTAATTAATGCACAGCGCCCCCATCTGGTTTCAGTCAAACCCACATTGAGTTGTGTCTTAGGCAATCCCCCTGGTAGCAATAACCATCCATGATCAGTAACAATTTTTATACGTTTGATACCTTTTTCAAATGCCACATCTATAGCTTCCTGAACCTGATCAAAAAGTTCTTCTATACGTCTTACCATGTCAGCCTGCTCCTCGTGCCCCTTGGTATCTATATTACCGATCTCTTGCCAATATTTGCCTTCTCCGAGAATATCATTGGAATTGGATACAAACTTAAAGCCATTAGTCTTTAGAACATCTCTAAATACATTGGTTAGAAGGTCTTTACCGTTTTGTAATTCCGGACGAAACTCGGTAATTCCGCTTTGAGTTGAAACCAAAGAAGCAACGGGTGAAACATTAGGTTTTGCAGTTGGCGTTACAGAAGGAATAGCGGACCATCCTGCTTGCAATGAAACTTTCAATTTGTATTTTAAAAGCCGTGTAATAAACTCTTCTGCTAACTCAAAGCGAAAAGCATCTACAAAAAGTACGAATGTTTCAGGTTCTACCATTGCTGTTTGAGCGGAGAAAATTGAGCTATCTATTTCGACTAGTTTTTGAAACTTGCTGGTGATAGTGCTCAGCCAAGGCTGATAAAACAATTGAATGATTGATTTTACAATATTTTTATCTTTTTCACTCTTTATTGCTACTAGAGCTTTCCGTATGAATTGGTCAACTTTATAACCAATGGATGTATAATAGGATTTGAGTTCTTCAAGTGATGACGATGAATAAGGTTCTGAAGCTATTGATGCCATTGGTTGCAAATACTGCAAAGTATCAGCCATTGGTGATTTCCCCAATTCAAACCACACCCAATTTCTTCTTACACAATGCTCTCTTTCTAAGTCAGTTAATAAAGTTAAAGCTTTTACTGAATCTAGTTTCCCTGCTTTGACCAGTGCCTGGCTTAAGATATCTTCCTTTTGTTCGTTAAACTGAGGCCAGCTTTCTTCTGGTAATGCAAAAATTCCAGTTCCCAAATCGGCAGGTTTTGCTAAACGCAACAAAGCCTCTATTTCAGGATATTTATGCGGTGCTGTTGAATACAATTGCCAAACATACTTCCACGAGTTTCTCTGAATTCCAAGTTTCTCTGCAATTGCCTTTATATTTTTTGGATCAGGGTCGAAATCGTATTGTGATTTGCATAAGTTGGCAAAAACTTCCTTTTTCCCCGCATCCATGCATTCCAAGAAAGCATCTCCTTTACACATCCATTTCAGAATGGTAGGGATAATGTCGGGAAAAAGTTGATTATTCAAATAATCGGCATCTATAATACTTCTATGAGCAAGCACTTCACTATCTTGAAATATGCTTGGTAACGTTTTTTTTAATGCATCTTTTGTAGCATTGTCTTTGGCAACTTTAACACCTAAGCCATTGATTGGATTTTCGACAAAAGCCAATATGCTCCATTCCCGGCCGTTTTCCTGTATAAAGAGGGTGCCGGTGTATTGATACTCTAATAAAGGTTGAAAATTGAAAACGGCATTTTCAACATTGCGCAAGTCGGATTTTGCAACGCCCGGCAGGTAAATAATTGGAATAGCTTCTGCATCCCAATTGGCTTCGGGTAGTACTTGAGCAATCATGCATTTGAGCCAAATGGCAGGACCTTGTTTCTTTGCAGGTTCATAGCTACCATAGATAAGCAAGTGAGGAAGGCTTTCCTGCAACACGTCAATCACTTCACTCCATTGGTTTTCAGGATCGGGCCAAAGGATTACTTCCGGCTTCACCATCACATTGCTGTTGTGGTTTTTAGCCTGCTTTAAAGCTTGTACAACTTTATCGAAAATGCTATTTGCCATTATTTGTTCTTTATTCTGCAAACAACTGCTTTGCAAATTCAAAATCAGCGTTATAATTCATTCTTCCTTTATTTGCCATTAGTGATTCTGGGAACGGTAAAACTTTAAGAATGGTCATTGAAGGACTTAAAAATTCCAAATACTTCCATTCTCGAGTTGGTGACCAATATTCTGAAATACATGCTCCAAGCAAATCCGATTCTTGGCCCAACCTTCTAATTTTATCAATTAGCACCATTGGGAACCCCAAAACACAATCCATTTCAACTTTGTAATAAATTGGATTGAGGTCATCAATTCTTTTATTTCCAATAAAAGCCTGACAATTCGCTACCTCACTGCAAGAATAAAAAGATGCAATCCGGGAAGGATAACCTTCCGGCCTTTGATCATCCAAAATTTCATTAATCCAACCTTCGTTTCTTTGAATAGACCGCAGATGGTATCCAATAGGATTGGGAGCAGTATAAGTTTGACCTTCTGTATATTCTCTAAATGAAACGTGATATAATTCCATGTTTTCTTTGATTATGTTTTAGCTTTTTCTCTTGATGCACGTTTTTCTTCCAGGCTCAAGTGTTTGTCATTATCACGGATGTCACCCCAAAAACTATTTGGTGGATTCTTTCCTCTATCCACACCCCATTTTACATTAAATTTGCTGCGAAGCACCCCAGCCTCTACAAACGGACGAATATTTAAGCGTACCCCATCATTCAAATCAGGCTCCCAGCCGATCGGCTGGTGCTCCAAAGGTTTCCAACGAACAAATATATCATAACGAGCTTCGCCTTGGAGGATGGCTTCTAAGTTTTCTTTGAGTTTTTGTGCAGCACTCAGCAAACCTTCGGCTCCACTTTCGCCTGCATTTTTTTTTGCTATACACATACGAATCCAGTCATTCAAATAAGTGTAGATGAGCTTGGAAAGATTATCCTTACCTAATTTGTGGTAATTGACCAATGCAGAGAAACCATCAGTGCGGCCATCCCAGATATGCCAGATGAATGGACGGTTTTGAAACACTTTACAATGTTGAATGAAAAACTCTTTACGTAACCAGTCTTCTAAATTAGAAGACGTTGCTCCTTCCTTTTGTAAAAGTTGACTGATGGTTTGGTTGTTCCATTCTCCGGCAAAAACCTGTTGCAGGTAATCTCTTAATCTTGCTGCTCCAGCCTGTTCTGTATTTACAGATGGGATACAAAATATGCCATCATCATCGCTTAAATGGTTAAATGCTTTTACGGCTCCAATTAACTCCCTGGCTTCGCCTGCCAACTCCATTTCAGCATCACTCTCTGCAGGCCAGCGGTAACCCAATACTCTAGCTATAGCAACTTGTAATGGATTATCCGTTTTTATAGGGTGCCCATGAAATAACCATTGGGTGGGATCATCACTATAAGGAAGAGGCCAACCATCATTAAAAAGAGGATTAATATTTTTATCCCAATAATCTTTATCAAAATTACATTTAACAGTTGTTGCTGATGTTACTTTTAAAGCTTGATCAATAATCCGAATATCATCATGATAATTTTTTGAAAGGATAAAGGATGCGATTGAAAGAATATCATTTTTATTTTTTGCCGTAATAACAGAACAATTCTGGTCAAAGGCGAAACCCAAGTAAATTGAAGGAATAAGATCACCCATTAAACTTACAAGGATTCCTTTTTGACCCCAAATTTGTTCTCCTGCTCTCCAAATACCACTTGTGTAACCATTTTTCCTTAATTCCTCCATTTGATCCGCAAGACTTCCTGAACCATTTTCCCACCTCAAAACTTCGGTTAAACCATCAAATAATTTTCCATTATTGTATGAAGTGCCTTGTGTGTATAGCCAAACATTTTTATTTAGATTTTCTAATTCCCAAAAGGAAAAATAGAACCTTGGTCTATCAAAAGAAGATTGACCTGACGCACTATAAGCAAAAGTGCTCAGAAGTTTTGAGCCTAAATTACTTTCTAATACAACTCTCGAGTCTGGGTTAAGCAATTGATCTTTTTGTATGACTATTTTGAGTTCTGAAGTTTTAATTGATTTTTCTTTGTCAAATGCTGATGGTGATTGAGAAATATCAATACCCGCAATTATATCTTTTTCGGTTGGGAATTTGTGTTGGATGCTTATTAGCATAACATTAAAATCCCACATTGGTGTTTGAAATGCTTTAGCCCCTAATCTTGCTACAATACTCCAAGTTTCTTTTTTAAGTAGTTTCTCTCTAAATCTTTTGTAGGAAGTTAAAAAGAGCCAATTTTGAGGGATGACTGTACATGAAATGCCTCCGACTATATTTGAATTAAGCATTTTTTCCAGAAATACAGTTTCTAATGCTTCTTTAGAGTTCGGGAAATTTGTTTCTAGATATCCTGCAATTAAAGAAGTTAACTTCCCCTTTTTAACATATGGCACATTAGTAATCTGCAAAGTGTATTTCTTAGCTAACAACTGTCCAGCTTTAGCAATCCCAGCTGCCATCACACCTCTTTCCAATTGTTCCGAATCGGCTTCGTTTTCCAACGCCCTCTTTAAAACAGGTTGCAGTTCTTGAAAACTGGCGGTAAAGGCATCTGCTTTAATGGTGGTAGGGTCAAGCAAGCTGCCCAATTCTGGAGCTAACTGAAAATGTTCGTACAACACCTTCATGCCATTTTCCATTCTGCCTTTATCATCTTTGGGTACATTGCCTATCAATTTCACCCAATCTTCTACTTTACCTTTTGGAGCAATACCACAGCAAGCCAAATTCATTTCGGGTAATTCTTTGTAATGTCCACAGAACTTCCAGGCAGTGAGTGCTAAATTAAATGCAGCAATTTGCGTACACCTTGCATCCAACTCCAAACCATGCAGGTTTTCGGCAATTATTCTATCGGTGGCTTGTTCTTTGGTTAAACCTTCTTCGAGCATTCGTAATGCAGCAAATACCGGAAAGAGGGAAGCCACAAAATGTCCGGAACCCATGCAAGGGTCTAAGGAAGTTACTTCGGCAGTTTTATCTGGCCATCCTTCAAATTTTCCAGCAGCAGGGGAGCCATCATCCAGCAACCGTAAGTACTCGAACTTCACTGGTGGTTTTACCCTAGGATTGCGGCTTACCCACCATGCACCCAAGGTATTGTCAATGAGAAAATGAACCATGTAGGGTTCGGTAAACAACTGTGTAACGGCAGGTAGTTTTTCTCCATCTATTTTATCACCGCTGTCATTTATTCGTTTTTTCTCATCAGTTTGCCAAAACTGGTATACCCAGCCCAAGGCATCATCGGCTATAAAGATTTGGTTTTCTAATGCGTCAATAATTTCTTCCAGCTTAATTCTATCGTTACTTGCATAAGCCACTTGCATTAAAGGATCGTCCGTTCTAAAAATAACAGGCAGCATTTTACCTGCATAGTTGGCAGCAGCATCCCATTTATCTAAAAAACCTTCATCCTTTGCCAACTCTTCGCAATCTTCCATCGTTATAGCCACACCATCGATATGCATGAGCAAACCATTGGCTTCAAGGAACTTGGCAAATAGCATTTTGTGCCAGGTTTCATAAGCCAGCTCGTAGCTAAGGTGGGCAATTTTTCGCTTGCCTTGTTCATCATGTCTATCACCCAACAGTTTTGCTTTTGCCCATAAACTATTTCGCAGATTACGGAGCTCTGTTGTCATGTGGGCAAACGGTTCGGGATGGTCCACCGCCATGGCATGCAGAGCATTAAATGCACCCAGCTCAGCCACTTTTCGTGCCTGTTTTACGGCTGATTCCAGCGTATTTCGTTGTTGTGGTGTGAGTACTGGCATTATTTTAAAATAATTGAGCTTGATTCTTTTAATAGGGTTTCTAATTCCGTTTTCAGTTCTGCCACATAGCTATCTATCTCTGCCTGGTTTGTAATGGTTTTACGGGGGAGACTGTATGTTTTTGCCTGAGGTGCAGACAATAAAATAGCATCTTCCAAAGCCGATTGGAACTGACCTGGCAAAGCAGCAATCTTAGTATCCCATGTATAAAGCGAAGCCTTTTGCAATTGATTGAGCAAGGCATATGCATCCAGGGATTTAATTTCCGGCTTTACTAACAACTGATGTTTGGCTAAAATACTGTGCTTTTGTTCAGGTGCCAGTTTTTTGAAATATTCATTTGCCTGCAAATCGGTCATACGCAAATCATAGAGTTCATTGTATTGCTTTTTGCGTTTGTTGAGTATTGCCAACAGCTTATCTGTAATGGCAGTTAATATGGGTCGTATCAGATCCGGTTCTTGAAGTAATAAGCGATTATCACGGATTGCACTGGTTTCAATTTTGAGTTGCTCCATTTCAGGTTCATCAGGTGCATGATTGTTTAAATCAACCAACAAAGTCCAAAGCGGTTCTCTTACACTAACCAGTTTTGCCTTTACACTCCAATCCAAAAACTTGGTATGCAAGTCATCCTTTTGTTGCAGAATGTCTAAGAGCCTTTCATTACCTTCCTTATTTTCAATTTCTTTGATGAAATCAATATTGATATGCTCAGGTCGTGGAGCATCACCACTTACCTGTGCGGCAAGGGTTTTCAGTTTATCGAGATATTCATTAGAGTATGGGAATATTTCATGGTTGGGAGGGCAGGTAATACCTCCGTTTTGGAAAAGAGATCTTATATCTATTTTATTACGAGCAGTTAATGTGTGTACTTCTTTTTTGAAAGTTGCTTGATTGATTCGTGCCACATTTAAATTGGTTTCAGTTGTAGATATCAATGCTGCATTTCTCAGTGCAACCAAAATTGCATCAATTGCATCCTGAGGCCAACCATAAGGTGCTTTCATAAATTGGTTGCGAATGTCTCTACCGGTTTTTGCAGCGTTGCCCATAAACCGCAGTATTTCGGAAGCAACCGGATGTTTGTCCACATCACCAATGTAATTGATGGCATTTAAGGCATCAGGATTCCCTGCCAAAGCTCTGGTTAATGCCTGTCCCCAGTTTAAATAATCAGCCTTGCTTTTAAAGTCGGGAAACTGTCGGTCGGCAATGCTGTTGAGAGCCTCCTGTATATTGTCTTTTAAATTACCAGATTGGACCTTGTTGCCACCTGCAAGGAAAACAATGGTTTCATCACATATTTTTTCAATCAAATCCTGAATAGCTGCTTTGGCTTGTGATTGGCGGGTTTCCATACTTCTTTTGGCTTGTTCACCTTCAGGTGTTGATTGCAAGCCCCTCTCGTTGATAGCAAAACCAGCAGCTAAGAATTTGATGATCTCGGTTCTTATTTCAGGGTCTCTGAATTTTTTTACAAAAGCATAAGCCAAGGGAGCATTATTACCTGCTGCACGAATTTCATTTTCTACTGTAGTTCCGTTTTCAAACCAACCCGCTCGAATTCATTAATTCAGTTTATGGTCTGTGTTGGGCATATTGTCTTTATCCCACAATTCAAAATCACGAACCATTCGTGAAGTTCCTTGTGTAACGCTAATGCCTCTTGTCTTGTCTTTGAAGTGAGCAACCATTTTATCTCTACGTAGGCTTTGAATTTGATCATCACCAGAGTTGTTAAGTTTAATGAATTGCTTGGTAAATTCCTGCTCCCACTCTGCACCGATCTTTGTTTGCAGTTTGTACTCATCATTTATTGGCATCAAAACTTTTTCATCGACCAACTTTTTAATCAACTCTTTTACTTTAGTGCGGAATGCAGCAGAGTTTATATTCAGGTTATCAATCAGTAGGTCCGCAATGGTATTGTCATTTGATTTGAGCCCAGTATCAGAAATATTGGATGTGATTTGGTCTAAAAGAAAAACTGCACTCAATATTCTGCCTTCAATTTCCACATCACCGCCTTTAGCTTTTTTACCCTGAATTAAATTACTGGTGTCATTCAATAATAGGCCACCTTGTATCAAGTCTGCCCGGGTTTGGGTAAAAATAAAATCAATTGGCACGATATATCCAACTTCCTTCTCTGCAATCGTTTTCAAGCTATCATCGATTAAACGAAGCTGATTACGTAATTGACCGGAGGTACCAGCAACATCAACAACCTGCAAAACTTTGTACCAGAATTTCCTAGTAGATGGAAGTAATGGATAATCAGCAACCAACGTACTTTTATCTTCTGTTAGATAACCAAATACTGTCCCTTCCAGATTACGAGAAATTTCACCTGATGATGCATCAAGCATTTTATTCAGTGGTATAATAGCCGTAGGTTTCTTATCCAAAATGGTTTTACGTATTACAGTCTGGATGTCGGTATTGGTTAATTGAATGGGAACCCTGAAACGGGCCATTAACTTTTGCAGAATGGGAGTATCCGTTAAAGCATTTTGACCTGTGCCAGCCAAAAGGAATTTGCCATCGAACCGGGAACAAAGATCTTCAGCTAATAACTGTACATCAAAAGCCAGGTTACTATCCTGCCCAATAAATTGCTGTACCTCATCTAAGATGATTATTGTGCATGGAATTTTATCTCCAAATGATAGCGGAAGAATTTCATCCCTGATTGTTTTTACAAAATCTTCCCGTCCAATGGTATCTACTCTTGTAAATTGGGCTCTGAAAAGTTCAAGTAATTTAGCTTCGTTTTCTGCCAATTCAGACTTCAATTCTAAAACAGCTTTTGCAAGTGAAGTCGAAACAAACAATCTCTCTACTTCAGTTTTTAAGGTTTTGCCATGCGTTTCTAAAATTGCCTGCACCCCTTCATAAATACCCTCCTTCTTTAACCAATAAACAAACTTGAAATGATGATATTGTTGTGGCAATCCCAATGAATTAAGCAATATCTGCAAAAAGGAATACCGGATATCCCTGGATGGGAAATCACGCAATGTACCAGCTATGGATAGATTACCCTCAATTTTTTGCTTGCGATCTATTTCTACAAATAAATCTTGGATTTCCTGTGGTAAAGGTTTGATAGATCTGGCTGTTTTGCCATTTGGAAACTCAAAATCATTCCAAAGGTAACTTGCCATTTTTACCAAGTGCGATTTTCCACTACCATAGAACCCACTTACCCAAAAAGCTGGTAAATCAGTTTTTCCATCCTGTAAATATGTTAGATACGTTTGAAGCATTTTTCTCAAACCCTCATGATATTCACCTTCACAAACAAAAGTTTTTAATTCATATTCGACAATCGAAAGGTCTTCCTTTTCATTGATTGCTCGGATCTTTGCTACGCCTTCATTTTTGAGGTTTACTTGCTCAGGATTCAGCGTAAATAGTTCTTTGTTCTTCATTGCGGTTGTTTATAATGTTATGGGTCTGGCTAAATAATCCCAGCCATCTCTTGCATCCAGTAAGCGATAATGATTATGTTCAAACTCACCAGGAAAAAAGATGAGTAAACGGCCCTTGAAATCCTTGTCACAGCTTTTTAGTATCTCTGATAAGCGAACAAAACCGAAAAGAGAAGATACATCTTGAATAGCAATTAAGGTATCCTCGTCCTGCTCAATTTTCTTCAGCTCGTTTTTTATAAACTGAATGGCAAAAGGAATGAACTCAGCCTCCAGTTGATCGACTATGTACTCAGGGTTACTGAAATAATCATCTTTGTATTCATGATTTGCCATCCAGGAAGGAAAACACTTTTTCAATGATATACTATTCCACTTTTTACCTGCATTAATAGCAGCAGTTTCAAAATCCCGTAATCGAAAATCCACTTTACGCTGTTCAGCAGGGTCATAAACTAGAAACCAAATCCTTTCCTGACCAGACAAAGCGGATGCCCATGGTTCTCTGACAACCTTTTCATACGCTTCTAACAATAGATCAATTCGTGTCGGCATTTATCCCAATTTTATTTAACAGGTTATTGAAAGAGATTGCGGTCACACTTCCAGCATGTTGGTATTGCATTAAATCTCTCTTCGCACATTCAACGGCTAACTCTCTTAGTTTACCCTCAAAGAGGCATAGAGCATTGACTCCACTACTATTCCAAATAAAATCACCCCTTTCACCTTTGAGATAAGCCAATAGAAAAGCAAAACAGGCAACCCGGTAGCTGATTTCAGCTTGTTGACGTATGTTTTTTACTTTCCCTTTAATTAGGCCGGCCTGCTTCCACGAACTTGCAATATTTTGAGCAAGTGACTTACGAGTATTTGGAGTATATTGATTTGGGTGTTATTTCTCAATTATGTCTTCGAAAAATTCAATGGCGGCTTTTTCACCGGGCTTCGTATTTTGCAGCACTTGAACACTGTCTGCAAGC
>Ga0172370_10007893_pt1 | contig 12932 bp, 11 predicted proteins | sample LakKiv5m_FD_114538 | JGI IMG/M metagenome (GOLD analysis project Ga0172370, IMG submission 114538) | Freshwater microbial communities from Kabuno Bay, South-Kivu, Congo - kab_022012_11.5m | ecosystem: Environmental > Aquatic > Freshwater > Lake | place: Democratic Republic of the Congo...
CATCCGGAGAGGGTGGTGGGGAAACCCGTGCGGGTTCAAATCCCCCCTTCGGCGCCATCGCTATACTGAAAGGGATTTCGGCTTCCCGCCGGAGTCCCTTTTTTTCGGTGCGCCCGGCAGGGCGCACCTTCTTGGAGGTGCAAGTCCTCTACGGACCCTGATGACGGGAACCGTTAGCTGAACCGCAAGGGCTGCCGCCGCGAGGCGGGGTCTGAAGGAAGCGGCAGGCAAACCCCCGGCCCGAGGAACACGAATCGCATACGAGGCAGCCACGCATGGGCGAGAAGGCCGAAAGATTCGAAGCCCGATAGTCATCCGGAAAGCGTGGAAGTAGATGCGACGGGTATATGGGGGGAAAGAAGGTGCGCAATACCCGGGGAGATCTGTTCGTCTGCCGAGGCAGGCTAACGCCGCCGAGAGACGGCGTGATGGACGGGCAGAAGTCAGCCGAGGGCATAGTAGCCGCTGCGCACGGCGTCGAAGGCCCGAACATGGAAGACCGGAAGGGTGCCTATTACCTCGTCGGACGAAGGAGACGCAGTCAGGATGGCTGAGAAGCCAAAGGACTCCCGGAGGGTAGCGGGCGGAACCCGCGAGAGTAAGGGATGGGAGCGTCAAGCGTCCGCGGTGGGAACGGAAGAACCCCGACCGAAGGCGGAAGGTCTTCTGGAGGAGGTGTTGCGCCGTGAGAACCTGATGGAAGCCTTGAAGCGCGTTCGGTCCAACAGGGGAGCGCCGGGAGTCGACGGGATGACGGTCGAGGCCCTCTCGCCCTACCTGAAGGAACACTGGCCGCGCATCCGGGAGGAGTTGCTCGGCGAGACGTACGTTCCCCAACCGATTCGGCGGGTAGAGATCCCGAAGCCGGACGGGAAGGGCGTGCGCCTGCTGGGCATCCCGACGGTTCTGGACCGGTTGATTCAACAGGCGATCTTGCAGGTGCTAACCCCCGTCTTCGATCCCCACTTCAGCGAGAGCAGTTACGGCTTCCGTCCGGGGCGAGGGTGCCACGACGCGGTCGTGGCGGCCCAAGCCCACGTGGAAGCGGGCTATCGCTTCGTGGTGGATATGGATCTGGAGAAGTTCTTCGACCGCGTGAACCACGACGTGCTGATGGCACGGGTGGCCAGACGGGTCGGAGACAAGCGTCTCCTTCGTCTGATCCGGCGGTATCTCACCGCCGGGGTGATGATCGAGGGAGTCGCACAGGCCCGTGAAGAAGGGACCCCTCAGGGCGGCCCGCTGTCGCCGTTGCTCTCCAACGTCCTGCTCGATGATCTGGACAAGGAATTGGAGCGGCGGGGCCACCGCTTCTGCCGGTACGCCGACGACTGCAACGTGTACGTGAAGTCGAAGGCGGCCGGTGACCGGGTGATGGAGTCAGTCTCCCGGTTCTTGGAGAAGCGGCTGCGTCTTAGGGTCAATCGGGACAAGAGTGCGGTGGATCGTCCGTGGAACAGGAAGTTCCTCGGGTACACGATGACTCCGCATCTCCGCCCGAAGCTCAAGGTGTCGCCTCAGTCGGTGAAACGGGCCAAGGCGCACATCAAGGAGATCATGCGGAGGGGCCGTGGACGCTCGCTGCCGAAGGTGATCGGGGAAATGACCCCGTTTCTTCGGGGGTGGGTGGCGTATTTCCGGCTATCCCAAGTGAAGAACGTCTTCGAGGAGCTGGACAAATGGATACGGCGGAAATTGCGCTGCATCCTGTGGCGGCAGTGGAAGAAGCCACGCACCAGAGCCGGGAAGATGATCCGACTCGGGATCGAGAAGGTGAGAGCCTTCGCCTCAGCCAGCAATGGTCACGGGCCTTGGTGGAATGCCGGAGCGTCGCATATGAACGCTGCGATTACCGTCAAGTGGCTCAGTCACCGGGGACTTACGAGTCTTCTGGCAGAGCATCAACGCCTTGCGTGTCTTGCATGAACCGCCGTATGCCGAACGGCACGTACGGTGGTGTGGGAGGTTGGGGGCCGTAAGGCCCCCCGCCTACCCGATTAGGAGGTATCCCGATGAAAACTTTGGCCCCTCTTCCTCCCGAGATGGAACAGCTCCGAGCGGTCGGAGAGCGAGAAGCCGTGGCAATCCTGGGTGTGAGCATCCAAACCGCCCGGAATTGGCGGCACCTGGGACGCGGCCCGCGGTATTGCAAATACGGCCGCGCCGTACGGTACCTGCTCGCGGACCTGCTCGCCTGGCGGGAACGGCACCGAGTCACGCCCCGCGAAGAGGCGGAGGGGTGAGCCGATGACGATGGAGGCCGCATTGCGGTACGCGGCGTTGGGATACCCGGTCTTCCCCTGCGTCCCCGGGGGCAAGGCGCCATTGACGCCTCGGGGGTTCAAGGATGCGACCACCGATCCGGGGCAGATCCAGTCGTGGTGGGAGAAATATCCGGACGCCAATATCGGTATTCCGACCGCCGGGTTGTTCGTCGTCGATGTCGACGGAGCGGACAACCCCTGGCCGGCCGACGCGGAGAAAGCATTGGACCTCGTCCGTGGTCCCGTGTCCCGCACCCCTCGCGGGGGGCGCCACCACATCTTCCGACAGCCGGGTGGGAAGGCGTGGAAGAACACGGCCGGCAAGATCGCCCCGCATGTCGATACCCGGGCAGACGGCGGATATATCGTGGTGCCGCCGTCGGTCGTGGACGGCAAGGCGTACCGGTGGGCTGAAACGTCTGAGCTCGAGGTGGGACCCGCCGACCTCCCGGAGCCGCCGGGGTGGTTGATCGCGATGCTGGATAGCCCGGGCGAACTTTTTTCCAGGCGTGCCGAGGAAGGCGACGGGGACGGCCAAATCCCGGCGGCTGGCGCGCACAGTTCGCCCCAGTGCGCGGATCTTCCGCAGGACGGCAACTTGATACCGGAAGGTCAGAGGAACGACACCCTGGCGCGCCTGGCGGGCACCATGCGGCGGGTGGGGATGAGCAAAGAGGAAATCCTCGGCGCCCTGGAACAGGTCAACCGGATCCGGTGCCGCCCGCCATTGCCCACCCGCGAGGTCGAGCAGGTCGCGGCCTCCATTTGTCGTTACGAGTCCGATCAAGTGGCCGTTGCCGTGGTCGAAGATCACTGGGGGCAGGACCATGCGTGCGAGCCGTCGATCGACGACCCCGCGTCCGCCGTCCCCGATCCCGAGCTTCTCCCGGCGGAACTTCTGCGGGTCCCCGGGTTCATCTCCGAGGTCATGGACCACTGCATGGAGATCGCGCCGTACCCCAATGTCGTGATGGCTTTCTCCGGGGCGCTGGCCCTCCAAGCGACCCTTGCCGGACGAAAGGTGCGGGATTCGGGAGACAGCCGCACGAATCTCTATCTCCTGGGGTTGGCGCACTCCTCCGCCGGAAAGGACCAACCGCGGAAGGTCAACATGGAAATCCTGAACGCCGTGGGACTCTCCAACCACGTCGGCGGACGATTCGCCTCCGGAGAAGGAATCCAGGACGTCTTGTTTCTGCAACCCTGCATGCTCTTCCAGACCGATGAGATCGACGGAATGCTCCAGTCGATCAACAAGGCGAAAGACGCTCGGCACGAGAGCATCATGGGCACGCTACTTACGATGTATTCCTCGGCCAACTCGGTCTTCCCCATGCGGTGCAAGGCCGGCAATGAATCCGCGGGGAATATCGACCAACCGCACCTGGTGATCTTCGGCACGGCGATCCCGAACCACTATTACGAGGCGCTCTCAGAGCGGATGCTCACAAACGGGTTCTTCGCCCGCATGATCATCCTGGAATGCGGCGCCAGGGGCCCGGGTCAGAATCCCAAGATCCGCCCGCTTCCCGAACGGGTGCTTTCGACCGCTAAGTGGTGGGCCGATTTCCATCCGGGCACCGGGAACCTCGATAAATGGCATCCGGTACCCCGAATCATTGCGCACACGGACGCGGCGATGGAAATTCTCACCCAGACGCGGCTGGAGGCGGAAAGGGAATATGCCCGAGCGGAAGCCGGGGGTGACTCAGTCGGGACGACGGTCTGGGGCCGGGTCAGCGAACACGCCTTCAAGCTCGCGCTGCTCTATGCGGTGAGCGAAGACCACGAGAACCCGGAGATCGGAAAGGCGGCGGCCGAGTGGGCCAGCCGCTTCGTCGTCCACCAGACGAAACGAATGCTTTTCATGGCCAAGAACCACGTGGCGGACAATCCCTTCCACGCCGAGTGCCTGAGGTTCCTGCAGAGGCTTCGGAAAGCCCCGGGAGGCGAGCTTGCCCACAGCGTGCTCTTGAAGCGGATGAAGACCGATTCCCGCCGATTCCTCACCCTCGTGGAGACGCTGGAACAGCAGGGAACGATCACGGTCCACGCGACGGGGGGCGCCTCCGGTCCTGCCCGCCGATTCTATCGACTCCGGGATCGGGGTGCGGCGATGGCCGCCCATGGCGAGACCGAGAGTGAATAGTCGGTCGGGGGGTGAAAGGATTGGTGAACAGTTCAGGCAACCGCGACGGGGAAGGGGTGAAAAGTGGTGAAATGTCAGAAGAGAGTATATGGAGAGAATCATATATATTTCAATACATTACATATTCTCTTCACCACTGTTCACCTTTCACCCACTCTCGCACTAATCAGTAATCGCGTGTTATTAGCACCCGTTTTCGTGTGTATGCGTGAGGGGGGTGTGAAAGGTGAAGAGTTCTGCAGACACCGAAAAGGAGGAGTCGGAATGAGACGTTGCGATCCCATGGCCCCCGTGGCGGGGACCGTATGAACTGCCCCGGCTGCGGCAAGTCCATGTTTCTTGCCGGTACCCTCGGCACTTGGAACGATCATCTCACTGGCCGCCAGATCGTTGTTTACGCGGTCTGCCACGAGTGCATGGACATGTTGGAGAAGGCGACGCCGGAGGAGCGGTCGGCGTTTACCAGTATGTGCGAGAAGGTCGCCGGGAACGGAAGGCTGAACTGACCGGGCCGCCCCGGCCATAGGTACTTCCGGGGCCTTTTTGATCGGGGTAACGCCGACGCGCGGCCTTCGTTTAGCGATAGGAAATTTTTCATCAATGTCGTTTCGCTTAGGGGGTCCGACCCTTGAAAAATAAGGAGAAATGCTGACTTGCCGCGAAAGGGAATGCGACGTACCCGGAGGCATTTCGTCGATTTGAGCACGCTGGCGCTGGAACTGGGGATTTCGCCTCGCAGACTTCAGCAGCTCGTTCGCGCCGGTGTTCTCCAGCGCCTGCGCCCGGGGGTGTACTGGCTCGAAGGCAATTTGATCTTCTACGAGGTCTACCTCAAGAAATTCCGGGAACGTAAGGGGTACACGCCATGGGCCGGATTCCACGATGACTATCTCGGCGGATTCGTGAGGACGCGGTGAATGCAGGTCACGGGGCGCAGACTGCATCAAGAACAGGGTGTGCGAATGAGCCCTCGGGCAATAGCGCCCCGAAACACATGCTGCCGATGCCACGGCAAGTACCGGCGGTGGCCCACGGCGAGATGCGAGATACTGAGCGCCGTGTTCAGGCCGAGGTGGGTTCGCGCTTCTTCGTCGAGAGCGTCGGCGACAATGACCGCGCCATCGTCTGCGATGGTGATAAGGCCGCGGTCGAAGGCGGCGTCGAAGTGCGGCGCGAGCAGGAAGCCATTGAAAACGTCCAGACGTTCGGCGTCGTTCTTACAGTCGGCCCAGGGTTTGATGTGGCTGGCGCGAAGGAGTTCGGGTACGCCAAGGCCAGAGATGGCGCAGCGGGCCTCCCAGTAGTCGATCAGCCGATCGCGAAAAACATCCTGGCCGATGCGCTGAACGACGAGCCGCTCGGCCTCGGTGGCCCTGGGCAGGCTGGCTGTTCTCTCAAGGAATACCTTCAGTGGTTCGTCCGGCAATGCCCTGGCGAGCTGAAAGGCTCGTCGAAGAAGCCGGTGTAACGACTGCGGGTCGCTTACGCTGCGAGAGGCAACGGCCCCGCACGGGATGGGACTGGTGACCGCCAATCCAGCGTTGCCGAGCGCATCGAAGACGTCGGTGCGAGACAGGGCCACGAGAAATGATGACTCGCTGGGTGCGGCAAGCCAGATCAGCAAGGACACCTGACTGCTTCCGAAAGTCAGCCAGTCACCATCCTTGCCGCGTTCGAGGTCGAAGCCGTTGTCTATTGCGGCCTTTTCGAGGCGCGTGCTGCTCGTCGGGTCGAGCATTATCGTCCTCTTCCGAGTGTCTTTCGCAGCCAGGCCACGCGAATGCTGACGAACGGAGGAAACGGGTTGCCTGTCGCCAGCTCGAATGCCCGCTGAGCCCGCTCCTCGGGCGAAGCCGTTGTCGCCGCGAACTCCTTTTCCAGGCGTGTCCGCTCGCTGTCGAGAGCTGCGGCTCGCGCGGCAACCAACGCCGGGTGATTCAGGTTGAGCACCGCGCTTCGCCTCCGATCGCCGTCATGACGGTCGTCGAGCGCAAACTCGAGGGACTTGCGCGTGGCATCGTCGAGCGTAGCATCGCTCCGGACGTAGATCTCACCTCGGCTTGTGAAGCCGAGCAGGTCCTCGTAGGCGAGTTCCGTTGGCCAAGGCAAGTCGGGGTCCGCGTTGTCCCATTTCAAGGAACGATTGCCTTTCGCATTGTCGCACGTGTCGGGCGTGGGACACGACAGGTACAGGTTCTTCCAGTAAAGAGCGTGCTGGTGGTCGCGGCTCAGCGGCCTCCAGTGATCGATCCTCGGTGTCGGGTGGCTCTCCTGGATGAGGCGCTCGCAGTACACGCAGAGGGAGCGTTGCTCACGATACATCACCTCGCGCAGCTTACGTTTTTCTATCCGGTCGAAATGTCCCCGCGCGAACGCGGTCTTATCGGGTACCGCGTCGAGCGCCGCAAGGTATTCCTGCTCGGCGCGTACAAATGTGCGTGGCGCATGACCATCGGGGCTTACGTCGCCGGGCGGCCAGGGCTTCGAGATCCGTCGCATCTACTTCTCCCAGTCCATGAAGCCCTTGGCGCGGATGAGCGCCGGATCGGCAACGCCCCAGCGAGCCACGAGCTCCGCGAAAAGCCGCTCGGCCTGTTCGCGATCCCCGCGGTCGATGGCATCGTGAAGGTCGCGGAGCGCACGAGTACCTTCCTCGTCCCGATCATCGGTCCCCATGAAATCCCTGAGGATAGAGTTGGAGTCGCGTCCTTCGACGAAAACCTCATGTTCCTGAAGGATGCCGGTCATCAGCCGGCGCACCTGCCTGTTCTCCGCGCTGCTCAGGACCTGCGGCGAGTGCGTGGAGACGACGAACTGAAGCCGGGGGAATGCTTTTCGGAGACCCTGGAGCGCTACCCGTTGCCATCGCGGGTGCAGGTGGAGATCAATCTCGTCGATGAGGACCACGCCCTCCACACGCTCGGGCGAATCGGCGCCGTCGATATCGTTGAGCATCACAGCGCGCCGCGCGATGTCGGCAACGAGCGCGATGAATAGGTGGTATCCGTCGGAAAGCTCGGGCCAGGGTGTAACGTGGCCCGTCGTGAAACGGACTAATGGGCTCTGAGCTACCGGATCGTACCAGGCGTTGACGACTCCCGGTGTGGCGCGCACCGTCGCCTCCATCACCGCTTTGTCGTAAAAGCGCTCGGGTTCCCCCTGGCGGCGCCGGACGGCGTCTCCGAGCATTTCGTCCTGCAGCCACTGGAGCAGCGGTGCATCACTGAGCGCAGGGTCGAGTGAAGACGAATAGGCTTCCCATCGATCCCTGGTCGCCTCGTGACCCTTGCGCTGTTTGGGCCCACGTTGCAGGCGATCGACGCCATACCAGGCGAACAGGGGCCAGCGGTCCCCGGGGACACGGATCTGCTCTATGGCTTCAAGGATCGGGCGATGCTGTTTGGTAGTCCTGCCCGAGGCCGGATTGACGGTCGTCGACCACTCGACCGGCATGGCGGAGCCCGACACGGCAGTCCACGTGAGCGTGCAGGGCCCGGCAGGCTCTCGTCGGCCCTTCTCGTCGAGGGTGACTTGTCGTGGATCACTGCCGACATTCAGCCGCAGCTCACGCGGAGCGCCTCTTTGAAACGCGGCCAGCCCCATTGCGAGTGCGGAGAGCAACGCGGTCTTGCCGCCGCCGTTCTCGGCGAACAGGATGGTGAGGTCCTCCTCGAACTTCAGTTCGAGGGACTCGAAGCAGCGATAGTTCTTGACGCAAAGCTGGTGAAGTTGAAACCGACTCATATCGCTCTCCTTTGCGGACGAAGCGGCAAGGCATAAGGTTGCTTCACGGCAGCTGGAACTGCCGCGTCATGAGCATCAATGTTCACACGGGGGGTCATGCCAGATGCTTCGGGAGCACTTTTCGGCCGACGAACAGGATTCCGCTCTCATCCAACCGACGACGAGCCTTCTCCGTATTGGCGAAATGAACATCCCCCGAGGCGACCCAGAGCCACTTCGAAATTCCCTTCCCGGGCTTGAGGTGTTCTGCAAGTTGTCCTCGAGCTGCCTCTTTCTTCCTGATTACGGTACTGATTTCGTCCTGTTTGGCGGAATGAGGCTCAAGACCGATAATCTTCGTCGTGGTATTGTGTCCGAGCAGGTAGTCCCACCGATTCTCCTGGGGGAGTGTTTCCCTTAGCGCAGCGTCGAGGTCCAGGCTATCAGCAAAAACGTTGCGAACCTCTTCCGATAGATAGCGGCGGTGGCGTTTCTGAAGCGCTCCGTTTCCGTCCTGGACCATTGCCTTCAGTGCAGATGAACTCTTCAATGCATCGCGCACCGGCGTCCTTCCCCTTGCCGGTGCCATCATTCGCTCTCGTTAACCGCAGCGCGGACAGCATCGCCGAACCGGGAGCTGAACTCGGTGAGTCCGCCCCATCCGGCAACCTGCTTGTCATCGGAACCGGGATCCAACTCTGAAATGTCGGTTGAGCGCACCTTTCCATCGCGGCCGAAATCCAGCAGATGGACGCGATAGTCCTTTGTCAGCCCGCTCTTCGCAACTGCCTGCATCTGCTGTGACGCGCTAACGTTGAACCCCTTACAGACGAGCTGCCATCGGGCAGACCGCTCCTTGAGCCTTCGTAGCATCCAAATAGCCGTCAGCACGTCGGGAGAGTGCGTTGAGATGGCCACCCGATACCCCCTCCACAGGAGGTCCAGTACAAGGAGCATGACCACGCTGATCGCCTTCGGGTGCAGGCCCATCTCCGGCTCTTCTATAACGACCCAGTCGATATGCGGTTCCTTCACGGACCTCCGGGGTGGAAGTAGATGATACAGTCCGAGCAGGAGGGGCGTGAACTCGCGTTGGCCCGCCGTCCATGTCATGAACGGAAGGCGCATCGCTCCGTGAGTCAGCCGCAAGCGCTTTGCGTGTTGTTGGTCCTCCTCGATTCCTACCTGCCCCTTGTGGAATACGGCCTCGTCTATCTGCTTGCGGTACTCCTTCTTCAGAACGCGTTCGAGGGGAAATAGGGGACCTTCTCCTCGGGCACTGAAGCGGTCATAGAGATTCTGGCTGAAGATCCGGGCAACGACGGGTGTGTCCGTGGTGAGCTTCTGAAACGGCGCAGCCCATCCATCGCTAATCAGCATGGAGCGGTGCGCCGGAATGTAAAATACCGTCTCTCTGCCGTTACCAAGCCGTCCAAGGTTTCTCGGCGTGATATCACCGTGGTTCAGGCTGACTTCCGTGTCGGACTGCCAAGCTGTGCCCATCCCCGCGCCGAAAATCAGGTCGACGAGAACATTGGGTTTGTCGGTCGGATGGCCGGCTTCGCGGAGGGCAGTTACGACCTGTCGTCCATCCATGGCGACCTTCAGCCACTGGAGGGCCAGGCTCTTTCCGGTACCTTGAGGACCGACGAGGACTGTGAGATCACCGAAGATCAGATTGGCCTTGGCGATGTGTGCGAACTGTCGGATCTTGAGACGGGTGGTCATGTCGCCCTCCTTGGCGGTCCGAGAGGCGATACATAAGGCCTGCCCGCGGCCGCCGCCTCGGCCAGGGCGCCGTAAATCTCGAGGATCACTCGTTTGGTGCGGTAGTCGCCATGTGCACGCTCGTCGCTACGCTGCAGGACATCGAAAGTGTCGAGGATGTAAACAGCATCGCTCTGCGAAATGCCGTAAAGGTGGAAGAAGGCAGCGTCGAGTTCGCACTGGAGCTGGAAGCGTCGCTCGGGGTTCCAGATGAACGGCGGTCCGGAGTCGCCACAGTCCTCAGCGAACGATTGAAGATCCCAAGAAGTGTATGAGAGCTCAAGGACGCGGGGGAGGAGCCAGTCGCGAAGCGGAATGGGAGTGGACCATGGTGTGGGCACACCATACGCGTTAGGCTTGAGCACTGGAAGCTGCCGCATCGTGAAGTATTTCAAGCTGAGCCCGCCCACCTTCTGTCTCGCACAATAATCCAGAGAGATGCTTGATAGATTCCCGTATAGACAAGCCGCCAACCGCGCGTCCACCGAAGGCATCATCAGAAGAAACTTGTCATTAACCGCTACGCGCGGAATGATGCATGCCACCACAGTTCGCACGCTCGCCCGTGCGTCGGTCACATCCCGCCAGCCGAGCAACCAGCTACGATCCCAGACGCCGTCAAGCTTCGCTTCAACCTCGCTTTCGGCAACCCAGTAAAACGGAAGTGGCACATAACGCGGGTTGGTGAGCTGCTCATCGGAGGGCGTGGGCAGCCGGTGTAGTCGCTCGCCAGGTTGTGCTCCCTCAAAGGTCCCGCTTCTGTGGTTGTAGATGTAGGTCATCTTCGCTTCGTACAGCGGCAGCATGGCCTCGCCATCCTTCAGGAATCGGTTCCCCTCGATCTTCCAGCCGGCAGACGCGAGTTCCCCTTGCTGGCGGAACAGGCCCGAGTCGTTGGCCATGTGGAACATGGCCATGAAACGCAGACCCCATGGGTTGCCGTCGGGGTCACCCTCCCGCCACAACACGCCGGCCCGGTTATAGATCGAAAGTGCGATGGATGCGTCGCGCTTGGTCCGGAAGATGGGACAGGTTCCGGTGTTCGGATTGATGGTTTCGATGTCTTGCGCGGTCAGTGTAAAGTGGTGCTCTACATCGTCCAGGTCGGATACCGCCTGGCCCTGGAACAGATAATCGGCCGCTTCTGCCTTGTCGTCGCGTCCCGAGAGCGTGGTGAGGGCGAACCGAAGCATATGCCCTTTTCCAGCCGTGAAAAATCCTTCGTTTTCGAACTCCCACATCGCCTTAAGTGCGTATGAGCGCGTAATCGCCTGGAAATAGTCCTTGGTCGTGTCGTCGGTAGCGATCCCGCTCGGTACGATGAATCCCGCGCACCCGCGCGGGCCGAGGATACGCCAATTGTGCTCGGCAAAAAGCGCATACGTGTTGACGTCACCCTTGCCGCACAAGGGATATCGTCCGGAATGCCTGACGAAGTGGCTCTGCCCCTGCGCGCTCCGTGTGGCAATGCACCACTCCCGCCAGAGCCCTGGGTTTGTGGACGGAAGGGCTTCTATCCGCTTCCTGCGCTCTGCGGCGTTTCGAGCAATGGCGATCGAAGGATCGCGATTGGCAAAGAACTCCTGCTCCTGGAGCTTCACCCGCTCCCACGGTGGATTGCCCAGGACCACGTCGAATCCTCCGCGCGCGAACACCTGAGGAAAGGCAATCTCCCAATGGAAGAGGGAGTATTCTTCGGCTATCGCGCGGGTCGTCTCGACGAGCACGTGCGACGGAGGGGTCTCCTTTTCCCTGAGGGAAAGCCATATGGCCGTGGTTGGAGCAGCATCGAGGACCGGCCCGGGTTTGTCCTTAGGCCACAAGAAGGCGGCGCACCATGCGTCGGCCACGAGCTTGGTGTGCTCGTATGCTTGCGAGGCGAGGAGCGCCTTCCACCGCTCTTCCTTTTCGACCAGCGCAACGGCGTCCGTGTCCGAGGCCTGCTCCACGGCGCGCATGGCCTCCCGGAGTGCACCGGTCCCGTTCACCTGGTCGAAACGAATAATCCGTTGTCCCGCGAGTTCGGCCTTGTTGCGCCTCTTGAGCGAGGCTGTGAGCTTTTTGTCGTCGCCCTCGAGCGCTCCCCAGGCGTCATCCGGCACGCAGTCGGCCATAAGGTCGCGAGTGGTGCCGAGCAGCGAGTTGCCAACTCGGATGTGATGCTCCAGGAAAGTGAGAGGAAGGCCTGGATCAATTGATTCCATCCACAGGCTCACCTTGCATAATTCAACCGCGAGCGGGTTTACGTCCACTCCGTGGACGCAGCGGCGGACCACGTCCCGGAGTGCGTGTTGATATTCGTCTGGCGTTGGAGTACCGGCGCCCCTAAGCCGTGCCACTTGATCGGCGAGCCGGCGCGCCGCCGCAAGGAGAAAGTGCCCCGAGCCGCACGCCGGGTCGACGACGGCGAGCTCAAGCAGGGCTTCCGCTGGCTTGTCCGGGTGGGCCTGCACGGTGCGCCCGATGACCGGGTCGAGTGCGCTGTCGAGCAGGAGCTGCACCAGATCGTCAGGCGTGTAGTAACTGCCTGTGGTCTTGCGCGCGTGCCCGCGGCTTTCGCCGGTACCGGCGAACGCGAAGGAGCGACCGTCCTCCGTGATCAGCGGAACAAGCTCCAGGAGCCCCTCGTAGATGTAGCCGAGCTCGTCCGGACCCATGTCACGCCAGTTTACGCGCACGAGGCCGCCCGGCTCCTTCAGCCACGCGAGGCAGAAGATGGCGCCAAGCAGCGCCCGGTTCTCGAGCCGCGCCGAGTCCAGATCCGGACACTCGGTTATCGAAAATAGTCCGGCGAGCGCCGGAAGACCAAGCCGTGATTCCCCGCTCGCGAGGCCGCGGAAGACGATCTTTACGCTCTCCCAGAGGTCAGAGTGGCGGTCGTGGGCGGTCCGGCGCACCGCGCGATCCCGTACGCGTTTCAAGGCGTAGCCCTCGGCGTAGAGCTGCCTGGCCGACTCAGGTGCGCTCTTCGCGTGAAGCAGGTTTCGCTCTTCGACCGTCAGAAGGAAGATCAGCCGGTAGACGAGGCG
>Ga0172370_10007894_pt1 | contig 12930 bp, 8 predicted proteins | sample LakKiv5m_FD_114538 | JGI IMG/M metagenome (GOLD analysis project Ga0172370, IMG submission 114538) | Freshwater microbial communities from Kabuno Bay, South-Kivu, Congo - kab_022012_11.5m | ecosystem: Environmental > Aquatic > Freshwater > Lake | place: Democratic Republic of the Congo...
CAGATGTATCATATTAAAGACAGCCCAAAGCAAGTAGAAGAATTTTATCGTTGGTCACTTAAAGGGCAGGGTTTTGAGGAGATTAAAAATAAAAGTTTTAAGATTATGGCCGTAAAGCGCTTAAGATTTGAAAGGCGCGATACGGCGCTGGAGCTATATCTGACTCCCATAGAAGGTGAGGATTGTAATTTTATCATAGTTAAATATGCGGATAGAGATGGTATCTCTAAAGCAGAGGCTGAGCCTTTGGCTTTGGGGAGTTTTCCTAAAAAGGATAATTCTACCGGTTCTGATTTAGAAGATATACCGCGCCCTTTAGGCAGCGTGCGTTTATCTGGAGGAACCCCGAAGAATAAAACAAACTTTTCGTATACTTTGCCTTTGTCGGTGTTGCAAGCGCGTGATTTTTATCTCAAGCAGATGCCTTCTGCAGGATGGATTTTAGTGGATGAAGTTAATCTAAGGCAGTTGGCTGCCAGTTATGCTAAAGAACATCGCGGAAAACAGCTAGTTCCGAGCCTGTTCATCGGAAGCAAGCTCGATTTAGGAGAAATAATTAAAGATAGCTATATTCTGGATTTTAGCTCAAAAACAGCAACGGCGAGTTTTACAATTTATTCAAATTTTCTTAATCCAGCTTCAGGATCAATTGTTGATATCGCATATAAAATTTCCCAGAACCGGGAGGAAAGATAGTGCGTAAAAATATTTCAGGCCAGGGCTTATTGGATTATATTTTGGTATTTACAATAGTTATTGCAGTACTCTTGATTATGGGGTATTATGTAAGAAATAGTCTTTCAGGAAAATACCGGGAAACCGCCGATGTGTTTGGGCAGGGCGAGACTTACATTCCTACGATAGAATAAAAAAAAGCATGATGATGTATTTAGTTATTTTTTCCGCGGTAGTTTTATTAGTTTTTTTTATTTCAGAAGTTATCATCCCATCTTTTCTGAGAAGATATGGTAAGCTCCAAGATAAAAGGGCTACCGAGCTATCTGTAAAACTCGAAGATTCGTTTATCTTCTGGGAAAAGAAGAAAATGCTTCTTTTCTACTTGCTTCCTTTCATTTTCTCCGCCCTAGGCTTAGTTTTATTAAGACATATTATTGGGTTATTTGCCGGTTTAATTATTGGTTTTATTATACCGAAAATAATTATCGTAATGGCTAAGAGGCAAAGGCTTAAGAAATTCCGCAGCCAGCTAGTGGATAGCCTGATGATTATATCCTCTTCATTAAAGGCAGGTTTAAGTTTTCCGCAATCAATTGAAGCCTTGTGTGAAGAGATGCCGCCGCCGGTTTCGCAGGAATTTAATCTTATTTTAAGTCAGAGTAAGCTGGGTGTTAGCATGGAGGTTGCTCTAAAGAAGTTGCGTGAGCGTATTCCTACGGAAGAAGTTAATCTTATTGTTACATCCATACTTATTGCTCGGGAAGCAGGGGGAAATTTGCCTTTGGTGTTAAGCCGCTTAACAAATACTATCCGCGACAACCTTAAATTAAAAGAAAAAATCGGAACGCTGACTCTTCAAGGAAGGATGCAGGGTATCATCATGCTTATTTTGCCGATCGGGTTTGCTTATTTTGTATATAAACAGAATCCCGGTCATTTTGATGTTATGCTGCAAACAGAGCTGGGGCGCAAACTTTTGTGGTTAGCGGCAGGGCTACAGATCGTCGGCGCGGTTATGATTAAAAAAATCAGTACGATGAAATTTTAGAAAAAAGGGAGACAACTTGCTTGCGTTACTATTTTTTTTAGTTACCGCTTCAGTTTTTTTAATTGGCTCGGGTTTGTTTATCGAGATAAAGACTTACATGCATCTGCGGGCAGAGGCGGAGTCTGCTGGGGAGAAGAAAAAGCCGTTTAACTTGGTTCCCAAGACAGAGAGTTTGGAAAGAGCATTTAAGCCCCTAGGTTTTATAATTAATCCTGCTTATAAGAGGTTGACGTATCTTAAGAAACTTGAATATCAGATGGAGATATTGCGGATTGAGTTAAATGTTTTTGTATTGATAGGGGTAAAAATTATATTGTTAGTGGTATTTGGTTGTTTAGGATTTATATTTTTAAAACAATTCTCTCCGCTTTATGCTGTGTTGGCGCCTTTTATCGGGTTTTTTCTGCCTGATTTCCTGATGTGGCAGAAGGTTAAGCGAAAAAAGGAAGAAATTGTGCGGCGTTTTCCGGAAACCGTGGATCTTTTGCATATGTGTATTAATGCCGGAGCGGATTTGATGGCCGCGATTAAGTGGGTTATTGATAAGAGCACTTTTAATCCGTTTATTGAACAACTGGGGGTAATTGTCAGCGAGGTGCAGGTTGGTAAACCTCGTGTTGAGGCGATCAGAGGATGGGCGAAAAGACTTCAGCTCTCTGAAATTTCTAGTTTTTCGCGTGTCATTGTCCAGGCTGAACGCATGGGTACTCCGGTGGAAGAAGCCTTTAAGAACCTCTCTGATGATACCCGCGACCGGCGTTTCCAGAATGGCGAGCGTTTTGCCATTAAAGCTTCGCTTAAAATACTTTTTCCGCTTGTTTTTTGTATTCTTCCAACGATTTTAATTATTGTTGCCGGGCCGATTATTATTAAATTTGCTCAAGGCGATATGCTTTCGGGTGGTTTCTAAGGTATACTATTGATATGCGTAAACTTAATATAATTTTAATCTTGATTTTGTTTTCTTTGAGCCTTGCCGGCTGCGAAATGCTTGCCTGGCGTAAATATCATAATCGAGAGTATGGGTTTTCTTTTATTATGCCTAAAGAGTGGGATGTTGATGAAGATGCGCAGAATGCTGTTTTAGCTATTTATATACCTAAAGAAGACCCTAAAGATCTTTTTACCAGCAATATCAGGGTAGTTACAGAGGATCTGCCCAAGCCGGTAGATCTGGCCACATATTATGATATTAATCGTGAGGAGTTTAGACAGATTTTTAAAAAGATGGGCAATATTGCAGAAGGCCAGGGCATGAGCGGTTTTGTGCGGCATCAATGGATTTCTTTTGTTGCCCCGCTTAACGATCGGATTCTAATTAAAGCGATAAGTGTAGTTTGGATTAAGGAACAGCGTGTTTATGTTTTAACCTGTGTAATGGATTTCCGTAGGTCTGAACAGATCGAACCAATCTTCCGTAAATTACTCGCCTCCTTTCGTATTCAATAATCTCGCTTATAATTACATTAATATCCTAAGAATTAGAAGTAATTATTGTTGTAAGGTTAGGTTAATCGTGAATGGACATTAATTTAAGCTGTAAAATGTCCAATCTGTAATTTTTTAGTCATTCATAGTTAATCATAGATTTGTCTATCAGTAATTTTTTAATCTTTCCTAGAAATTAAGTCGAGATTTTAATAAAATATCCGGATAAATTGTTGAAAGTAGAAATAATTTTAACTCGATCTCTTTGGGAAGAAAAGGCTTTCTTTATATAGGTATAATGCTCTTGAAATCTTCTAATATCATGTTATATTTGGATTGTAATAATGGGATACAGCCACGGATCCTAATTATAACTTAAATCATAACCTAAATTTTAAACTAACCGGGCTGTATCGCCGGTTAATTTTTTTGGGTAATTTATAAAGCATTTAGAAAAGTATTTATTAATTAGATGAAAGACCGAATGATTAAACCTAAGAATAAAATAAAAAAAGGAATGATTAAGCGCTTAATCACGCTGGCCTTGGTGGCCACGCTTATTTTTTCTACCCTTACTCCTGTTTATGCCCGGCCCGGTAATTATGGCGAGAGCAGTGCTTTTATGCAAATGATTACTGGAGCATATTCTGGTGCGCAAGCATCCAGTTCTCAAGGGTGGGGAGACCTGGCTAAGAGTATGGCCATATACACAGCGGTTGAACTTGCCGATCAGTGGTATTATCAAAATTATTATAATACCTATGGAAAGTCGATAATTTCATTTAATATCGGCGGTACTCGGATTGATATAAGCCGCGGTCAGATGTTCAGGATGGTGGCTTCAGTGGCAGCGAGTACTGTGGCTGGGATCGCCAGTGGAGAAAAAGGGTATGATAGCGGTGGTAACATTATGGCGTCGGTCATAAATAATCTTCAGCGAGAATTTATTACGCTACTTATTACAGAAACAATCCGTGATTTATTAGTTAGAAAATTTGGCATGAGCCAGGATTTGGCAGGTTTAATCTCAGAGTTGGCAGAAAAATTTGTAACTGATAATTGGGATACTATTGCGCAGGTGCCAGGAATGCAGATGGGTACTTATTTGAATGAGGGGGCTGAGGAATTAAAGCAAGAGAAGACAAAAGAAGGACAAACAGCTGAGGGGTCTGAAGGGGCGACTGAAGAAAGTGTTCAGCAAGATGAAGAAGGGGCTTCATCCGAAGCCGTTAATAATGAAGATAATCTAACCGCCGCTGGAGCAGGTAAGGTTTTAAAAAAGCTTAATAAGAACGGCGGTAAGGTTCCGCAATCTACAGATCGTTATACGCAAAAAGACATAAAACAGGGTAAAAAGCTTTCTGAAAGGGCTCTTAAAAATGCTAAAGATAGATTGAAACATTATGAGGCGGGGTGGCACCCTTTTAAAAAGGCACGCGAGAGAAATATCGCTGAGTTGAAAACAGAGATTCAAGGGTTAGAAACGCTTTTAGGGGCTTATAATAAATTAGAAGGGATGGTAAATGAGAATCCCGATGGAGTCTCATTGGCCTCAGGAGATGTTGGAAATGGCATAAGAGAAGGGCTGGCGCAAAATAAAAAAGCTACCACAGATCCTGTAGCGCGTGCTATCAAAAAAGGGGTTGATGGTGCTTTCTTGGGAGTTTTAGGTATGGTTAGCCCTGAGTCTGCAGACGAAGCCCGGGGGCAGCTTGGAGCAAAAGATCGGCCAGTGGTTAGAATTAAGGAGGGTTCAGAGAGAACAACTCCTTGGTTAGGCAAGGACGATTATTTAACTTATGGCCAAGGGAAAGATGAGCAGAAATATAAAATTATATCCAGAGATGGTGATGTTTTCAGGACAAAGGCGGTTGATAAACAGGGGAGACCGCGCGAGTATACGATTATTAGATCTTCAGATGGCAGAGATAATATTCAGCCGGATCAAATCCTTCCCGAAGATATAATAGGGAATTTGAGAATTGATTCAGCAAAAGGTAAAGATAAAAATGGTAATGAGGTTTATTCTGCAACTGATACAAAGGATCTTACCGGAAGGAAGTATACGTTTATCAGAACTCCGGATGGTAAAATCAACTCTTGGGCTAATGATGTCCGTTATACTGATAAGTCAACCTATGTTTCAGGAGAAGGCGAAGAAGTTCCGGTTACTGTTACAACAGCAGCCCGGGATAGCCGTTCTGGTACGGCTGAGGATCTTAAAGGCCGGAAATATACAGTTGCGGTGACTCCAGACGGGCCTAGTGTTCAACCTAATGATATTGCTGTTGGAGATGTGTACTCTTTTTCGGGGGGAAAGGGCGAAAATCCGGTTATGGTTAAAGTCACCGCCGCAAAACAAAGTGGAGATAAGCCTAACCTTACGGGTGTTGCTGCCGGGTCCGATGGCAAGGAGTGGGTGGTTACTAAAACTAAAGAGGGTATGAGCGCTCAACCTACAGGCAAGAAAGTTGCTTTGCCAATTTTTCTGGATAAAGCTATGAGGGGTCCGGTGAAGAGTAATCAAGATAAACAAGCTATGAGGCCGGCAAGCAGCAGGTCAGCAGATTTGATGAAAGATCCAAATATGGGTATGGGCTCACAAGCAATAAAAGATGGTATTGGACAAGGTATCATCCCTCCATCAGGCGGTATTCCAGCGGATATTTTTTCTGTTGAGCAAAAAGAGAAGTATAGTGGGGCGGAGAATCTGCTTCCTAGGCCTAATGACGGAGCCATTGATTCTGTGGATGTAAAAGTAAGAGATGAGGCGTCTTCTGCTCCTCCGCATTCATTTAAGGTAGGTAATGCCAATTTTACAAAGATATCTGCGGGTGATAATGTTTCCGTAGGTCCTCCAGGAGAGGCTCCTACTAAGTTTACGGTTAAAGAAGTAGAAAAAAACGGGCATCTTATTTCTAATATCACGGCTATTTCTGCTGAGAATGGCCGAACATATAAAATCACTCCGACTGGTACAGGCGGATATAATGCTCAGCTTCAACCTCTTCGCTACTAGATCTTAGCAGTCTTTTTATAATCTCAAACCTTAATACCATAATAAATTCTACTGATTCCTACCTAAAATATACATAAACTAAAAAAGACTTTACAACGAAATATTCGTGATATAATACAAATAATCTGACGGACGCAGGCATAAATAATCCGAAAATAATTTAATAGAGAAAGATGGGTAAACCTATGGAAAGAGAAAGAATCGCGATAGAAAATGAAATTTTGGACAGGCTGGCAGGAAAAATTTTTCTTTTGCAGGATCTGGCGCATAAGCATGAGGTTATCTTTCAGACGTTTCTTGAGGTATACAATTCTACCTCTGGCCCCGGGCTAGTGAGCAAGCTAAAAAACACGGACCTGGACGTTCTTTTTAATGAATTCTTTTCTTATGGGCTAATTGATGAATTCCTGGCCGACCCGCAAGTCGAAGATATTATGATTAACCACCTTTCTCCGATATACGTGCATAAGACAAACTCTGGGCTGGTTAAAACGGATAAAAGGTTTACCTCCCGCGCAGAGCTGGACCTTTTGATTAAAAAGCTGGTTATTTTTTCCGGCAGAAAAGATATCAAGAAGATTAACAATATAGAGCTTGTTGAGGTTAAAGGAAGAGGCAACATAGTTTATTCTCCTTTTGGGCCGCAGATTACCATTACGCGCGCTAAAGAAAAGCCCCTAAGTATAATTGAACTGGTGGAGAATGGCACGCTTACCCCTGAAATCGCTGCGCAGTTTTGGTTTTATGTGGAAGGATTAGGAGTTAAACCGGCAAATATTATTATTTCCGGCGGACCCGGAGCGGGAAAATCCACACTTTTAAATGCGCTTTTTAGCTTTATTCCGGTAAGCGATCGCATTGTTGTTATTGAAGATACTTTAGAGTTAAATACTAATTTGGAAGAGAATTGCTCTCGCTTGGAAAGCGATGAAGATACATCACTTTTGGATTTGGTGAAGAACTCTTTACGCATGCGTCCGGACAGGATTATCGTCGGTGAAGTCCGTGGCCAGGAAGCCCAGGATTTGATGACGGCGATGAATATCGGTAAATATTGTATGGGAACCTTGCATGCTTCTACCGCCAGGGAGACGATCATCCGGCTTCAAAACGAGCCGATGAACGTTCCGGAAGTATTGGTAAATTTGGTCGATGTGTTTGTAGTGATGCGGCGTTATAATATTAACGGTAAAGTTTCTCGCGTGGTGGGCGAGCTGGTAGAGACTGCCGGAATGGCAGATAAGATGATCTTGCTTTCTACGTTATGGACCTATGATTTAGGTTCGAATAGTTTTAAAGAATCTTCTGTAGGCAGTGAATACCGTGACCGGCTGGCGCTGGTGAGCGGCAAAACTACGGTAGAAATTATGGAGGAATTAAAGGTCCGTTCCGGTATTATCAGGATGATGATGAAAAAAGGCATTAAGGAAATGAAGGAGGTCACGGAATTTTTTCATAAATATATTGGTAATTCCCGGGAGGCGGCTGCGGCATTAGGTGTTAAGTAAGAAGGTATTTTAATATGTTTTCCGAGCGCGAATTAATTCGGCCTTTTCAGATACCTCTTTTGCCTTATCAAACTTCTTCATTTTCCGATAAAATCTTGCCATATTCTCTAAAACTTTAGCGACGTTTAAATTTTCCGGTCCAAGATTGCTTAACATTATTTCCAAAGAGTCTTCGTAAATATTTATTGCCTCGACATTGCGGGTTTGTTTTAAATAAAGCATGGGAAGATTATCCAAAACCTTTGGCGCATCCGGATGCCAGGGGCCGATATAAAAATCATTGATATCCATTAGGCGTTTATAAATAGGCTCATTGCGCTGTCCCCATAACCGATCAACTTCTGATTTAAGGCGATTTAAAGCCCGTTTAATATCAACATCCTCGATGTAAAAATTACCTTTAAATATTCCCCAGGCATACCGGTAATACTGCTCCGCTTCTGTATTTTTATTTTGGGCTTCATATAATTTACCTAAATCAGAAACCAGGCGAATCAGCGTGGGGTGTCCTTCTCCGTAAGCTCCAGCAATTGTCTGTAGAGAGGTATTTAAAACACTTTCTGCTTCGGCGTATTTACGCTGGTCCTTATATAAAGAACCTAAGTGGCTGCGGACAAGGGCGATGCTTGGATCATCGCGGCCTAAATTTTTTTCTAGGATCAGTTGAGAATTATGATAAGAGCTCTCGGCCTCGGTATATTTATGTTGAGCTTGGTAATTTTCTCCCAAAGCATTCCAAACTTTAGCGGCATAGAGATTATCCAGCCCGAGGGTTTTTTCAAAAACAACCAATGCTTTTTTATAAAATATATCGGCTTGTGCATATTTGCCCTGTGCTTTATAAAGAGTGGCTAAGTTATTAAGCATGGCGGCGGCGTTGGGATGATCAGGGGTAAATTTTTTCTCGATTAAATTTAGAGCAGCAGAGCCAAGGTCTATAGCTTTTTGATATTCCGCATTGAAATAGGCGTCGTTATATCCTTCCAGATATTCTTCAATTTGCCAAGATATATCTTCTTCAGCATAAATTGAGGTAAAAATTGATGCAAAAAATATAACCATAAAAATAGCGGCGATTAATTTACGCATGTATTTCTCCAGTTTAATAACTTTAATCTGGTTTCCTAGAATTACGTTTCTTAATTGTATTATATTCTGTCTTTTAGCATTCTACAAGCATTTTTGTTTGTTATTTTGGCGATCCTGTTGTTCTCTCACCAATTGATTGCTTAACGGTAGTGTGGGTAGGTAAGAATCCCTATATGCTGTTAGAAATTAGCAGGATTAGGTACTTTGCATTTATACTTATAATTTTAGGGGTTATTTTTAGTTTAAGATGTCTTTGAGTAATGTCCAATCTGTAATTAATAAAGCTATAAATGTCCATTCTAAAGAAATGGAGTTAGGACTAATTTATCTTCATGCTGAGAATTTGGGAAATTAGTTTTGACCCCGTTTATTTTACTAATTCTGACCCCATTCTTAAGTTAGATTTAAGGGCCTTTGGTTGCAATAAATACTACTTTTTTGGGGAAAGAAAGCGTTACCAAAAATAGTACATTTTATACTTGACAGCGGCGATCTGAGTGTTATACTTTGGATGTAAGTTGAACTGGTAGAAAAGGTAAACTTAGAGTAATCTAAGGACGCAAAGCCACGGGTCCTTTAATTAAGAGAAGTTTCGAGGATAGCCGGGTTGCCAATGCCGACGAGAGTTGGAGTTGCGAACTCGGCTTTTTATTTAAGTACTTACTAAGTGATTTTAAAAACAGTTTATTAACTTATGGAAGAATCAAGAGTAATAAGATTAATAAAAAGTTTTGGGGTAAGGGGAAATTTTTATTTTTTATCTAACACTATATTAGGTAAAAGATGAGTATAAACCAGCAGTATAAAGAAGACCAATTTGAGCAACCCGAATCCAAGCCAGAATTTAAATCAAGTTTTAAGGCCTGGATCCGCGTGGTTGCTCTTATTATTGTTACTGTCTTTTTGCCAGAGCAGGTAGCTCAAGCAGTTGAATATGACTGGCGCGTGCTCTGGAATAAGCCGGTTACAGGCGGAATTATAAATCCTGGATATCTCAAAGGCCTGAATAACATAGATACAGCTCTTGCCATTCGTAATATTCTTAAAGACATCGCTAATAAACCTGTTACTTCAATCAAAGTTTCGTCCAATCTGACTATAAACCTGGATAAACCATTAAAAATGTCCAATCAGAGGGTAGATGAACTATATAAATGGCTCCAGGGTAAACCTTGTGGTTCCAAGGCGCTTTATGATTTTTTAAGTCTTAAGGGTATCCGTGCCTCTGAGGAAGATATTGCAGTAATGGCTTTGACCGTGGATATCTTGAATGATGTGATTAAGCCGGAAGGTAACCCTGAAATTATTCTCAACTCTTTATACGCTTTGTCCAAGTCTGCGGAATTCTTCGGCCTTAAGACATACCCAGTGACAATGGGGACAGAATTATTTTCTAAGGCGAGTATCCCATTTTTGGCGCATGTGGATGGCAATCACTATGTTTTAGTTACGCGTATAACAGATGGCAAGGTATATTTCAGCGATCTGCATAAAGAAGAGTTTTTGCCTTTAGATAAATTTGTGGGAAGATTCACGGGTAATGCTTTAGTAGCTGAGTTGACGGAGGGTGTTACTGAGCTAAACGCAAAAGAAGCGATGCAGGTGATGGGGGCATATGAAGATTATGACGCCCAAATGTCTTATGCAGACTCTGCCCCGATGTCTTATTATACGCCGCCAGCTTCCACTCCACCTCCGACGTCTCATTATACGCCGCCAGCTTCCACTCCAGCCCCGATGTCTTATTATACACCACCGGCTTCGAGAACTTCTTCTCCTATGCCAGCACATACATCAACTTATACACCCAGCTCGGTTTCATCAAGCTATCGGCCGGTTAATTCTAGTAGCAATACGGCTTCTTCAATACTTCCTAGAGCATCAGTCTCTGCACCAATTAATTATACGCCATATAAAGCAAGTTCGTTTTCTTCATTTCCTACAACCTCAAGCTTTACATCAAAACCAAATTATACGCCAGCAGCGTCTGTGTCAATATCTACACCGGTAAATTCTTACAAGGGATATCGGGCTGATTTTAATGCCTCAAACCAGATGGGCCCTCCGATGCCTAAAAATATTTGGAAGCAACAATCTGCTGTGTCTTCTAATCAAAGCGCTAGCAGCTGGACTCCTCCTGCTGTTTCTGTGTCGGTGAAGAATTACTCTCCTGTGCCTGCGGTGAATAATTATAATAATTTTAGTGCTTCAACTTCTTTTGTTGCCGCCCCGGTAAAGAATTACACCCCGGTAGCGCAGGCACCATTTTATAAAACCAGTTCGTTTTCAGCAACGTCTTATATACCAACACATACAGCATCAGTTTCTGTATCAACACCTAAGGGCGTACCTAATTTCGTAATGGACTGGAATAGACCCGTAGTGCGTCAAGAATGGAATAGAAGTAATCCTGACAATAAGATTTATCGTGCTCCTAAATTAACTTCTGCCGATCAGTTATTTACTTCTGTGTCAAAAGCTTCTTATGGGGCATACTGGAAACCGGAAAATTTGATGATGACTCCGGCTAAGTCAGTACCAATTTGGAAACAGGCAGGTGCGCCTTTTATTCAGCACGATCTCACGGTAGTTATTAAACCAGCTGGGGCATTTTATGATAGCGCACAAAAAGGATTAAGCTCTCGGCAACTATTTAGTCTAATTGATCGGCCAGATGTGGTACAGGGGAATGTTAACGGTGCTCCTTTTGTCCAAGTTAATACTAATGCAGGAGGACTCACTAGTGCCCCAGGTAGATTATCGCCAATAATGGTAGGCCCAGGTACAGGGCTTGTGGTGGGGGCTGGTCCAGATCGTAGAGCTATTCGTCAAGAAGCAAAGCTTTTGAGTAAGCAGTTTTCAGCAGATGTGCCACGTGAAATTATTAACGCAGCGGCTGTGCAGAACGTAATGGATAGAAAAGGCGGTAGTTTGGGTGAGATATCTAGGGGCGCAGCAAAGATTGTTGCTCCGGGTGTAGAAGTTCTTCTTAAGGTTGGTTCTGAGAATATGCCGGATGTGCGTAAAATAAACGGACAAATTGCCCGGAATATTAATACTGATGTGTACGGATTTAAGGGCGTTAATGGCGCGCAACAAGCACTTTCTTTGCGGAATTTAAAAACCTATACGCAGTCTCCGCAGAATGTGAATTCATTTATACAGAATCGGGATCCAAAGCAAAGCATAACGCTTACGACAGAGCAGGATTCTCTTGGCCAAAATGTAGTTTATGCAACATATCGTGAAGGCAAGAATATTGCCGGAGGCACAGTAGGCAACCAGTATCTTGCTGCTTATAATTTTAAGGCGAAAACGGATTTAATATACAACGGAGTGCATAAATTTACCGTAGGCAAGGATTCCTTTACTTCTACTCAGATTGGTATGGGATTTGTAAAAAATGGAAATGGTTGGGTTGACCCGGCTATACAGCATGTGAAACTTGCCTATGTTACAGACGGCAGCCAAATTATGCATTATATTAAGCCCGCTGGAGATAATGCCGCCGGTGGTAATAAGCCGGGAGGCGTTGCTCCGGAAATATTCGGCTGGAATTCTCAAACCATAGGTAATTCCATGCAAATAGAGAAGGGGCATATGGTATCTGCGCAGGCCGGCGGCCAGCTTGCTTTTGGAAGCATAGTTGGGAATAAAAAAGCCGCAGATTGGCAGCTAAATGCTACAGGAGTAGGAACAAGGTTCATAAATATCGGGAAAGACGCCGGAACTACTCCGTTGGCTCCGATTAAGATTGATAGCGGAGTGGAGATTGGACATTTTACTTTTGCCCCGAATAAAAACGGATTATTTGTTACAGTAAATTCGCAGAATTTAGTGAACGCAGAAAATGTTATAAACGGAGATAAATATAATTGGGATCCGGTAAAATTCAGCAATATTGCCAGCCAGAATTTAAATATTCCAGTCGCAGATATCCTTGGTAAATACCATCCTCTTTATGCGCCTTTCGCCACAAAGAATCCGGAGATTGTGAATTGGGCAAAGCAGCAAGATGCGGGGGCAGGATTTGCTTCTGCTACTGCCAGCATCACCGGTTTAAATCTCTTAAGCACAATGAAAGCAGAGCGTATCGGGGTTTCTAATGAAGTGCGTCTTACAAGCAAGCCGTTAGATAATAATTTTGGCGGCATGTGGGA
>Ga0172370_10007897_pt1 | contig 12925 bp, 19 predicted proteins | sample LakKiv5m_FD_114538 | JGI IMG/M metagenome (GOLD analysis project Ga0172370, IMG submission 114538) | Freshwater microbial communities from Kabuno Bay, South-Kivu, Congo - kab_022012_11.5m | ecosystem: Environmental > Aquatic > Freshwater > Lake | place: Democratic Republic of the Congo...
ACCCCTTATCGCCAATCATTTTTGCGGTTGCTTTTGGCTGGTTTCTACAACCCTTTAGACGAAAGCAACCGCATGCTTTTAGTAAATTAACCCCTCCCCAAACCCCCATCCAGGCCAAAAACAGGGGCGAGAGGATGAATTTTTTCGATTATCTTATATTACTTTTCTGCTGCAATCCTAAAAACTATATCAATTTCAAATTGCAATTCTCTTTTCCCAAAATCATTCGGAAACGGCAAAAACGGGCTTGCTCTTTTTACGGCATTTATAGCCTCAGTATCAAGCTCATCTATTCCTGATGATCCTAAAAGCCGGATATCCTTGATCTCTCCCGAAGACAAAAGATTAAAAGAAATGCGCACTGCGCCTTCGCGTCTGAGCCGCAGCGCCCAACGAGGATACCTTTTCTCTTCCTGAATTTTTTGCTTAACGCTGTCTTGATAGCGTAAAATTGACTCATTTATTAGATCCTGGTTTTCGATCGTTTCTTGGATCGCCTGCTCTTCTTTAACAATTTCTTCAATCTTTTTTTCCTGGGCTAACCGGTATTTTTCCGGAAAATACTCTGGCCTCTCATTTCTTAGCTCTACCTCAAGCGGCCTTTCAATCTCCGTATTTTTTATCCAAAGTGAATTAGAACCTATCAAATAAGAATGAAAGGCGCAAGATAAAACAAAACTTGCATATAAAGGGCTAATTCTTCCCATCGTCAACCTGTGTAGCGATGACTAGATTCTCAACTTCAGCCTGTTTAGCCGCATCCATAACTTTGACTGCCAAGCCTAAATCCACCTTTTCGTCAGCTTTTATTATTGCCACGCGTGAACCTGTCTTTTTTATTGATACCTCCAGATTTTCCGCCAGATTATTTAACTGCACCTTTACATCATTTAAAAATATTTCTCCTTCTTTCTTAATGAAGACAATATTTTTATCTTGCTTTTGGCTTGAAGCGCGTTTTGATTCCGGCAATTTAATATTAATCCCGCGGTTAGAGACAAAATGCGAAGAGAGTATAAAGAAAATAAGCAACAAAAATACCATATCAATCAGCGGAGTCATATTTAAATATAACTCCGGTTTTTTACGCCTGTCAAAATCTAATTCCGGCATCAACAATCTCCCTGTTTTTAATGAATATTGAATATGTCTGAAGAGATATTTTTCATCTGTATCGCCCGATTGTCCACTACTCCTTCAAAATAATGGTAAAAAATAAGCGTAGGAATAGCTACGAATAAGCCGGCAGCGGTAGTCAAAAGCGCCTCCCAAATTCCTCCGGCTAAAACCGAAACTTCGGCAATGCCGCCGATTTTCTCAATTTTCATAAATGTCTGGATCATGCCGGTAACTGTGCCGGTTAGCCCAAGCAAGGTTGAAATATTTCCGATTACGGAAAGAACGCGTAAACGCGCATCTGCCTGTTCGAGTTCCCTTGAGCCGGCCCGCCGAAGAAACTTCTGTTTTTCTTCTATCGGCTGATTAGTAATCTTGAGGCCGACACATAAAAATCTTCCCAGGAAACTTTTATCTTTATCCGCAACCAAAAAAGCATCCTCAACCTTATTGTTTTTCAACAAAAGATTCACCCGCTCCGGAAGGTTTTTGGTTTTCGGACGGGTTTTATTGAAATAATAAAACCTTTCCAGGATAATGGTTAAAGAAATGACCGAACATAACACGATCGGCCACATAAGGAATCCGCCCTTGATAAATAAACTATGCATCATCGCTCCTTTATTTTAAAACTTATACGAAACACTGCCGTAGATAAATCTTCCCGGTTCATTGACTATTTTCACGTTTGCTCCACCTGGATCCGTCGGATCATATTCATAGGAATTTGCAACCGTATATTCTCTATCAAATATATTATCGATACCGAAATTCAGGCTCAAACCATTTAACAACACCAGCTTGCCTTTATCTTGCGCAAACTGATATCCTGCCCTGAAATTAAACACATTCCAGCCCTTTAAAGGTACCTCTCCCGCATCGCTGTCAACGTCCTTGCTCCATTCTGAATACACCCATTCGTACACCGTGAAAAAACCGTGTTTATCGTAATTTAAAGCAAGCTTTGCCTTAAGCGGACAGATTTCAGCAAGATTTTTATCATTGTTATTTTCGGGTTGGCTAAGTTTCTTACCCCGTTGAGCGGCTAGTCCGGCCTCAAGGCCAAAACCATCAATGATATTAAAATCAACCGTGGCATCTCCTCCAAATAAATACGCGTTAATATTTGTATACGTTCTAACGCCGTTGGTTTTTTGCTCTTGATAAATATAATCGCTTAAATAGCTGTAAAACCCCTTTGTCCTGAATTTCAAACGTTCTAAAACTTTTGTTTCAAACCCAAGGTCAGCTTCAACATTGCGCGATGGCCTAAGATCCGGATTGCCGTAATAGCCCGTTCCTTCCTGGACATAACGCTCCACAGTCGTAGGCGTGCGGTTAGTCAGGCCTATGCCGCCGAAAAGATTCGTATCGTCCTTAAGGAAATATTTCAAAAACAAGTTCGCGCTGGGAAAAATATCGGTTGAACCGTTTGTACTGGTCATAGCTTTACTGAATTTTAAATCTTCTTGCGCTTTAGTATGAAAAATGTCCGCGCGTAAACCCGCAACCAATGCCAATTTTCCGATATCCTTCTCAAACTTTAAATAGGCTCCGCCATCAACCTCATTAACATCCGGAAAAAGTTCATTGTTTACTATTGTTCCGGTGTTTCTGTCTATAACATCTCCATACCAATTGCGAAAATAAAAATCAGTTCCATAGGCCAATAATCCTTCCCCGGCCTCGAGCTTATTCTCGGCTTGCGCGCCGGAAATATAAGAAATCGCTTCGATTCTTCTCTGGTTAATCAACCCGGGGCCGGTTCTGTATTTTCCGTAAGGATAATGCTCTATACGGTTATAATACCCGGTGATATTAAGCTCTTTAGAAATAGAGCTAAGATTATCTATGGAATATTCAATTTTATTAAGATAAGTTTTTTCTTTTTCCGTATCCATGGCCACACGCGGAGTTAAAATATCGTGCGCCTCGCCATAAGAAGACGAAAAAGAAATCTTTTGATTGTCTGCCGGAAGGATCAAAGCCTTGCCCCAAAAATCATGCTTCTTAAATGCCTCCAAGCTTTTACCTTCGTCATTATAATTCGGGTTAAAACTGCTTAATTTGTTGCCTGCCCCGTCCTTGTATTGATCGGATTGTGAATAATTATAACCAAAAAGGCCCTGTAATTTTTTATTTCCGCCGGAAACAAACCCGCCATCGCTTAAATACCCGTATGAGCCGAACTTGGAAAGAATTTCACCGTGAAAACCCTCTTGAGGGTTCTTCGTAATGACATTGATACTTCCGCCAAGCGCCCCGGGAACGCTTACATCATAGGGCCCCTCTTTTACTTCTATTCTTTGTATTGTCAAAAAATTAATATGCGAAAGCGGCGGATCTTTACGGCTGCCGCAAGAGCCTTCGATTAAAGTATCATCCTGGGCGAAACGTAAATTGCTTTTCGTAAAACCTCTTAAGCCCACTTCATTTCCGTAGCCGCTTTTACGAATCAATGAAGCTTCGATAAGCTCATCGGATAATATCTCAGAAAGATCAACCACTTTATGGGATTTCAATGTCTTCTGGTTAATTTTTTTATTTTCTTCTATATTTAAGAAAGCATCATCTTCTTCATCTTCCGAAACCATTACCTGCCCCAAGTCAAAAACAGTTGTTTGGGGATAAATAGAAAAAACATGCCCCAAGCTGGCAGTTAATAATATAAATATAAAACAAAATATTCTTTTAAAAAGCATTTTGCGCCTCCTGTAAAACTGCTTCAAATAATTAGAAATCAAATTTGCTATACGGCGTAAAAAGAATATTTCGGAGGGGCACGGGAAACATTTGCGGAACATAAAGCTGAATACTCCGGGAGGGCGGGAAAAATAATAATAAAACTGATAACCTGAAATATAAAACAAAAAACAACCGCAAAAATAAAAATAACCGCTGCGTAATGCAACCAAAGGCATACAGGGCACTCATGCCCTTTATCTTCGTCATGATGCAAACCGTGCGAAAACGGATGGAAAATTACTATTCCTAAAAAAATCGCTAAAACTGCCAGCAATAAAAATGCTATTTTCCTTCTCATTTGCACTTTGAACATACGCCTTCGATTTGAAGATAATGCGTTTCCGCCTCAGCATTAAGATTCTTTTTAATAAACTTGGATACGCCATTAAAGTTGCAGAAATTAACTTCATCTACTCTTTTACATTTCCGACAGACAAAATGATGATGGTGTGTCCCGGGGCAATCGCAGAGGGCATAGCGCAATTGGCGGTCTTCAGATAACGATTTTACTAAAATTCCGGCTTTTTCCAGCTCATCCAATATCCTATATACGGTTGGTAACCCTATCTTAGAAAGTTTCCGCTTTAATTTCGAATAAATATCATACGACCCCATGCGCGTGCCGGACTTCATAAACAAGTTTATGACGGCTTTGCGTTTAGGCGTTACCTTTAATTTATTCTTTTTTAAAACTTGCAGATACTTTTCCATGTTTTCTAAATAGAAATGATTTCTATTTATAGAATTATACGCATAGATACTATAATGTCAAATTATTTTTCTAAAATCGGCGTATTGTTTAGCGGGCTATCTCCGAAACAAAAATTACTTTTATGCCATTTTTTTCCAAAAGCGAAAGATTATCATTTAACACCCTTAGAGTATCTTTACGATCATGTCCGATACCTACGGCATAGCCATTCTTTAGGGCAATTTTACAAAGTTTGTCTAATTGCCGCTTAATGTAAATTCTTAATTTTTCATCTTTTAATGCCGGGGAAGGCAAATCCAGGAAGACGTCTTTTTTGGCATACCGAACTCCTGATTTTTTCGCGATACCGGCGCAAACCGACTCATCTGTTGTCCGGCTATCCAGAAAAAACAGGTTTTTTTGTTTCAGTTGCGGCAGGATAATTCCCATCACCTGCATATTTTCCGTAGCCTTGGAACCTTGGTGGTTATTTACGCCCGATATACCAGGGACGCCTTCAATGGCCTGATTAAGTCTTTCAACTATTTCGTTTTTACTCATCGCACAGTAAATAGTATTTTTTTCCGGATGCTTGTTGGCCTTAGATTCAAGCGGAAGGTGTAATATGACCTGCTTCCCGTTCTTTCTGGCAATTTTAGATATGGTTTTTGAATAAGGCAGACCGGGAAGGACAGCCGCAGTAATAGGCGTTTTGATATCCTGTAAATAGCGCGCGTTGTTTAAATTATAGCCCCAGTCATCGATAATAATCGCAATGCGCCCTTTAACCGCTGCCGGCGGCTGTATCGTTGGTTTGACTGGTTTTTCTTGCCGGAAAAAATAGTAAAAAGCCAGAGAAGAAAGTATCCCAAAAATAACTACGATTAAAACTGTGTTATAATGCCTACTCATTGTTATAATTTTCTAAGCGCCGCTTGAATTCAGCCCAGGGGAATTTTTTCCCCGGGCAATCCGTTTTTGCTCCATAAACCTGTCCATGCCCCATTATTCGTTTAAGCGGAATTGCATAATATCTCCGTAGTTTACCCGTTAAATAAACCAAAGCATCCAATTGTTTATCCGAAATAGTTTCGATATTAAAATTGCCAACAAGACAAATTCCTATTGCCCGTTCATTCATATTCCCGGCACTGCAATGGGCGCCGTCCTGTTGCTTTAACCAACGGGGAGAAACTTCTATCTGCCCATCTTGTTTGCCTTTTGTGCCGTTATCGATAACAAAATGATATCCTAACCCTTCCCATCCTCTGCTTTGATGATATCTGTCGAATTGCAAAGAACTGCCTTCATCGGTTGCGCTATGATGGATAACGATGTATTTCCATTTTTTAGAAGGGTACAAAGGAATAACCGGAGTAATCGGCGCGGCATTAGGGACCAAAAGACGTTGACCCTTTTCGAGAACTTGCGTCTTTAACTTATTCGCAGATAATAAATCGCTGATAGGCACATTATACATCCTGCTTACACGCCAAAGCGTTTCGCCAGGCGCTACCACATGAGTAACGTCATGCCTCAAAACAGGGCCTGTTGATTGAAGAATGATTTCTTCTGGAAACTGAGCTGGAGGCTTAGGAACGGTTACACAAGAATTTAGAGTAGCTGTTAAAATTATTAATAATGTTAAATAGATAAATCTTTTCATTATCTGGCTTAATTTTATGCTTATAAAACAAAATTGAGAACCATTCCTGTTAAGAGCGCAACAGCCATCATGATCACGGCAACCTTAAGCATATCTTTTATCCCCAGTTCTTTTATTAAGACTATAAAAGTAGCGATGCAGGGAAAATATACCGCTAAAACCGTAGAGCCGACTACTAATTGTTTAGTGGTTAAATTAAGCGGGCCGAGCATCCCCACGGCAACATCTTTCCTTAAGAAGCCAACAGTTAAGGCAGATATCGCTTCTTTGGGCAACCCCCATAACCCTGTAAGGACCGGCGCAAAAATATCAGCCAATAAATCAATTATTTTTAAAGTATGGAGTATGTTTATGAAAAACACACCCAAAAGGACCAAGGGTAAAGCTTCGCGTAAAAAGCTCGATATGCGCATCCAAAGTTTTTGAATCACAGCCTTTGCCTGCGGTATCCTGTAAGGCGGAATTTCGATCAGTATTTCCGGGCTTGTACCTTTTAGAAATTTATTCAGGATCAAACCCTTAAGAACTAAAAGTATAAATAAAGTAGAAAATACTATTGCGACATATTTTCCGCCGCGCTGGCCGACTAAACCAATAATCATCGCGCTTTGCGCCATGCAAGGAATGGTAATGGCTATCAAAGTAGCAGCAATGAATTTTTCCCGCCTTTCTTCTAAAATGCGGGTAGCTAATATTCCGGGTACTTTACATCCTAAACTCAACATCATTGGAATTGAGGCGTAACCGTGCAGCCCAAAATGGTGCATCAGATTATCCAATAAAACGGCTAAACGCGGTAAATAGCCAAAATCCTCTAAAATTCCCAGGACTAAGTAAAAACTGAATATATATGGCAATACCATTGCTATGGGCACAAAAAGCCCGGTAGTCAGAAGCCCGAAAGACTGGCTAAAATCTATTTTGCCATCAATAAGATTTCCGATAATTATGTTGTTAAGAAAACTACCCTCACCCAAAAAGACACTTAATTTCATCATTAACGGCAGCCATAATTTGTCAAATAAAGGTTCAAAAATATAAGCGATAAGGTTTTCGCCGATAAAGCGGGTTATCCAAAAAGCGAAATAAATAATTATTAAAGCAAATGGCAGGCCGGTAAGCGGCTTGATGCTGATATCTTCCAACCGCTCTAATAATGTGTGGTGATGATGGGTCAGGCTTTGAGCCTCTGCGGTAATTTTACCTATAATTTCCCAGCGTTGACTGTCGGAAGTAATTTTTAATGTATGTTTTTTGGCTTCAGGCAAGCGGGCAATTAATTCCTTTATCCCCTCTCCGGTAAGGCCGCAGGTAGGAACTATGGGCACGCCTAAAAGATTTTCTAATTTCTTAATATCAATATTAATGCCACAATGCTTTGTATCATCCCACATATTAAGAGCAATTATAACTGGGATATCTTTTTCTAATAGTTGCAGTGTCAGAGAAAGGTTTCGCTCTAAGTTTGTCGCATCCACGACATTTATCACTACGTCGCCATGTTTTAACATTTCAACCGCTACTTCTTCGGCTTTAGATGTCGGCTCTAAAGTATAGGTGCCGGGGACGTCTATGACAATCGGCATCTCTTCGCCAATTTTCATCTGCCCTTGAGTAAATTCAACGGTACTGCCCGGATAGTTGGAAATTATTACTTTTGCGCCGGTAAGACGGGAAAATATCGCGGATTTACCGACATTGGGGTTGCCTATCAAAAGAATTTCGTTCATTATTTTTTATCTATTTCGACAAGAATTTTTCTTGCCATACCAAAGCCAATCGCTACCTGAAGGTTACCTATTTCGATAGTTTGAGGTCCCCTCCAAAAATGAGAGCTTATTTTAGTAACTTTTTTCCCCGGCCGTATGCCGAGGCTTTGTATCCTGCGGCATAAACCATGACCGGCCTGGATTTCTGTTATCAAGCCAGTTTCGCCAGGTGCTAATTGTGTTAAATCTATAATCATATTATTTATTAATATCCTGTTTTTGTTCTTCGCGGTATTTTACGATTCGTAAAGTGTTTTTCAATCCAGCCGTTCTTCACGCGCTTTCTTGAATCGAAATAGTGAACATAAGGTTTTACATCCAACAATGGGGTATTGTCAAGCATATCTACTTCCGAAAAGATAATAATTCTGCCTTTAACCTTTTCAAGCTTAACAATAGAAAATCCGAGATGATTCGGCCGGTGCGGGCTTCTTATTGAAAAAATACCATGCTCCGCATTTTCAAGGAAAGGCTTCCCAATAAGTTTTTCTTCTTCTGAACGGTTAAAATAATAAATTAGAATCAAATGCGAAAATCCTTCGATGTCCTTAAGGCCTTGTTTATATTGCGGAAATATTTCTATTCTGCCTTTAACATTTTTTTCGAATTTCCCCTGGATTGGCATGCCTTTTGGCTCTTTATAGGGAGTATGAATTATCCCGATAGGTTTTAATTTAATTTCTTTTCTCATTAGAATCAACGCACAAAAAATTTTGAACGCACGTGTTTCGCTTTGAAGAATTCTTTGGTAAATTTCAGGGCAACTTTAGGATTAAAAGTTTTACAGGAAAATATATTAATATAGGAGATGCGCCAATGTTCGGAAAAATGAGCGGTAATCGAGCTGGTCTCGATAAATTGCGCTAGTGAATAACCCTTCGTATGCGGCTTTTGCGTGCCAAAATACGGTAACATCAGTTTGCCATATTTTACCATATCAATAAGCGGGCACAACTTATCCACGTATTCCTGAAGCTTTTTCCTGGACGTCATTACCTCTAAATCGCAACCATGCAAATCCATTATCAGCTCATACCCAAAAATCTTTTTCCCCATTTTTCTCCCCCTTTTTTTATTTTTGTGCACAAACTACCACAAAACCGCCTCTGCCAAATCCCTTTCGATATTTTTCGACAATCTTTATTTTCTCCGGCAAAGAAAATAAGGCTTGCCGGTAAGAAAATTTTTTAAAACCTGCCTGACGCAATAAACCGGTTAATTCCCCTACGTTGAAAAAATGCGCGTTACGGTAAAATATGCTTTTCTTTTGCTGATAAAACTTTCCTAAAAAACTATCTTTGTCGATTATGCCTAAAATAATTTTTCCTTTTTGGTTTAAAACCCTGTAGGCCTCCTCCAGAACTTTTAACGGTTCGTTAACAAAACATAGAGTAATGATAATCGCTGTATAATCAAAAGTATCGCTCAAAAAAGGCAGATTTTCGCCGACTCCCCAACGGGTATTTACCCCTCTCTGCTCGGCAATTTTAAGCATATTATGCGAAGGATCTATTCCTATGGTAATCCCAAGGCTTGCAGCAAATCTGCCTGTACCAACGCCTATTTCAAGGCCTTTGCCTGCAACAGATATTGCTTCTTTGAGCGCTGCTACTTCCGACAAATATGCAAACTTATGTTTTTCATACCAGGCATCGTATTTTTTATAATATTTGTCAAATAGTGCGCTCATAAATCTAAATCCCCTAACCAACCGTCATAAAATCTTTTTAAATACTCATAAAACTCTTTATCCATAGTATTCCTTTTTACGTCTTTTTCTTTAAATGAATATTGATATCCCGCGCAATAACCAAGTAAAATACCATTGGCGTTATTTATTTTTTTAAACATTTCTTCGCAGTCCTTTTTGCTCTCGCCTTTGCAACGATCGGGGTGATATTTAAGGCTAAGCTCGCGATACGCCTGTTTTATTTCATCAAAAGTTGCGCAGTCCTCCAAACCCAATATTTTTCTTGCCTCATCGATTTGTTTAAAATCAGCTATTTTTACACCTCTAATTATGAAAAATTAGGGCAGATATGCCTGCGGCAAGATAATTTTTTCGTTTCTGAAATATTCTTGCTACCGCAGTTCTTGCATTTAGGTTTTATTTTTTTGGAATATTTTTTTAGTATTAAACTAAAACCTATGCCGCAATTATTACAAACATAATTATAAACTGGCATTCCGGTTACCTTTGGCTTTGAATTTCAGGATAAACCATAATCATAGACGCAAGAGAATTAAAAATAAAACAATCCTCTTTAGCTGCTCTTATAAGTTCCTTCGCTTTTTCAATTTGGCTGCTTGAGTAAACTACGATATGCGGCCTGATTTCGATTTCGGTAAACATTAATTTATCGCCAACTTTTTCTATAACCCCTTCGGCCTTACTTTCATAACTTAAGAACTCAAAGCTGTTTCTTTTAGCATGATCCACAAAGGCCTCTTTCAAAAAACCTTTTAATGATGCCAAAAATAGCTCCTCTGGAGTCCATGCTTCCTTATGTTTTTTAAGCTGTGCCGGCACAGTAGCCACTTCAATTATTTGTTTATTAAATAAACCTATAAACGCTTTTTTCCTTTCATCCCAGGCCACTACTGCCTTATGAGCAATATTTTTATTTATTTTTTCTATATTTTCCATACTTTATCGTGGTTAGCCAACCGGAAATTATGCCCGGCAGGCAATTTAGCTAAATATACTTTTCAACCATGGCTTCTAATTCAGGTTTAGGAAGCGCGCCAACAACCTTATCCATCATTTTCCCTTTTTTGAAAACTACCAACGTCGGTATACTCATAACGCCGTAATGAGAAGCTGTCTTTGAAGCTTCATCCACATTTAATTTGCATACTTTTAATTTACCTTTATATTTTTTTGCTATAGCTTCTACCGCTGGAGCAACCATCTGACACGGGCCGCACCAGGCTGCCCAAAAGTCCACTAAAACAGGGGTATCTTCATCCAATACTTCTTGCTTAAAATTTTTATCATTTATATCAATTTCCATTTTTCTCCTCCTTCTTATCGTGCTCAACTTCTATCGATTCAACAAAGAATTCCTTACCCATTTGAATACTGATATTCATGCTGCCGCAGGAAGAGCAATTAAATATTTTTTTAGTAATGTTGATGCGGCGCTTACAATCTTTACATTCCAACGAAAGCTCTAAAGGAAGTATATTAAGCGAAACGTTTTTAAAATCATTCCCTCGTAATTCCTTAAAAGACTCCTGCAAACTTTCCGCAGTAACATGGCTGAAAGGACTCAAACGAGCATTGACGTTAATTTTTGTCGAACCAGCGGCTTTGCCGGAATTTTTCCGTAAAAGGGTAAATACTTCATTAAGAAAAACTGTTTCGTGCATAAACCTCCTACGTATTCAAGACTTTATCTATAAATTCCTGTCGCCCATTATTTCTCACAAACAGCAATGGGAAAACTATGTCGCTCACGCAACAGGGGATCCAAACTGCTAAAAATAAAAATACAAAAATAGCAATATATGAAAACCAGCTTAAAATTTCTATCTTTGCCATAATCATATGGAACAAAGACGCCCAGGTACTTAACAATACATGCCCGGCGTGCGGAAATTTTGTCTTTGGTTTAATATAAGCAATGACTATGCCCAAAAGCGCCAAAGGATTAACTAGCCACCATTTCTCAATAAAACCAAGGTGTATGCCTCTATTAGGCATGCCAAGCAAAGATTCTGCCACGTAGGGAATTATGGAATCGCTCAGGGTGGCTATACCTACAGAACCGACATAACCAATTATAGTTAAAGCCCAAAAATTACATTTTCCCTGAATGCAATTGACGCCTATACTGGGGCAGGTATGAAGTTTATACATTGCCGCCGTAACCAGCGCGCTTAAAAATACATGTAAAGGATGAAATACGTAAAAAATATTATAGGAAACCTTATAGGGCATTTTTAAAGAAAATGCCATAATCGCTATCCCCGTGATTGCCCCAAATAATGTAAAGGGCGCGTGCGCTTTTAATTCTTTTAAAATATTACCTGCCATTTCTAAACCCCTATTTCCTGCCCTACTTGGATATCAATAAAATTTGCTCCTTTATAGTATTTTTTAAAAATTTCCGCTGCCTCACTTCCCGTGCAATGCGTAGGGCCAACTTTAGCTATGCCCATCTTTTTAAAATTATCAACCCTAATCTCTACCGCGCGCCGATCTGCTTCCATTAAATGAAACCCGCCCATTACAAAATAAATAGGTTCAGCAGGAAACTTCGCCTTTATTTTCTCTATAATCTTTAAAATTCCCGGATGAGCGCAGCCAGTAATTATGCTAAGACCATTTTTAGTTTTTAATACAAGTGCCTGCTCCGGCATATATTTGCTATGGTAAGCGCCGGGGATTTCTCCGGTAATAAAAATATTTTCCGAAATTTCTTTTAATCTATCTGCTTCAATAATTTTTCCCTGTAATTTTTTTACTTTTTCCTTAAATTCGCTTTTAAAATGCGGGCAGGCATAAACAATAAGACCCTTATTTTTTTTCAAAACATCCCATAATCCTCCAGTGTGATCCCAGTGGTCATGAGAAATTACTACTGCTTCTATTTTACCTATATCAACTCCCAAGGTTTGCATATTTTCAAGAAGCCACGGGCCTTTCTCACCAGTATCAAATAAAATTTGATCATCAATTAAAAATGAAACGCCCCAGCCAACGTGTAAATTTTTATCTTTAGCGGACTTATCAAAAAGAATTTTTACTTTCACTTTATACTCCTTTATATATTTTTCTATTTAAGCTCTTAAGCAAGCTAGCTATAGTCAGGCAATGTGCTAAAATTTCTGTAAAAAAGTAACGGCATGAGGTATCCTTTTGGTATACATACTAACCAAGTCTCGACCCTGTCGAGACAAACCAGAAGGAGGAACGCCCATGCCAAAGAAAAG
>Ga0172370_10007899_pt1 | contig 12917 bp, 18 predicted proteins | sample LakKiv5m_FD_114538 | JGI IMG/M metagenome (GOLD analysis project Ga0172370, IMG submission 114538) | Freshwater microbial communities from Kabuno Bay, South-Kivu, Congo - kab_022012_11.5m | ecosystem: Environmental > Aquatic > Freshwater > Lake | place: Democratic Republic of the Congo...
AAAGTAATCCGGTGGGCTGACGGCAGCATTGCCGCTCGGCCAACTTGTATCCGTACCCTGCCCGGGTACAATGCGGCCAGCATTGCCGGGATGGTGAAATTGGTAAACACAGCGGACTTAAAAGCAGTTTTACCACAGGCTACATGTCCTTGACTTGTAGCCTTTTTTCATGTTACGGTGTGCACTTATGTGCAACGTTAACAACTGGGGCAGGGCATGCCATCTATAATCAAGACCAAAAACGGGTTTAGAGCGTTTGTAAGGATCAAGGGTACCAACTCTATCAACGCCTCATTTGCAACGCAGGAGGAGGCTATAAAGTGGGCTAGAAAAGAGGAGCATGCCCGTAAGCCGATCACGACTGCCTACACTGATGCAATTTCCCTAAAACAGTTATGGCAAATATATCTGCAAACAGATGGAGAGCTAAAAAAGCCTAAAACATTAAGCAGGGAAAAACAAAACATTAAACCAATACTGCAATTACTGGGAGATTATGCAATACAGAATATAACCCCTGCTATTGTTCAGCAATACTTTGACAAACGAAAAAAAATGCCAAACAAAAGGGGAAATTATCCAGCCCCCGATACACTCCGATTAGAGAAATCCTTAATTTCTACCCTTTATGGCACGGCAATATTAAGAGGGCAGGCAACCAATAACCCTGCACGAGGGGTTAAGTTTAAGTTGCCTAAGTGTGTTGGCAGGGATAAACGGATTACTGTAGAACAACAAAATGCCATGTTACAGGAGGCGGAACGGTTAATATTTAAAAAAGGTGCTGGTAAGCGGATGAATGCAGCTATGCTGCCATTTCTAGGATTATTATTTGCAACTGGTATGCGACCGGGAGAGGCGTCTAAGCTAAAAACCGAATGGATGGAAAAGAATATATTTAAACCTAGAATAATAATCCCTGCAGATGAAACAAAGAACGGAATACCCCGAAATTTAAATATTCCCCGTACAATTTTGGCGGATATCGTTGCCCAGTGGGATCGAGCTAGGTTAGTTAAATCACCGTATCTATTTTGGAGTATTGAGCCGATTACAGGCAATTTTAAACCCTACAATTATCACAAAGGGTTTAGTTTAATTTGTAAAAACCTTGGCATTGATGCGGTAGCCCATTCCGTGAGGCATGAGCTTGTATCCAGATTGTTTGAGGAAACTAACTTAGCTGATAGCATGATCGCAGCTATAATAGGACATAGCAATGTAGCTAGTCTTGCCAACTACAAGCACATCAGGAGTGAAGCGCACAGGGGAGCATTAGACGAATTTCAGAGCAAACAACTGGAAAAAATTAGCAAACTCGGCTCGGGTGGAGAAATCGGTAAACTCAGTTGACTTAAAATCAACCGCCAAACAGGCTTGCGGGTTCAAGTCCCGCCCCGAGCACCAAACATATCATCAACGTATCTGCACTATATTAGCAAAGTCCGGTTCCACGATTGATGAGCGAATTTTCTATATAAAGGTGTCAGCTGTAACCTAACAGGAAACCCCGCTTTATGGCGGGGTTTGAATTATTTTCGCACAGGTAATTTTTTCAAAATACCTTGTCTTAGTAAAATGCTCGTCACAAGCATTGCACCAGCTATTAACATGATTTGACCTACAAAATTTAAAATTTCCATATTGCCTCCTTAAATAAGTTAAATGACCTCATGCTTTTGCATGTAATTAGTATAGGTAAAATAATGCAAACTGAAACTATAAATGTAATAAACCTTTTAAATCAAATTTTAAAAGATAAAGGAATAGAACAAGCTAAAGACAAAGCAAAGCACATAGTATTTAACTATCATAGAATAAGAACAAATGCAAATCATGCCATCAGTCCAGATACTTGTATGGAAGTAATCACAGCAACAAATAAATGGGTAAAAGAACACTAAATCGGGTAGGAGGCGGGGTTACCCCCGCCGTGCCGCCTCATATCCGCTTCCTGTTCGTCAGACCAGCGCTTTGCCTTCGGCTCCCTCCAGATTCGCAGTCACCCGCGACACCCTTGCCGTTCAGCTAACTCTTCCCCTTGCCGGGCGAGTAGAGGACTTCCACCTCCAAGTGAGTGCGCCCTGCCGGGCGCACCAAATAAAAACCCCCACTTTTGGCGGGGGTTAGTATTTTGCAGGGAGTTTACTAGGGGTCTCAATACCTACCGCTTTTCGGCGGAATCTGCAAAATCTATAGGACTGAAATTAACATAACAATCTATCAAGTCTTTAGCTCGCAATTCACCCAATTGCGCAGATAGCTGATTATAGAATGTTGTCTGAAATGTTTTTGTACAATAAAAATCAACACGTAATAAGTATAGGTCTTTATCTTCATCTATAACAGGTTTATAAGGATATTTTAAATTAAATACCTGTATAAACCATTTAATCAAGTCTGCCATGCCTTTTGCATTGCGTCTTGTGCGTTCTACTTCACCATGTATAACGCCGCCATCCGTGTATATTAAAAAATCAGGCACTTTACCCAACACTGAAGTTAACGGAGCCCTACCTGTCTGAATTTCATACTCGGTGGATACTGGGTATGTGTTCAAAAAATATAGGGCAACTTCATTAGCTCTGCAGCGATGTAAGTATGTAATGCCTAGCCGATTTAAGTACTTTTGTGCATTTTCACATATAGCATCTGGATTTTGTTCTAAAAGAGCATTACAGCCTTGCCCAGACAGTCCAAAGACTTTTGTTTTATTTGGTCTGTCAGCTGTTAATAACAGTTTATCTCGCGTTAGCGAGTTTAACTGCCGTCTTGCTTTTTGCTCATCCCAGTTAAAAACATGAGCTACATCTCTTGATCGGAGATGTCCAAAACGTGACACTAGGTTTAAAATTTCATACATTAAGCCTCCATTATTTATTATAGTAATTCATCCTGTTTTTTTATACTAAATATTAACTCTGTTATTTGCCGAGTTTGAGAATATATACTAAATAGCCCCCATTCCCACGTACTAATTGTCCATAAACAATGGGGACATGAAGAACTACCTGGTTTACTAAATATTGGATAATTAAAAGGTTTTTCACAATTAGGACAAATAAAGCCTTTTTCTGATTTCATAGGGCACCTCCATTGGAGTATGTCCAAATCAAAGAAACCAGCAACAGGGCGGCATATGCACCCCAGCCATAAACGCCAATTAACCCAAGTAGGGTTGTAGCTGTATTAATCATTTTAAACTCCTAAAAGTATTGAGAACAATTAATATAGCTACAATTTGGAATATTTGCTGCTACTGCATGGTATTAAATAATGTTGTGCGTCGCCGTCGCCGTCATAGCTTCCGGTAGGTGCATTGTCGCCGTCGGCGTCGCTCATCATAGTTTAGTTGCTTGCAGTAGCAGCACGAAATCTGTCCCCGTGTCAGTATTATCAGACAATAAGGATAAGCCTAAAAATCCTGATTGGGCTGTGCTATTGCGTTTTGATCTAAATCCACCAATAACCAGTATTTCCCCAGACTTCAAAGATACTACAGAATTATGAGTAGTTTCTTTAATAGTTGGGCTATCATTAACGCCAGTTGATGTTTGTTCAGCATCCGACATTTTAATATCAATCTTTAGTTTAATATTATCGCCGAATATTTCGGGAGTTACTTCTAAAATGTTACCGACTTCGGTATAGGTTACAGATTTAGGAGTAACCGCACCATTAGCATTTTCGGATTTTTGGCTAGTTAAAATTGGTACTTGTGAACCATTTTTAGTTTTAGAACTTTCTCCATTAAATACTATAGTATCTGTAGTTACTACAGTTTTGAAATTAGAATTGCCTTGTGTATTAGATAATATGGCTGATAAAGCTAATCCTGGTACTGTAAATTTTAAATAATTAGGATTGGCAGAACTACCTGCACTTGCAGACACACTGCCTAAACTACCTAATTTAAGCTGATCCACTAAAAAAGATACCCCAGTAGATTTAGTATTTTGCAAAGATACGGCAACAATTTGGGCAGTAATAGATACTTGGGGCATAGGCACGTCTAAAAGATTAACTAAATCAATTAAGGCTTGTTTATCTGATTTTTTAACTGAAACCAGAAATAAATCTACATTGCTAACCTTGCCTTTTTCAAGTTTAGTTGATGCTTTTACATCAGGCATGATTGCGGGTATGGTTTCATAGAAAAAAGATACAGGGCGATTTTTTGGAAATAAAGCAACTTGCTCCATTGAATTATCGGTCTTGTTTTCTGGTGCCTGAGTAGTACGTTCTACAAAATAAATACCATGTCTTTTTGTTAAATCAAATCCATGAGTTTGCAAAGATTTTTCTAAAACAAACATTGATTGGGATTCAGGTATGTTTGAATAGGATATATGGGCAGAATAATCAAGAAATTCACTATTAAACATATAGGGTACTTTTAACTTATCTTTCAGCATCCTTTCTGCAAATTCGTACAGGGGTACAGAGCTAAAATTAATCGTATTACTTTTTACTGGAACCGGTAGCGGTTGCAATGCCTGAGGTAAGGGGATTGGAGGCGGTGGAAGTTTGGGGCTGGGAGGCAGTAGGATTTGCTGTGCTGTTACCGTAAAGGGAAATAGCAGAAGTATTAGCAGGCTTTTCAGGTGGTTTGTCATTAGAATTATCTCCAAGTAATGATTTATGGTAGGGCAATAATTTCTTGCCATTGATGGAGACAAATTCTTCATACCTCGTATAAGTAAGCGTTACTTCTGTAGGCGCATATTTAATAAAACGACGTGTTTCTGCATCGTATATTAAGAAAACTCTTTCCCCATGCTCAATAGTATAGCTACCAACATAAAATTTACCTGTTTTATCTTTAAAAGCAGGTGCCATACTGGCAACAGGAGTTAAAGGAGGGGTAGTTTTAGGGGAGGATTGTGCAGCACTTATAGCTTTAGTTTCATCTCCAAATATGGATTTTTTAAACTTATTAAACATCACGTAAGAACCAATACCGCCTATAATAAGCATTATTGGTATAAACATTGTTATATAGCTATTGCCTGTAATACTTGCGGAACTTTTAACTTTCTTTTCTTCTGCTTGTGCTTCTTGATGGCTTTTGTAAGTACTAAAAATCCTTTTATCATAGGTATAGCCCCGTCTTGACTGTGGTTTACCTTTGCCAATAGATACGGACATATCTGTGTACACTTCACAACGAAAATCACCGCCTAATCTAAACAATTTCAAAATAGGCATTATCGGGGCTAGTGCTTTGTACTTAGATAAATAATATGCCTCGGATAATATATCTCGTACATGGGCATGTACTTTGGTTGATTGGGCAATAATTAAAGTTCTACCTACATTGCCAAATTCATCAACGCCATGACGTTGTTCAGTTAAATAACGCATAAAGGGTTCAGGGAGCATTTTATTTAAAAGGGTTAATGATTCATCCAAATAAATAAAGGAACCGGGCTTTACAAAACATTCAGGAGCAACATAGTCTGGATTTTCGTCTGCTAAATCCCAGTCTATAGGATCAGGGAACATGCCTTTAGCTAACAATTGTGCTTTATCTCGGGGTAATTTAAACAACAAGCCTTTAATAGTTTCAGGAGGTATTTTGGTTAGTTCAGAAGTAGCCTGTATACATTCGTCTTTGAATAAGCTTGAAACAGTGGTATAAACCCGTTGATTACGTTTTATTGCATCTAAGTAAAAATCATGCTGGGCCAGGTAGGTTTTACCTACGCCCATTTCTCCAAATATACCAACACAGACTGATTCATTAGACATTAACTCTTTCCAATTCTATTACATTAAGTTAATACTTTAGCTGTAGGACCCCAGAATGCCCAAGTAGGTACCTTTTTAATTACCCAAGCTGTAAGTAAAGCCACTAATACTATTTTCATGCCATTAAATACCTGCAATTGTTCAAACACATAACGCACAGGGGCATACTGCATAATAAAATCTAATTTACCGTATAAAAATTGCAATGAAAACCAATCGGGCAATAAGCTCTGTACTAAAAAATAGGCAGCCAAATTAATTACGGCAAATATAACTATTTTGCCTAACATAGTAAAAAATGCTACTCTAAAAAAATAGCTAAGTACTGCAGAAAATGCAGTACCAATTGGGATAGCTAAAGAGGCTGGAATCATTAGACTGTCATCCTTATAATAAGTAGAATGCCTAAAATATACCAAATAGCATTCATAGTTTGTTGGATTGTTGTTTCCCATGGTTGAATTAATGAGCAAACATGGGTAGGGTCATAATCCATAGTAAGTTGTCCACCGTTAGATAAACCAACAGTTGTACTGGTATTTGTTACGGAAAATGCATCAGAGCAGCTAATAGATGCAGGGGTATAGTTAAATGCTTTAAAAGAAAGCACCGATCCAAAAAACGTATCATTACCCGATGAAAGATCATTCGTAACATCATCACCTATTGTTATTTCACCATCAGTTTTAGTATCAATAGCGCACTTAGGCTGCATAGGACCACCGCAACCACCAACAGGGTCAACTTTTTGGATGGTAGTACCAGTACCCCCATTGCCAGGATTACCAGGAGGAGCAGGAGGTGTATCTTTAGTATTTCCAGTTTGTTCAATACATTTCCCAGAAGCATCTTTTTTACAAACTGTTTCTTTAGAACCGCCACCTGGTATAGGACTGGATACACCAGCTGTACCTGCACCAGGATCAGCTTGGTTAGGTTTGTTATTAGTTACAGAACCCACTGAACCATCGGGCTGTTTTACATTAACTCGGGCTGGATCAGTAGCAGAACCGGGTACCTCTTCAATGTTAGGAGAAATACAATCAGGATCAAAAGGATTATGGCTATAGGTTCCATCTGATTTTATAAATTCACGACATATACCATCAGATAGCCCAGATGTAGGCATACAAATACCGTCTGGAGTTAATGAATTATTAGGAGGACATGCATTTGCAGAGGTTGTTATAGTTTCTGATGGATCGGTATAAACATAAATTACAATAGCACTAGCGCCATATCCTTTTACGCCAATAGGCACTGTCATAGAACCAGTTGTAGTATTTCGGGCAAAAGCTTGTACAGTTCCGTATTGGTTACATAAACCATAGGCAGGATTAGCAGCAGGATATGTGCTATTTAAACAGTCATAATTCCATAGTCCAGGTAAATCCCAACCTGCTACAGTATTAGCGCCATATTGAGCTACGGCTTTATTATAAAGAGCAGTTTTAAATCCTGATGCGTCAGTAGGGTAAGGATATGAATTTAACCCAGTAATATTACTGGGTGCAGTATTGTAATCAGATAAATTATTAGGCAATGTTGCAATGCTACCTGTAAATGATGTAGATGTAGGGCTAGAGGTAGCTACATCAGGAGTATCAAAAGGTTGACTAGCTCCACCCTGAATGTATATAACAATAGGTGTACCATCAGCCTTAGTTGTAGGAACTGTAAATAAGTTAAAAAGTACTCCGAATACAATTGAACCATGCAACGCACTTGTTAAAGCTAAAGGTAGCCAAGCTATAGCAAAAGCTTTATATACAATAGCAAAGGCTAGAATAATACCTAATATTAATTTATTACTTTTCATTAAAAGCACTTAATAAAAGACATTCCGCAGACAATGCCTAAAATAGCCATAACTAAATTCCAATCAAACATTAGCACCCTCCGTTAAACAATAACGACCATAGATAACCTTGCTGAATAACCTAGCCTTTTCTACAGCCATAGTTGCATTAAATAATTCCAAAACTTCGGTATTATCTAAATATGCGCATAACTTATCCAAGCCTAAATCAGGTGATAATGATTTGCGATCTAATAAAGCATCTATCAAAGTGTAATAGGCTAATTGAGCTTGCTTGAACATATTTTCAGCCATAACGCAATCTTGATTAGATTGGGGAACAATTTTAATCATTTCAAACTCCTTCCAAAAAGGGGGAAATTAATCCCCCATTTTTTATTAGCCACGCCTGAAAAAGCCAACAACTAGGTTGACTAGCTTGAATACAAGATAGCCAGCAATAGATATTGCGGCACCTGCCATCAAGATGGCAGTTACGTCAGCTGTCCATGCTGCGGATGAATCTGTCAAAGTCTGCAAAAGAGCAGTTGCATTGGCGGATACAACAGCATGAGCACTGCCGATAGTTCCAGCAACAAGAGCACCTAAGTATGCCAATTTAGTTTTAATATTTTTAAACATTTTAATCTCCTTGTTTTCCCGATTTATAAGTTAACATTCAAACAATGTCGGGAGTTCACCGTTTGAATGTGGTTAAAACAAAGCCCATAAACATATTTGCTAGATGAGCTATGACTACTATGCCGAAAAAAAACACGGCTACAGAAAAATCTAAATCAGCAGGTGGCAAACTTGGATCAGAATCAGATACCCAAACAGTTTGTGTAGTTAGATTTTCACCAGCTGCACAAGGAGCAATAGCCACTATATTGGAGGGGTCTACTACGCATGCGAGTATCTTTTTCTGAACAAACATTAGTCCATAATCCTTGGTGTAATAGTAATTTGCCCAAAATCATTATTCTTATATTCATACTCAACTGAATATGTGCCTGGCTGTAATTCCTTATAATGACGCATGGTTGTATATAAAATACCGCCATCAAATTTTAAAGTGCCTGCTATTTCTATAATATCAGCCGTTTTAGGCTTATTCGTTTTCTTATCAGTCCACTTTATTTGTCTAGTGGTTGATTTAGCTACTTGAAATGTATGTGACATTTTTAACCCTTTCATAAATAAGTGACAGTGTGGGCAACTAGGAAAGAGTTAGTTAAGTAGTTACTGGGAACTGTCTCCGTAATAAACGCCCAAAATTGGAACTCTTTCCAGATACGTATAGATATTAATTTTTAATTTTGTTGTATTTTTACAACATTTTTTACAATATGTTGTATTTTTATCGCAATAGAAATAAAAAAAGCCCCCTGTATTTCTACAAGGAGCTTAATTTTTTGTAGGGTACCAAACCTACGCTTTGACCACATCTATCATTTCCCAATGGAGTATTACATTTAGTATAGATATAATTTAATAATATTGTTAATATATTTAAATATATTTGTTTTTCTTTGCCTGTTTAACAAGTTGTTTTAATTGTTTCTTGATGCCTGCTGCACCTTCTTTTTCTGCTGTGATTAGTAGATTTGAGCGTGCTTGTTTGCCCGAGTATAGAACTGCACGCCATTCTATGTGGGATATTGTGTATATTAGTTCTGAATCAGGGCTATCAGGGTCAGCTAAATCAGATTCACTGTTAACGTCTTTTTGATTTAGCAATAGCTCTTTTAACCCCTTTGACCAGAATAACTGCCGAAACCTGAAAAATGCCAAGCTAAATTCACGGAATAGCGCCGATGCTCGTTCTTTAGTATAACTAGGAGGGCATTCTACAACTTGAGATGATATGCGCAGTAAATCAAACGGGGTGAAACCTTCCCGATCCTTTTTACCAATAGCACGTTTAGAATTACTATTAACCAATTCTCGGGTAGCATCCCAACTTGTATTTTTAGCAATTTTTTCCTTAGTTTTCTCAGACGGTTCTACACCAAATTTAGCAATGTATCTAGCTGCTTCATCAGCTTCCTGTATATGTACACCACGCTCAACAGAAGGGGTAGGTAATCCGCGTAGATGACAAGCATTAGCCCATTGTGTATATAATATCTCCTGCATTTGTTGCAAGTAATATTCACGGATAGCCAGCTGCATTTTAAAAGCCAAGTCCGATTTAACTAAGGATTTTTTAGCATTAAAGGCAAGCTTGTTATAATCTAAACGCAGTTGAGCATCTGTAACTTGCAATGCTACTTTAGCTGTAGCTTCTTCTAAAGATAAACCTTTCGCTATTTCTACATCTATGTATGGCTTATATAGACTTGCTTTATCAATAATATCAAAACTATCAATAGATCCAAAAGACCGATTAATTTCATCTTGTGCTAATTCAGGCAAATAACCCTTAGCAATTAACTCATCTATAAATATTTTCTTAATTAATGATGACTGATATTTAAAAAAGTCTGTAGTTTCAATGGGACTAAATAACATTAATATATGGAAATGGGGATGCCAGCCATTTTCACCATGTGTAACTTCCAATGCCCGAATAGAACCTACAAACCCGAATTTAGACTTAAACCCGTTGTAGCGCCTACCTGAAACAAAAGAATTAATAGCCCGTCTTAATTTAGTCATAAGTTCTTGTAAATTATCATGGTCTTTGTGCGGAAATGTTAGCGTCAGCATAAAAACTTCACCACCTGCTTTTTTATGGACTTCAACAGCTTTTAACAATTCATCCCGCCTACGTTCTGATATTTTGGCAGAACAAACAGGACAATCCCAAGGGCTACCGCATAATTGCAAGTTAGTTAAAAATGCTTTGTTGTCAGCTTGTTTAATATTAATATCCTGTGTTTTATTTGCAATGCGTCTATAGCAATGCTTTACCCTGTGCTCAGAAACTATTAAAGAAGCTTGACTTTGCAATATAAAACGTTCTGCCCTAATCTCTTGTGATTTATTTATGCACCAATTTGGTGCATTACTGCTTAAATTATTTAAAAATAGGCCATTTTCGTCAAATAAATCGGCTTGAAACCCACTGTTTTCAGGCATGGAAGTAGATTTCGTAATATTAACAAGGCAACCCCCCATTTCTCCACTAAAATGGACATCGGCAGATTTGTTTGAATTATTGGAAATGCTAGGAATTGTTACTGACGTTTTCATGATAGATACCCCCTTGAAGGCTGTTTAATATGATCAGGTATCTAATATAGCTATATTATAACAGATTTTTAGCAATTTTAGTTAATAACATTTTTACACTAAGGGGGGGGGCATAGGCATGTTTAATCTTTATACAACGATTTTGGGGGTATTACTTTCTGCCATTTTAACTTTGGGAACAATAAGTTATATAGGAACAGTCAATGCAAATACCCAAGAAAATATCCAATCAACAGGATTTTTAATTTCAGAAGATCAGCTAAATGCTGTTGTTCAAGCATTCATCACCGACAACATGGCGGAAAAATTACCAACTTGCGAAGAGCTACAAGCACAAAAATACATAACAGACAAAACCGACTGCACACAAATCAACGCACAACTAGCCAATTACACGCTTTAGATTTTGCACCCGATAGGGTAGCTAGCGTCCAGCTAGCTATTGCGAAGCAATGCAGGGGGAGCCGAAAACAAATTTACGCCCAAGCGTAAATAAGGAGCCCCAGCGACTGGTTGTTTTTGGGGGGACCGTGTCCCCCGCCCCCAGATTGCCGAAGGCAAGGCGGGAAACCTGGTTTTAATGAGCGTAGCGAAATGGTGATTGGCACGAAGTGACAAGCAAAAAGCGGGTTTCCCGCCTTGAAAAGGCAGGGGCGCCAGCTTGCTTTTAGTTCGTGATTTGCCCTAGCAAATCAGTGAGTTAGCCCGTACAGGGCGTTAAAACGAACGTGCGAATGCCTTAAATTCATTTTTCAAAAAAAATACTTGTCAATTTTCATTTTACGCGCTAATATGTTTAATATCGCAACCAGCGATTAACCGAGGAAATCAAAAAAATGGCAACTATTAAGATTACAAAACTCCAAGAATTGGAGAACCAATTAGCAACAGTTCAAGAAGCATACGAGGAAGAATTAGCTAAAGAAAAAAGCAATGCTATTGCGCAGGTTTTAGATCTAGTTAAAAGATTTAAGCTTGAACCTGCGGATTTAGGATTATCGGCATACAGGGCAAGTGAAACTAAAACAAAAAGAGCAGCAGCTAAACCCAAGTATAAAATCCCAAACTCTACCAACACATGGACTGGGAGGGGTAAGCCTCCGAAAGCTATTGCGGACTACGAGGCAAACGGCGGTAAACGTGCAAATTTGCTGATCGGCTGATGTGCAAACAGTGCACAGTAAGCTCCAACGTTGTGCAAAAGTTAAAGTCAGTGCACAATCATTGATCCCATATTCGGCAAGGGAATACGAATAAATACAACGAACTTAAAATCCGCCGCCCTTATAAGGCTTGCCGGTTCGATTCCGGTTCCCGGCACCAGCATATCCAGACAACAGGGCCATCTTTCGGGGTGGCCTTTTTGTTTTTATGCCCTCGAAAAGTTCGGATGTCGGGGCACGGCAAACGCAAATGATCGGTATAGAAGCGGTCTGAGGTGTTTCGGCGTGGGCAGGATTGTCGTCAGCTTGGGGTGCCCTGTCGCGTTGGTTGTTCACTGGGTAGAAGGGCGTGACAAAAACACAGCATTTCGATTGCACTCTCGCACTCTCGGAAAAGTTCAGGTAGGCAGACGCTAAGATCTGATCCCGGAGGGAACCACCGGATAGGGATAGAGCATATTGAGCGCCGTGCTGCGGCCGTCGGCCTGCACGATGCGCGCATGTTCGCGGCGAAACTCGCGGGCATGGCGCAGCCCGCAACTGTGGGCAATCATATCGACTTCCTTGTTCATGTTGAGGCAGTAGTTCGCCACACGCTGGTACTTTTCCTCAACCACCAGCCCGTGTTGGAGGCGGGCTTTATGGGTGGTAATGCCGGTCGGGCAGGTATTGGTGTGACAGCGCAGCGCCTGAATGCAACCCAGTGCAAACATGAAGCCGCGCGCGGTGTTGACGAAATCGGCGCCACAGGCCAGCGCCCAGGCAGCCCGCGCCGAAGTCACCAACTGTCCCGCCGCCATCACCTTCACCCGTTCCTTGATGCCGGCTTCGATCAAGGCGTCGACCACGCGCGGCAAGGCTTCGTCAATCGATAGCGACATGTGATCGGCCAGCGCCTGCGGTGCGGCACCGGAGCCGCCCTCGCCGCCGTCTACGGCGATGAAGTCGGGGGCATCGGCAATGCCGCGACGGACCACCGCCTCGGTCAGCAGATTCATGAACTGCCA
>Ga0172370_10007903_pt1 | contig 12911 bp, 14 predicted proteins | sample LakKiv5m_FD_114538 | JGI IMG/M metagenome (GOLD analysis project Ga0172370, IMG submission 114538) | Freshwater microbial communities from Kabuno Bay, South-Kivu, Congo - kab_022012_11.5m | ecosystem: Environmental > Aquatic > Freshwater > Lake | place: Democratic Republic of the Congo...
TCCAGTTAGCCAAACGAGCTGCGCCAGGAAGGATATGTCCATAGATTGTCATATGCCTTCTACTATACTTTCCTCGCATAGGTTTTTGAAGCCTAGGTGGAGAATATCATATGGACCAGCGCATTTATTTTTCAAAATAAAAAAATTTTGATAAAATGATGTTAAAATTTTAGAAGTTTATTTTCGCGCCTATGTAGCGCGTTTTTTTTGATTGTTATCAGCCCTTCAATATTAATAAATTGCTAAATTCCTTAAATTATGCCAAAATCAAAGCATAAATCCTAACTTTGGACATTGGATGTCCAAAAATAAAAAAATGCGTAAAGTTCCATTTAGGAAAGGTGAATTCTATCATATTTATAACCGAGGCGTGGACAAAAGGAATATTTTTAGCGACCAGGCCGATTTTCAGAGATTTTTTCGAAGTATCGCGGAATTCAATACCCTGGAACCGATTGGTAGCATTTTTGAAAATTCAACCAAAAAGAAAATAAAAGAAAAATTTGGACATCGGATGTCCAAATTGGTAAACGTTGTCTGCTATTGCGTCAATCCGAACCATTATCATTTAATTCTGGAGCAAAAAGCTGAAAACGGAATTGAGAAATTTATGCAGAGACTCGGCAATGGATATACTAAATATTTCAACCATAAGCATATACGCAGCGGCGTTTTATTTCAGGGCAGATTTAAATCCATCCATATTGATTCCAATGAGTATCTACTGCACCTAAGTGTTTACGTAAATTTGAATAATTTAGTACACAAAATAAAATTTGGACATCCAATGTCCAAAAGCAGCTGGGATGAGTATATTAAAAATAAAAGTCTAAATTTGTGTAATAATATGGAAGTTATCCTCGGCCAGTTTAAAAACAAAAAAGAGTATGAAAATTTTGCCAAAGATTTTGTCGGATCAATAATAGAAAGAAAAGCTTTGGCAAAAAAATTGGAAAATTATAAAATAGAGGAATAAATGAATTTTGGACATTGGATGTCCAAAATCGGAAAACTCGGAATGATTGGAAAAAATAATAAAATAATTTTAGTGGCGATGTCAGGCGGGGTGGATTCGGCCGTGGCCGCGGCACTACTCAAAAAACAGGGCTACGCAGTCACAGGCGTTTTTTTGCGTTTTTGGAAAGATCCGGGAGAGGACAAAAATTTTGAAAACAAATGCTGCTCGCTGGAAGCTTACGAAGACCTGAAAAAAATCAGACGGGCCTTAGGCATAAAAATAATCACCATCAATGCCGAAAGAGAATTCAAAAAAGCCGTGGTTGATTATTTTTTGCGCGAATACAAAAACGGCCGGACGCCCAATCCTTGTGTTGTCTGCAACCGCGAAATAAAATTCAAAATACTCTTGAAAAAAATGCTGGAACTCAAGGCTGACTATGTTGCAACGGGACACTACGCCCGCCTGCGGCGGGAAATCCGAAATCCGAAATCCGAAATCCTAAATAAATTCAAAATTCAAAATTCAAAATTCAAAATTTCCTACAGATTGTTTCCGGCCAGAGACAAGGAAAAAGATCAGACTTATTTTTTGTATACCCTGAACCAAAAACAGCTGGCCAGGATTTTGTTTCCGCTGGGAAAATATAAAAAATCAGAAGTACGGGATATGGCCAAAAAATTCAAGCTGCCGGTTTTTGCCAAAAAAGAATCGCAGGATGTCTGTTTTATTTCTTCCGGCGTGGCGGAATTCCTGAGAAAACATCTGAAACTTAAAAAAGGCCAAATTTTGGATGAAAAGAGGAATATTTTAGGCGAACATCAAGGGCTAGCGCTCTATACTCTCGGACAAAGAAAGGGAATAAGTGTCGGCGGAAATGGACCGTATTATGCCGTCGGTAAAGATAGCCGGAAAAATATTCTGACTGTGACCAACGACAGCCAGTCAAAAGCCTTATATTCACAAGAAATTACGGTTGTAAATGTAAATTGGATAGCCGGCAATCTGAGACTACCGGCCAAAGTGCAGTTGCGGACGCGATACCGAAATCCTTTGGTTTCTGCTATAATAAAAGTGCAAAACGCAAAGTGCCCGCCTGCAACGACGTTGCAACTTCGGGCAGGCAAAACGCAGAGCGGAAAGTATGAAGTAATTTTTGATCATCCGCAGCGGGCGGTGGCGGCGGGACAGTCGGCGGTATTTTACGGCAGAAACGGGGAAATTTTAGGCGGTGGAGTAATTGTATAAGCTAAAAGCTAAAAGCTATAAGCTATAAGCTATAAGCTATAAGCTAAAAAAACAATATGGGCTTACTTTTTGGAAGGAAAACATCGGATGGCGACATTGTTGACAAAAAAAGAGTTGCCAGCAGCGAGTTGAGCCATCATGATATCCGAGATATAGCCGGTGGGGTCCATGGTAGCAGCCACACCAGGCATGAAGTCCGGGAAATTATTGAGGAAGCCAAGCGGGCCGGTGATGTTGACAGGCAAAAAATTTATAAAGGCATCCAAGACAGGATTGCCAGTGGTGAATTTTCGGAAGGCAAGGGAAGAGAAATAGCCGCCGCCTTGGGGCTAAAAAACAAGCGCTTCCGCCATTTTGAAGATATGTCCGAATACCAGGAACATCACCAAGAAAATGAGAGAAATCCGGAACTGGACGCCAGAAACTTGGCTGAAAGTGAAACGCAATCTGCTGATCCGAAAAAAGAAGAACCAAAATCAAAAAGCATCTGGAATTTAATTAACCGGCACAATTAAAATTTAACTAAAAAATATGCAAGACGAAAATAACGACCAGGAAAAAGAAGCAGCCGAACTGGCTGAACAGGAAAAAAGGCAAAATGCGGAAAGTATCCAGCGCGAAATGGTAATTTTGGAATCTGACTTGAAAAAGTTGGAAAAAAATCGGGACATATTGCAAGTGGAACTGCGACAGCTGAAAAAAGATGAAGATAGGGTGCAAGCTGAAATTTCCGCCAAACAAAAAGATTTAACCAAAGAGGATGAGGAAATCAGGCAATTACAAGTGGAAATCAATGATCTTAAGAAAAAATTAAACACCCTTCACTAAAATGACCGCCAACGAATTGCGGCAAAAATTTTTAGATTTTTTTAAGAGCAAGGAACACACAATCATCCCTTCGGCCTCTTTGGTGCCCGAAAATGATCCTTCGGTATTATTCACAACCGCCGGTATGCATCCGCTGGTGCCGTATCTTTTGGGCGAGAAGCATCCCGCGGGAAAAAGATTAGTGGATGCCCAAAAGTGCGTGCGTACCGGTGACATTGACGAAGTCGGAGACAACCGGCACCTGACTTTTTTTGAAATGCTGGGCAATTGGTCGCTAGGAGACTATTTTAAAGAAGATGCAATAAAATTGAGCTGGGAATTTATGACCGAGCCAAAATGGCTGGGACTGGATCCGCAAAGGATCTATGTCACGGTTTTCAAAGGCGAAGACGGCATTCCGCGCGATGAAGATGCGATAGGGATTTGGAAAAATATTTTTACAAACGCTGGAATTTCATCTGAAATAGCCGGCGATGGCGAAGTTATAAAGGAAAATATCAGAATTATTCCTTTGGGTAAAAATGATAACTTTTGGATTGCCAAAGAAATCGGTCCGTGCGGCGGAGATACGGAAATGTTTTATGATACCCGGCCGGATGAAGGCGCTTTCAATGGAAAATTCAGCGATTATGTGGATAATTTCCGCCTGATTGAAATCTGGAATGACGTTTTTATGGAATTTAACAAGACAGCTGACGGCAAATATGAAAAACTATCCCAGCAAAACGTGGATACCGGCATGGGATTGGAGCGGACCCTGGCAGTTTTAAATGGCAAGGCCGATGTTTTTGAAACTGAACTTTTCCAGCCAATTTTTGATAAGATTAAAGAACTGTCATCTAAAAGCTATGAGCCAGAAGCTAAAAGCTATCGGATCATCGCGGATCATCTGAAAACCGCGACTTTTATGCTGGCCGACGGCGTAATCCCATCCAATGTCAAACAGGGTTATGTTCTACGTAGATTGGTACGTAGAGCGGTACGTTACGGCAAGCAATTGGGAATAGAAAATAATTTCACCAAAGAGATAGCCAAGATAGTGATACGTATGTATTCTAATACGTACACAGAGTTAAGAGAAAATGAAAATAAGATTTTTGAAGAATTGGAAAAAGAAGAAAATAAATTCAGAAAAACTTTGGAACAAGGGTTGAAAGAATTTGAAAATCAAAAATCAAAAATCAAAATGCAAAATGACAATGCAAAATTAAAAATTCCCGGAAAAGTAGCTTTTGATTTATACCAAACATACGGATTTCCGCTTGAATTAATAGAAGAATTGGGACGCGAGGAAGGATTCAGTATTGATATCGGAGAATATGATAAATTATTTAAAGAACATCAGGAAAAATCCCGCACCGCTTCGGCCGGACAATTTAAAGGCGGATTGGCTGATACCAGTGACGCGACCAAAAAACTGCATACCGCAGCGCACTTGATGTTGGCGGCGCTAAGAAAAGTTTTAGGCGATCACGTTTTGCAAAAAGGTTCCAATATTACCACTGAAAGATTGCGTTTTGATTTCTCCCATCCAGAGAAATTGACGCCGGAAGAAATTAAAAAAGTGGAAGATTTGGTTAACAAACAAATCCAGAAAAATCTGCCGGTAGTTTGCGAAGAAAATACTTTAGAAGAAGCAAAGCAAGAAGGCGCGATGGGAGTTTTTGAATCCAAATACGGCGAGAAAGTAAAAATTTATACCATAAACAATTTCAGCAAAGAGATTTGCGGCGGTCCGCACGTGGATAACACTTCAGAGTTGGGTAAATTTAAAATAACCAAGGAAGAATCTTCCAGCGCGGGAGTCAGGAGGATAAAAGCAATTTTAGAATGATGTAAAAATATCAATATTTTTGGTAATTATTTTATTACGTAATATATTACGTAATAAAACATGGGATAAAAAACAGCCTTAGCCGGGCTTTTTTTATTGGCGTATATGTTATATAATAAAAACGCGAATAGGATAAACAAATTTTTCACCCCCACACCAATTATGTTTTATGTGTATGTTTTAATAAGCACCAAAGACAAAAATCTATATATAGGCTCAACAAATGATATAAAAACAAGAATATAAAAAAAGCATAATTCTGGTAAAGTATATTCAACAAGATTTAGATATCCTTTTGATTAAATATATTACGAAGCGTATTTATCAGATAATGATGCAAGAAAAAGAGAGCATAATTTGAAATTAAGAAGCAGGGCATTTGCCCAATTAAAAAAACGCATCCAAAAAAGTTTGAAACAAGAACAAACATAATTGGTGTGGGGGTAAAATGGGAATTTTTTCCAAAATTTTAGGCTATCGGGGAACGGGCAGCCATCTGTTGTCTTTAGATATCGGCACGGAAGTGGTCAAGACTTTGGTTTTTGAAGTGAATAAAAATGAAGGTAATGCGGTGGTTAAAGGCGTCGGCCGGGCGCGGCAAAAAATCGGCAATATGCAGAGCGGCGCGGTTTCGGACATTTCCGGCGTGATTGAAAGTTCCAAGAAAGCCATTGAAGAAGCCAAAAGTATGGCTGGTGTCAAAAAGTTAAACAAAGCCATCATTGGCATTGCCGGTGAATTGGTGAAAGGCACCACGACCACTGTCCATTACGAAAGGATAAACCCGGAAATTCGCATAGACCTGACCGAGCTTAAGAATATTATCCAGAAAGTCCAGTGGAAAGCGTTTGACCGTATCCGCCAGCAGCTGGCTTGGGAAACCGGGCATAGCGAAATTGAAGTCAAACTCATCAACGCGGTCATCGTTGGCGTCCAGATTGACGGCTACAAAGTCAAAACGCCCATCGGCTTCCAGGGACGCGACGTTACCATTTCGGTTTTTAATGCCTACGCGCCTATGATTCATCTGGGCGCGCTGGAAAAAATTGCCGGAGACCTGAAACTAGATCTGCTTAACATCGCCGCCGAACCTTACGCAGTGGCCAAATCAATGGGTCTGGAGGAAACAATAGAGTTCAACGCCATTTTTATTGACATCGGCGGCGGCACGACCGACATCGCTGTGGTAAGGAACAGCGGTCTGGAAGGCACCAAGATGTTCGCGCTCGGCGGCCGGGCTTTCACCAAGCGGCTCGCGCAGGAGTTAGGCGTCGGTTTTGAAGAAGCGGAAGTTTTAAAAATAAAATATGCCGAGGGCAAACTCGGCCACGATGTGAGCCTGAAAATAGAAAAAATTCTTGATGACGACTGCGAAGTTTGGCTGAGCGGCGTGGAATTGGCGCTGGAAGAATTTGCCGATGCTGATTTGCTGCCGTACCGTTTCTTTTTGTGCGGCGGCGGTTCGGGGCTGCCGGGCATCAAAAAAGCCCTGCAGTCGCCCAAGTGGATAAAAAATCTGCCGTTTGCCAAGTCGCCGCAAGTCAGTTTTTTGCAGCCGCGCGACGTCAGCAATATAATTGACAATACAGGCCAGTTGCGCGATCCGCAGGACGTGACGCCGATGGCACTGGCTAATCTGGCGCTGGATCTGGTCGGCGAGGAAGATGTTATGTCCGGAATTTTGCGCCGGGCAGTAAAGATAATTCAAAAATAAATCGTATAACGCATAGCGTAGAACGCGCAACGTAAATCTAAAAAATCATAAGAAAATAGGTTTTACGTTCCACGCTCCGCGTTTCATGTAATTTATGCATCAAACATTTTACATAGACATTGACGAAGAAATAACTTCCATTGTGGATCGGCTGCGAAAATCCACTGCCAAGGAAATTATCATAGTTGTTCCCAAAAGGGCGATGCTTATCCAAAGTGTGGTCAACCTGAAGCTGCTTAAAAAAGAAGCCGACAAGATGGACAAACAGGTGGTGATAGTCACCCAGGACAAATTAGGCAAACTCTTGATTGAAAAAACCGGAATTTTGGTGCAGCCGAAGCTGGATGACATTGATGGGGAAGAAATAATTACGAACAGCGATGATGAAGAACCGGAAAATATCGCTGACAACATAATGAATTCATATATTGACAACCGTCAGCCGCAACCGAATAAAAATAACAAACTGGAGGCTATTGGTTCAGCCGAATATTTTGACGCTTCGGCAACCGTCAAAAAAAATCCGGTGCAATACCAAAAGATTTCCAAAGCAGAGGCTTATGGCCAAAAAGCGGCCATAGTGAACAAGGAACTGGTGACTGCGGATGCGAGTAATAATTTGTCTAAAGTCGGCAGGAGATCAGCATTGGATATGGTGCGCAAAATTGAAGCTAATACGATTAGCGTAAAAAAACCGGAGCCGGGCTATCCAGCCGGTTATCCCGAATCATTCTTCAGGGATCCAACGGATAAAACTGAAGCTAAATTTCCGGCTGCAACGGCCAGTGGAAGCAAATTTGGAAATTTTTTCCAGTCCCAGGACAGCCTTAAGCCAGCGGCTGCGTCAAATATGGATACGGCTGAAACTGAAAAATCAGCGGGCAAATTTAAAAAATTTCTGATTGGTTTTGTCGCTTTGATTTTTCTGGCGGCGGCCATTGCCGCAGTCGGCATTTTTATTTTCAGGGCTGACCTGACCATTGAAGCCAAAGGCAAAGCGGAAACTTTAAATTTTGAAATAAAGGCGGAAACCGCGCAACAAGAAATTGATTTGGAAAACAGGATTATTCCGGCGCGGCTGGTTTCTGAAAGCGTTGAGATCAGCCAGCAATTTACCGTGACCGGATCCAAAACCGCCGCTACTCAAAAAGCCCACGGCACTATTACCATTTACAACGAATTCAACGAGAGCCTGCAAGTGTTGGTGGCCACTACGCGTTTTGAATCGGCTGACGGAAAAATTTTCCGGCTGTCCAAAGCGGTTACTGTGCCGGGAATGTCCAAAGTAGGCAGCGAACTGAAACCGGGAGCTATTGAAGCTGAAGTAACGGCTGACGAAGCGGGCGAGGCTTACAATATCGGCCCAGGCCAATTTACTATTCCCGGATTCAAGAGCAGCGCCGATAAGTACGCCAAATTTTATGCTAAATCTTTCCGGGCGATGACTGGTGGCGGCAGCGGCAATTATGCCAAATCGGTTTCCAAGGAAGATATGGAAAAAGCCAAGAGTAAACTGGCCGGGGAAATTGACGGCGCGCTGAAACAAAAAATTGAAGATTCGCTAAGCGATGGCGAAGTTGTGCTGGGCGGCGCGATTAATATGGAAGACGCCAGTTATCTGCCATCCAGCGCCGAAGGCGATCCGGCGGATAATTTCACCCTAACGGTTCAGGTAAAAGGCAACGCGCTGGTATTTTTAAAACAGGATGTTGCCGCGATTGCCAAAGCGGAAGCCGCGCAAAAAAACGGCGCCAACCAATCTCAAATCAGCGATGAAAATATCAACCTGGATTTCAGCGGCGTGGCGGCGGATTTAGCCAAAAATAGCCTAAAATTTACGGCGGATAGCCTGGTTAAAATTGACCCGGAAGTTGATGTTGATTCCATCCGGCGGGAAATAACCGGTAAAAGCGAAAATGATTTGAAGAAGGTTCTGGTCAATTATCCAGCGGTTCAAAATATTAATATTGTTTATTATCCGCCTTTTCCGGTCGGTCGAATGCCTTGGCTGGAGAAAAATATCAAAATAAGGCTTGACAAGACTTTTTAGAGGGTTTATTATAGCAAGAGAGCTTGCGAGCATATTTTTTGTAAATAAACGAAGTTCCGAATTCAGGAATTAGGATTGATTTGTCAATTTACGGCTTAAATGTCCGGACGAATCAGCGTCTGTTTTTTTATTGAAAAATAGCTTAAATAAGCCATAAAATTAATATGTCAGAAAATAAGGAATTGGTTAAACTGGAAGGCATGGTCCAAGAGACTCTGCCCAGCACGACCTTTAAGGTTGTTCTGGACAATGGCCATTCTATTTTAGCCCATATATCCGGAAGGATGCGGGTAAATTATATCCGCCTGTTGCCCGGCGACCGGGTGCTGGTGGAAATGAGCCCTTACGATTTGACCAAAGGACGGATAATCCAAAGACTAAAATAGCTTTCAGCTTATAGCTTCTAGGGGTTAGATTTCATAATTTCCCTAAAAGCTAAAAGCTAAAAGCTAAAAGCTAAACATGAAGGTCAGAGCTTCGGTTAAAAAAATTTGTGCCAAGTGCAAAACTGTTAAACGTAAAGGAAAAATTTACGTGGTTTGTGGCGTCAAAAAGCACAAACAACGCCAAGGGTAATCTAGGTGTTAGCTTACAGCTCTCAGCTTCTAGGATTTTTTGAACCATTATTGCCTAAAAGCTAAAAGCTAGCAGCTAAAAGCTAAAAAAATGTTAAGAATTTCAGGGGTTAATATCCCGGACGAAAAAAGAATAGCAATCTCCTTAACCTATATTTATGGCATAGGTTTTTCTACCGCGGAAAAAATTCTGGATGAATTGGTAATTTCTCGGGATATTAAAACCAAAGACTTATCGGAGACCGATGGCAACAAAATCCGCGAGTACGTGGAAAAAAAGATCCGGGTGGAAGGGGAGCTTAAACATATGATCCGCACTAACGTCAAACGGCTCAAAGAAATCGGCTGCTACCGAGGCATTCGCCATCAAAGAGGTTTGCCGGTGCGTGGACAAAGAACCAAGACCAATAACCGGACAGTACGCGGCAATGTCAGGAAGACAATGGGCAGCGGCCGGGTGAAAACCGAAAAGACATAGTTAAGATAAAAAATAAAATCTCAAAAATAAAAATTAAGGAATCGCTTTGCGATGGTCATAAAATTATACGTATAACGTATACCTAAAATTTTCATTTCTATATTAAAATTTTTATCTGGATATATGGCGGAAGAAATTATAAAAACTGAAGATATAAAACAGGCGGCGGATGAAAAACTAGCTGGATTGGAAGTGTCGGAAAAAGCGGATAAACAAGCCGGAGAGAAAACCGAAGCTAGGAAAAAAATCAAGAAAATCAAGCGGCAAATTACCAAGGGCCGGGCGATGATTAAATGCACCTACAATAATACTCTGGTGAGCATTACGGACGCCAATGGCAGCTTACTGGCCTGGTCATCTTCAGGACTTATAGGTTTTAAGGGCGCTAAAAAATCTACACCATACGCGGCAACTCAGGTTGTCGGTAATGTGAGCGAGAAGGTCAAAAAATACGGACTGCGCGACTTGGAAGTCTATGTAAAAGGCGTCGGCAGCGGCCGTGAAGCCTCCATCCGCGCATTGTCCAATAACGGTTTTAACTTATTGCTGATCAAAGATGAAACACCGATCCCGCACAATGGCTGCCGTCCCAAAAAACCCAGACGGGTCTAAATCGTATAATGCATAGCGTAGAACGCGTAATGTAAATCTAAAAAATCATAAAAAATAGGTTTTACGTTCCACGTTTCAAGTTTCAAGATAATATGGCCAGACTCACAGATGCAAAATGCAGAAAATGCAGAAGAGCTAAGGACAAGCTCTTCCTTAAGGGCGACCGCTGTTTTACGCCCAAGTGTGCAATTATCAGAAAACCATACGCGCCAGGCGTACATGGTAAAAAAACTTCCAGGGGTCTAAGCGAATACGGAACGCAATTGGCGGTCAAACAGAAAATCAAACGTCTGTATGGCGTGATGGAACGGCAATTCCGCAAGCATTTTGACGATATCAAACATAAGCCGGGCTTAGTCGGCGACAATTTTATTTCCCGCCTGGAAAGACGGCTGGATAATACTGTTTACCGCGCCGGGCTGGCTGCTTCCCGGATGCAGGCCAGACAAATTGTGAACCATGGCCTGATTGCGGTCAATGGCAAAAAAGTCACCATCCCTTCATTTGAAGTCAGGATCGGCGATGAAATTTCTGCCAATGCTACCAAGAAAAATAATAATTATTTCGTCAATCTGGAGCAGGCACTTAAAAATAAGAAAGATTTCCCAGCCTGGATTAATTTTGATCCGAAAACCATGGCTGCTAAAATCACTGCCGATCCGAAACGCGAAGATGTTGGCATCAATCTGGATACGCAACTGGTCGTTGAATATTATTCCCGATAATTTTTATATAAACTAAATCGCGGTTAGCCGTTGGATTAACGGCCAAATCCGCGAAGCAAAAAAATGCAAAAAATCTCCATCCCGCAAAAACCCAAATTTAAAAAAATTGGGGAAAACAGCGGCAAATTTGAAATAGAAGGCTGTTATCCGGGTTATGGAACGACTTTGGGCAATGCTCTGCGCCGGGTGCTTTTGTCTTCCATGCAGGGTTCAGCTATCACTTCGGTCAAAATCAAGGGTGTGAGTCATGAATTTTCCACTATTCCGAACATCCAGGAAGACGTCATCCAGATTATCCTTAACCTCAAACAGGTGCGTTTTAAATCTTACAAAGAAGAATCAGTAAAAGCGAGTCTCAAAGTTAAGGGTGAAAAAGAAGTCAAAGCCAGCCAGATCCATTGTCCGGCTGACGTGGAAGTTATCACTAAGGATGCCCATATCGCTACTATCACCAGCCAGAAAGGGGAATTGGAAATGGAAATTGAAATTGAGAACGGTATCGGTTATGTTCCGGTGGAACAGCAGGAAAAAGGGGAAAAGGAAGTCGGAATAATTTCCGTAGACGCTATTTACACCCCGATCCGCAAAGTCAACTACACTATTGAAAATATGCGCGTCGGCAAAAAAACCGACTACGAAAGGATAACTCTGGAAATTACGACCGACGGCAGCATTCAGCCGGAAGAAGCTTTTATTAAAGCCGTAGAAATTTTGGTTGGCCAGTATTCCGCCTTAGCCGGCCTGGAAGAAGAAAAGAAAGAAGAAGTTGCAGAAAAAGTTGAAGAAAAACCAGCCGAAAAAGAAACCGAAGAAAAAGAAGATCCGAAAAAACTGGAAATCACCGCGCTCAAGAGCCTTTCTACTCGGACACTGAATGTTCTGGAAAAAAGCAAAATTGGCAAAGTTGGCGACATTGTCAAAATGACCGAAAGCCAGCTGAGTTCGTTGCCGGGTATGGGAGCTAAGGGTATCAAGGAAATTAAAAAATCCATTGGTGATTACGGATTTAACCTGAAAGCGGAAAAATAATTTTATTCCACAAGATTTATTTAACAGGGTAAAAGCTTAAAAGTAAAGTGAAAATCGTAAATTTGATATGAAACACAGGGTTAGCGGCAGAAAATTAAAAAGGGAAAAAAGCCAGCGCAAAGCTCTGCATAAGATTATGCTGGGCAACTTGATAATGCGGGAAAAAATAACCACAACTGAAGCCAAAGCCAAAGAAATAAAATTTTTAATTGATCCGATCATTAAACAGGCCAAGCTGGCGCAGCAGCCGGAGAAGAAAATTGCAGTCCTGCGTTATCTGGCGCAGAAATTGCCAGCAGCCGCGGCCAAAAAACTGGGCGGCGAGTTTGCTAAAAAATTTGAAAAGCGGCAAAGCGGCTATACCCGAGTTATTGAAATTGCCAGGCGTAGAAGCGACGACGCGGCGATGGCGGTGGTAGAGTTTGTATAAAACTTTACGAATTACTAATCAGATACGAATATACCAATTACGAATATTTTTTTTGATTCGTATGCTAGTAATTGATTAGTAGTTAGTAAAGAAACTAGCAAAGAAAATATGAAGAAAAGCACACAAGCTATTCAACGAAAATACCATCTGTTTGACCTGGACGGGAAAGTTATCGGCCGGACCGCTACGGAAATTGCCAAAATTTTGCGCGGCAAAAACAAGGTGGATTTCGCCCCGAATATTGACGGCGGAGATTTTGCAGTGGTCGTAAATTCCGATCGTTTAGTGGTGACCGGCAGGAAATCCCAGGGCAAAATTTACCACCGTTTCAGCGGCTATCCGGGCGGTATTACTTCCACGGCTTTGATTGACCAGCTGAAAAAGGATTCGCGTAAAATTGTCACCGATGCGGTTTACGGCATGCTGCCGA
>Ga0172370_10007904_pt1 | contig 12911 bp, 13 predicted proteins | sample LakKiv5m_FD_114538 | JGI IMG/M metagenome (GOLD analysis project Ga0172370, IMG submission 114538) | Freshwater microbial communities from Kabuno Bay, South-Kivu, Congo - kab_022012_11.5m | ecosystem: Environmental > Aquatic > Freshwater > Lake | place: Democratic Republic of the Congo...
GTTTTTATGTGAATACTGTTGGAAAGCATGGTGATGAAAACACGATCAAAGCCTATGTTCAGAGCCAAGGTCGAGAAAAGGAATATGTAAAGCTGCATTCACAGCAATTACGCCTCTTTTAATCTCTATGGGTAAATTCCCCGAAGCTGTGCTTCGTGAATGAATCGATTTTCTTTGAATTAATACCTCGTAGCTCTTCTGCGAGGATTCTTTATTATAAAATAAATTCATTTCCGGATTTATGTTATGAAAATAACATTATGATTTTAGGTAAAACAGTAAAATATATAGCTAAAAGATACAGCGCTTGTTATGTAGATATTTAGTACTAATAGAGGTTAATATGCAAGGAATTAAATAGTATAAATTTATGGCGTATGAGTTTAATTTGAATGAATTTAAGCATCCCCAGTTAGTTGCTTTGGCAGTGGGAAATGGATCGGGAACAAAAGTTTTTCAAAGCTTGCTTGATGGGCATAAAGAGATTCTTATGATACCAGGATACCCTCTGATGTATTTATATCCATATTGGCATAGATTTCTTGGTACGAATAAGACGCTTACATGGGAAGTTGTCCTTACAAATATATTTAATCGGTTCCCTGGTATATTTGATTCAAGGATAATGCCTGGAAGTGAGTCGATGAATGAGTTGGGTAAAAATAATGATGAATTTATAAAATTGGATACTAAAAGGTTTGAGGAGGTGTTTTATAAAATCACTTTTGGCTGTGCAGTTAGCTCGAAAAATTGTGTTTTAGCGATGCATTATGCTTATGGGTTGGTTTTAGGGCAAGACTTAAGCGAGAAGAAAGTCGTGTTATACCATATACATACAAACGAATATATTAAATATCTTTGGCGAGACTTCCGGGATATGAAATTAATAGTATCCATACGTGATTCTCGTGCAAATGTAAGAAAAAGAGAAGCTAACAGTATCGTTAAAGCTAATGAAGTCAAATTCAGGAAAAGTGATAATATGCTGATGAGTCTTCGTGCATATAGGCAGGTTATAAAACTAATTACTTCTGGCTTGGATAAACTTTCCTTTATGCCGTTAGAAAATGTAAGGGTATTTCGACATGAAGATTTGGTTCTCCGATTGGAATCGTTGATGGAAAATGTGTCTTTATTTTTAGGAATAACTTATAATGAGTCTATGTTAAATCCCACATGGGGATCATTGGTATGGAGAGCATCATTCTACACTTTTGATAAACAATATGCGGTTAATCCTGATGTAATAAAGAGAAATTGGCTTTTAGAGGAATCGTATGATGACTTATATGTATACGAGGGATTTAGTTGCGATTATTTAAATGCATATAAATACCCCCCCTTATTTGCATATAAAGACGGTATATCTGGGTTGACTATTTTATTTTTTAAATTATGGCGAATATCTGATATAGAGAAGAAAAGAATAAAAAAGCTGTTCGAATTAGAAGGTATGAGAGAATATTTTAATGCATTAATGGATGAAGTTAAAAATATTCAGAAATTGATCTCTTACAAGCATAATTTATTTTATTCATTGAAGTGGACAAATGATGGTGTTGATTATTCGAAAAAAATGTTTTATGAGTATTTTCTTGATGCAAGCAATCTTTTTAATGATATCAAGCTTCTAAGTATTCTTGCGTTTAGACTTTCACAAATATCCTATGTGCTTCATGGAGTTCTGAGATATATGTATTCTTTTGCAAGGATACCTTATGAAATTCTATTGCGCAATTGTTATATATGCATTGCAGTTAAAAGACGTTTGTATAATAAAAGATATTTCCCGGAAATATTTTGATAATATTCTATTGAAAAGAATTTTATGGGGATATTAATTCGAATTTATATTAAATTTGTATATAAAGTTATTAGGTATTTATTTATTTTGCTTAGTGCTCTTATTTTTGTTCCTCTTGTTCTGATTGTAAGGCTCATTCATCCGTTCGTATTAATAAGATTTGGGGGTTTCTGTTATTCACGTATAGGTCATTTTGCTGCAGACGCCGGTCGTTATCATGCTGATATATTATTGGGTAAATCAAATTGCTTAGATTTGTTCTGGCTTCCGGATCATACATGCAATGATCAATGGGCATTAATGGTTAGACGTAATATGAATGTATACTGGTGGGTGCGTTACATGGATAAATGGAACAGGCTTATACCAGGCGGGAAAAAACATATAAGAGAAGGCACACGAGACACAGAAGGTTTTATCGAGCAAAGCCGGAATACATTTTCATTTCTCAACTCGGAAGATGAATATGCCAAGAGGTGGTTGCGTCAAAAAGGTTGGAGGGACGGAGAACCATTTGTTTGCTTGCTTGTGCGCGATGAAGCTTTTCTGCCAAATTATGAACTAACCGGTTTAGGTGATAAGAAATCTTATGACCAATATAATTATCATGATTATCGTAATACTGAAATAGATACATACATTCCTGCTCTTGAATGGTTAGCGAAACAAGGCGTTTGGGTTTTTCGCATGGGTAAAATTATGAAAAAAAGACTGCCAAAAATATCCCCAAAAATATACGATTATGCTTTTAGTGATCAAAAAAATGATTTGCTTGATATTTGGCTTTTCGCGAATTGTGATTTATGCATCTCTACGGGGTCTGGACCAGATACCATAAGTTATGTTTACAGACGACCTATATTGCATGTTAATTTTATGCCGCTTAATTTGCTGTGGTCTTGGACTAACATAGTATGTTCGCCAAAGCATTTATATTGGAAGGTAACCGGCAATCATTTAACATTAAATGAATATTTGCTGAGCAATTATTTGCAATCGCAAGCATATAAGGAACATGATATTGAAATTGTCGATTTAACACCTGACGAAATATTACTTGCTACTCAAGAAGCTTGGTCGCGTCTAAAAAACGAATGGGAAGAAACTGCACAGGATTTTAATGATAACGAATTATTTTGGGAGATATTTCGCAACGACCCTGCTTTTTTCACATATCATAATTGGGTTAATCCTCTTGCGCGTATTTCGTCTGTATTCCTTAGGAGTAATCAAGGTTGGTTAAAATAGTATTTATTAGTATAAAAGATATTTTGTATGGATATCCCTCTTTAATTAATGGCTGAAATTATACACTCGCCCAGCAATATCATTGTTATTGGAGGCGGCATTCTTGGTTTGTCAACTGCTCTGCACATTTTAAAATCACAACCCGGAAGTCGTCTTGTACTGATAGAAAAAGAACAGAGTATTGCAGCTCATCAGACCAGTCACAATAGTGGCGTGATTCATTCAGGTCTTTACTACAAACCGGGTTCATTGAAAGCAATCAACTGCAGGCAGGGGTATGCGCAACTCCTGAGATTTTGCAGAGAGGAAAATATCAGTCATGAAATATGCGGAAAAATTGTCGTGGCCACTACCGAATCAGAGTTACCTCAATTGTATGAACTTCACTGCAGAGGAGTCGCCAATGCTCTTCATGGACTCAGAGTGTTAAATTCTGCAGAAATACGTGATATTGAACCGCACTGCGAAGGAATCCGAGGGTTATTTGTACCACAAACAGGGATTGTCGACTATCTCGCAGTCGCAAATAGATATACTGAAAAAATCACTGATAAGGGGGGGGAAATTATTTGTGGAGAAAGGGTGGCGGGTATTCGGCAGAAAGGAAATAAGGTTGAGGTGATTGGTGATTCACGCACATGGACAGGTCAGGCGGCAGTGGCTTGTTCCGGTCTACATTCTGACAGGTTGGCCCGTCTTACCAATCCAGCTTTTTCTTTCAGTATTCTCCCTTTTAGAGGTGAGTATTATAAGCTTAAACAGTCATCTCCCAAGTTTGTTAATCATTTGATATATCCAGTACCTGACCCGGCCTTTCCGTTTCTTGGCGTTCATTTTACCCGTATGATAGGTGGTGGCGTTGAGTGTGGGCCCAATGCGGTCTTTGCTTTTGGTCGTGAAGCTTATAAAAAAACCGATTTTAACGTTCGAGATACCCTTGAAGCTTTTGCTTGGCCGGGTTTTCATAAAGTAGTATCAAAGCACTGGCGTAGCGGTTTAGGTGAATATCATCGATCGTTCAGTAAGAAAGCATTTGTTCATGCACTGCAAAAACTGATTCCAGAAATACATGTAGAGCATCTTGAAGCTGGTGGTGCAGGTATACGTGCACAGGCTTGTGATCGTCATGGTAATTTATTGGATGATTTTGTTATCCGTAAGGATGGCAATATCATTCATGTTTGTAATGCCCCGTCACCCGCAGCAACATCATCATTAGCCATTGGGAAAACCATTGCAGATACTGTGTTGGCTTTTTTAAACTGAGGAAGAATACAATATGAAAAAAACGCTTTGCAGAGTTAGTGGCACCTTGTTGACTAAAGTTCTTGATTTCGGTATGCAACCTTTAGGGAATGGCTTTCTTGAAGCTCAAGATTTTAAGGATGAATACTATTTTCCGATGGAAGGCGGGTTTTCAGAAGAAAGCATGATGTTTCAGTTGCTTATGCAGCCCGATCCAGAAAAGATGTTTCATGATCATTATGCTTTTTATTCGAGCACATCAAGTTACATGAAGCAGCATTTCAAGCAGTTTGCTGATCTTGTTCTTCAAAGCGGCTATCTTTCGAAAGCAGATCCCTTTGTTGTGGAGTTGGGCTGCAACGATGGCATTATGCTTAAGAATTTTGTTGAACTGGGTATTCGTCATTTAGGTATTGAACCTTCCCTGAATGTTGCTCAAGAAGCAAACAAGCATGGAGTCACTACCATATCCGAGTTTTTTTCAGAAGAGCTTGCTGAACGCCTTGTCAATGAACATGGTCAGGCAGATGCTTTTTTTGCTGCCAATGTTATGTGTCACATTCCGGATATTGTAGGTGTCGTTAAAGGCATTAAAAAGCTGCTCAAACCAACTGGTGTGGTTATGTTCGAAGACCCCTATCTGGGTGACGTAGTTGCCAAAACTACGTACGATCAAATTTATGATGAACATGTGTTCCTGTTCTCAGCGCTCTCTATCCAATATTTGTTTGGATTGCAGGGTATGGAGTTGATTGACGTTTTGCCACAAATAACTCATGGTGGTTCAATGCGCTACGTGCTTGTCCATCAAGGTGCTTATCCCGTTAAGGAGGCTGTTACGCAACTTCTCGCAAAAGAAAAAGCGCAAGGGCTTGATCGCTTGGCTACCTTCGAAATATTTAGAGCCAACGTCGAAAAGTCAAGATTAGATTTGGTTACTTTACTCAAAGAACTGAAATCGCAGGGTAAAAAAATAGCAGGCTATGCGGCAACCTCAAAAAGCACCACAGTTCTCAACTATTGCGGTATTGGCCCTGACCTGATTGAATACATTTGTGACACAACACCTATCAAACAGGGTAAATTGTCACCAGGTGTACATATTCCCGTTGTGCCTTATGAAACCTTTAAAAATAATCCACCTGACTATGCTGTGCTGTTGGCGTGGAATCATGCCGCAGAAATTATGGCCAATGAAAAAGAATATGTAGCTGCCGGAGGAAAGTGGGTTGTTCATGTCCCGGAAGTGAGGGTCATCTGATGATTCTTTGTGCAAATCCTGCCGCCCAGTTTAATAGCTACCAGGATGAAATTGAAGCTGCAGTGATAAACGTGCTGCGTAGTAATCGCTATATATTGGGCGAAGAAGTGGAAGCCTTGGAGAGAGAGTTTGCCGATTATATAGGAACTCATTCATCCATTGGAGTCGCCAATGGTACCGATGCGCTTGAATTGGCCATTCGTGCGCTTGATATCGGGCCAGACGATGAGGTAATTACCGTTTCGCACACTGCTGTAGCAACGGTGGCAGCGATTGAAGCGGCAGGAGCAACCCCCGTACTGGTAGATGTTGATCCGGTTTTTTATACGCTCAATTCAGCGCAATTGCAGGAAGTGCTGTCGCCAAAAACCAAGGCTGTTATTGCTGTGCATCTGTATGGACAAGCAGCAGACCTTGATGCCATCTGCCAGTTTTGCATCGAGAACAAGCTGTATCTCATCGAAGATGTTTCGCAAGCCCACGGTGCAAACTGGAAGGGTAAGCGCTTGGGTAGCATCGGCCATATTGCCTGCTTCAGTTGCTATCCTACTAAAAATTTGGGTGCCATAGGCGATGCTGGCTTGATCACTACAAATGACCCCGTGGTAGGCAATAAGGTACGCATGCTCAGAGAGTACGGCTGGCAAAAACGTTACATTAGCGACTTTGTGGGCAGAAACTCTCGTCTCGACGAATTGCAGGCGGCTATCTTGAGAATCAAGCTGCGCTATCTGGACGCAGATAACGGTAAGCGCCAGCAGCTTGCCGCCCGATACAGCGGAGAGCTGGCCGGGCAGGCATTGCAGTTGCCACAGATTCGAGCAAATGCTGAGCATGTGTTTCATCTTTATGTGATACGAACCGCTCATCGCCATGCATTAATAGAGCAATTGAAGACGCACGACATACAGGCAGCCATTCATTATCCCATGCCAGTGCATTTGCAGCCAGCCTATAAAAATCGTATTCGCACAGCGACAGATATGAGTGTTACTGAAAAATTAGCCGAAGAAGTGCTTTCTTTGCCTCTGTATCCTGAACTATCATCAACAAATATTGCAAGGGTTATTGATACCGTTACAAGTCATCACGTCAAATTTGCTGGTACATGATCATTAACACGACTCCGCTTAGCGGCCTGTTTGTTATAGAGCCAAAGTGCTATCAGGATGAACGGGGATTTTTTCTTGAAACCTATCAGGCTGATCGTTACCGCGAGGCTGGCATTCTTGAGACCTTTGTTCAGGATAATCAATCCCGTTCGCTAAAAGGGGTGTTACGAGGCCTGCACTTTCAGGTAAAGCGACCTCAGGCACAACTTGTTACGGTAATGCGAGGACTTGTTTTTGATGTGAGCGTGGATCTGCGACCAGCCTCACCAACTTTTGGCCAGTGGTTTGGTATTGAACTCGGTGATAAGGGCGCCCGGCAGATTTATATGGAACCTGGTTTTGCCCATGGATTTTGTGTTCTGAGTGACTGGGCCGATTTGCACTACAAAGTCAGCCGCAATTATGACGCCCATGATGAAGGTGGTCTGTATTGGAACGATCCTGATGTCGGTATTAAGTGGCCGGTTCGTGAGCCTTCGGCTACCGTTCGTGATGCCGCTTATCCAAAGTTAAAAGATCTAACTCTCTCCCAGTTGCCACATTATCCAACTGATAATTCTAAAAAGTCATGACCAATACTGCAAATCAAAGTCAACCCTTTTATATTTGGGAGGGAGTATACCACGACTTTCAGGCTGCAGAATCGGAGGCGAACGGCGCTGGTTTTGGCTCTGATGTTTATCGTAGTCGATCCTTACTGGCCGCAACAGAATGCCTTGTTGCGCTCAAGTCAGACAGTCCCATTCCTGCTTTTCATAAGCAGCGTAGCACTCATTTACCGCTTGTTGTGGCAATGATGCTACGCGATAAGCCGCAGGTTAAAATTCTCGATTTTGGCGGAGGGCTGGGTATTGGGTATATGACTCTTGCTGAGAGCATCCCTGCTGATTTGCATCGAATTGAGTATACCATTGTAGAGGTACCAGAAGTTTGTCAAAGCGGGATGGATTTTCATGCGGGGTTGGGGGGGGGGGTAATATATACTTCAGATTTGCCAATCTTTGCTAATTTTCATTTGATCCATGCAGCATCTTCCTTTCAATATGTTGAACTTTGGCAAGACTTGGTAGCAAAATTTTCTGCGCTTACGCCGGAATATATTTTACTATCGGATGTATTTGCCGGGTCTATAAAGCCGTATGTCACTCTGCAAAATTACTATGAAAGCAAGATTCCCCACTGGTTTTTGAATTTAAATGAACTGTTGGGTGCCTTTGAACACTATGGCTACCGCCTGGCTATGAAGAGTTATGCAACCTCCCGCAGATTGGATGTTGAAGATACGTTGCCAATGGCCAATTTCCCTGAAGCTTTACGTTTATCACAGAGTTTGCACTTGCTGTTGCAAAAAAATAAAAAATGAAGATTTTAAATGGTCTAAATGGAAAAACTGTAGTCGTTACCGGAGCAAGAGGGTATATCGGTTCTGTATTGGTTGATGCGTTAATACAGCATTCCTGCAAAGTAATCCGTGTGAGTCGTGTGGATTTGGAGCCGTTGGCTGATACCAAAACACTCAAAGCTGATGTCCGCAACGCTAATACTTGGGCTGAAATTGTTGCGCAGACTGATGTTATTTATCACCTTGCCGGAAATACCAGTGTCAATGAGGCCGCCAGCAATCCCGCTGAAAGTTTAAATTCAACGCTTTTACCCATAAATCATCTTGTAAAAGCGGCGAAGGAACGGCAATGCAAACCGCGAGTGGTTTTTGCCTCCACAGCAACGGTTTATGGATTGACACCACAACTTCCCGTTGCAGAAAATATCGAGCCAAAACCAATAACGGTTTATGATTTGCATAAACTTTTTGCTGAGCAGCAACTTGCTTTGGCTGTGCAACAAGGTTTCGTTGATAGTGTCTCTCTGCGTCTGGCAAATGTGTATGGTCCAAGTACCGGTGTGAGTTCAGCAGATGATCGGGGTATTTTGAATAGAGTCACAGCAATGGCATTGCAGGGCAAAGATTTGATGGTTTATGGGGACGGTAATTATCAGCGGGATTATATTTATATCACAGATGTTGTTAATGCGTTCCTTTTTGCGGGTATCAGCCCACAGCTTTGTGGCCAATCATTCAACATAGCGAGCGGAATTGGCACAACAGTAAAAGAGACATTTGAGCTTGCGGCTGCCCAGGCAGGAAAAATAACAGGCCAATCTATAGGGGTTAATTGTGCTGCATGGCCAGCAGGCATTGCTTCGATTGAATTCAGGCAATTTACGGCTGACATCGAAAAATATACTACGGCTACCGGTTGGAAGCCTGAGATCAATCTTGAGCAGGGTATAGCCTTGTTGGTCGCTGAGCTATTAAAAAGGGATAAATAAGGATTATGAATAAACCTTCAAATCTCTGGGAAAATATTACTTCAAGCCTATTTTCAAATATTGATGATGAGTTTGTGAATTCATTTCGTGTTCCTGGGAGTGCCAATGCAAGGCTTGCGGCATGGGATCCTTATGATAAGTCAATGAGATATTATAAGTTTTTGCTTTATAACACAGCCCATAGTAAAGATTCAAATTTTTTTGAAGCATATAAGAAAATCAAGAATGTAAATATAGGTCGGCCAGTAAGTGTAAATATAGGTGAGTGCGATATCAATATCGATCATTTATTTGCAGTTGAAGAAGTGCTTTTTATACGTGGCTCATTAAAAAATGAAATAAAATCAGTTATTGAAATTGGCGCTGGTTTTGGTCGGACATGCCAAGCATTGTTGTGCATTGAACCATCAATTGAAAGGTATACAATTATTGATTTGCCTGAAGTCTTGAATCTTAGTAATCTGTATCTTAAAAAGGCTATACCAGAGCTTGTTGATAAAGTGGAATTTATTGACTGTAGAACAAATTACTTTAAAGAGAGAACCGCTGACCTTGCTATCAATATTGATTCATTTCAAGAGATGATGCCTGCAACTATTGATGGGTATATGAAAGCAATTATTTCTAATTGCGACGCATTCTATTGCAAAAATCCTACCGGGAAATATTCTCCTGATACTGTTGGATTGCAAAGTGTAAGCCAAGAACAACTTACAGATGTATATGCCTTAGGTTATTGTAGGGAAATTTTAGATTTATTTAATGAGAAGGCATTATATAAAGCTGCGCAAAACTATTTAGCTGCTTATTTACCCCCCCCCCCAGCAACATGCCAAAAGCAGGTTACTGGCAGTTGGTTGCAGATGAAGCAATGGTCATGTTTCCCTATTTACATCATGCGCTCTATCGCCAATTATAATTTATTTTTAAGCGATAAATGGAATTTTTTTTGATGGTAGAAAATATTAGATACTCATCAGCTTTCCTGTACGGGTTGTAAAATTAATACATAAAGAGTTTTTAAATGAATTTTTATCCATACACCACGATTTCCTCGGTGTATTTAGTAAAACTACCGCACCATTTTGAAGATAATGGTGATCTTGTCGTCATGGAGGGTTTTATTAATGTGCCTTTTGCCATTGCACGCGTATTTGTTGTTCGAGCACCGGAGGGGGCTATTAGAGGTCACCACGCTCACAAGGCGTGTGCTCAATTTCTGACCTGCCCACACGGTGTAGTCGAGGTTAATTGTACTGACGGCGCTCATTCAGCCGAGTTTGAACTCAATCATCCAAACATAGGATTGTATATTCCACCCAGTATTTGGACTGAGCAACGCTATAAGACCAAGGATGCTGCCTTGACCGTGTTATGCGATCGCGTTTTTGAACCTGGGGATTATATCCGAGAATACCCAGAGTACTTGACATACCGTCAAGAATTAGTAGAGCGTAGTAACTTTGGTAGAAAAATTTTGTTATGAGAATAGTCGTTACAGGTGCAATTGGGCATATTGGTTCATACCTTATTCGTGATTTAGCTGTACAGTTTCCTTCGGCTGAGGTTGTCATGATCGACAACATGATGACACAACGTTTCCCCTCGTTGTTTAACTTGCCATCTTTGGGGCACTATCGCTTTATTGAAGGCGATGTCACTCAAATTGACCTTCAACCGATACTAAAAGATGCGCATGTGCTGATTCATCTCGCTGCCATTACTGATGCGGCTGGCAGCTTTGACAAGGCTGATTTGTTGGAGGCGAATAACTATCAGTCCACTGTTAAAGTTGCGGAAGCCTGTGCAAAGACTGGCACGCGTTTGATAGCGCTCTCTTCTACCAGTGTATATGGGACGCAAAATGAAGTTGTTGCGGAAGATTGCACGCCTGATGAGTTAAAGCCACAAAGCCCCTACGCCATTACCAAGCTTAAAGAGGAGCAGTTGGTCACAAAGCTTTGCTTGGAGGATGGGTTGAAAGCAATTTCCTGCCGGTTTGGTACTATCTTTGGTGCTTCTCCAGGGATGCGTTTTCATACGGCGGTAAACAAGTTTTGCTGGCAGGCAGTGATGGGGCAGCCTATTAGTGTGTGGAGCACGGCGTATGATCAAAAAAGACCATACCTCGACCTCATTGATGCCGCACGGGCTATTGCATTTATCATCCGCAAAGACCTTTTTGATGGTCGCATTTACAATGTGTTAACTGATAACGCCACCGTGCGCCAAGTGGTAGATACCGTACGGGAGTTTGTGCCCTACCTGCAAGTAGGTTTTGTTGATAGCAAAATTATGAACCAGCTTTCTTACGAGGTTTCGTGTGAACGGTTTAAAGGGGCAGGTTTTGTCTTTGCTGGCGATTTGCGGCGCGGTGTAGGTGAGACTATTTCACTTCTTCGGCAGGCAAATTATTGAGATATCGATGGGAATGTGTCTCGTTGCAAAGATTTTCGATAGAATTTTGTACTTCTTTATGCCCTTATAAATTATTCTTTTATGGAGCCTCTTTTTACTGTCATTACAGATGTTTATTATGGATTGCCATATTTTAAGGAAACAGTTGAGTCTATTATTAACCAGACTTATAAAAACCTCGAAATTATTATATCGAATAATGGAGGTGATGCCAGTGTATGTTCTTATGTAAATGAAATCACGAAAATGGATTCGCGAATTGTGTTGATAACTTATAAAACAAATATCTTTAATATTGATGACCCATGCCTTGGAATAACAACTCTTGGTAATAAAGCTCTTGAATTTGCGACGGGAGATTACATTTTATATACTTCTTATGATGACCCGCTCTCTTTAGATTATGTAGAAAGAATGGTAAAGCTATTTACAAATAATCCAAATTGTACAAGTGCAGCCGGGCGTTCAGTCAGTATTGACTTTAATGGTAGCGTAAATGAAACTGAACTTTATCATCGTGAAAACAATTTCAGGCAAGTATATATACCTGGTCATGAACTTGCTTTAAGCTATTTGCGGGATGAGTATAGGGTTTTTGCTGAACCGGGCACTATTTTTTCAATTAGAAGAGATGTTTTTCAAAAGTACGATGGATTTTTTTTAAAAGCGATGGAGTTAAGCCATTTGTATGGCCTCGTGCCGTTTGGGGAAACCGGATTCGATGAGGATGCTATTTATTATTGGCGTCGTCATTCAACACAGTTGAATCTTGATCTTACTGACAGGGGAGTACTTGGATATAATGATACTCTTGATATGATAAATGATATTAATCTTTACAAGAGATGGTCAATATATGGTGAGGATGTTGCTCAATATGTTGTAGACAAAATAATGGAAAATGCCCGGAATTCCGTTCTTTCGCATGCCGTTATGAATTTATGTAACTGGAGAATAAAAGCATTCAGGAAAAACGCATCATATGCAGTATCATATTCTCAGTTTTGGGGAGATTTAAGTGAAGAGTTTTTTGTTAAATCGCCAGGCAGGTTATTATATATGATCAAAAAACCTGTTGTTGAAATTGCAAAAAATCTTATACGGCTTCTTGATAAGATAAAACCGGAATATAAAATAAAATCAAGTTTGTTTAAAATATTGGTTTCCAGAGCGACTCCACAAAAAGAGCAGCTGTTTTATAATGGTCCGAATTATAAGACTGTTAAAAATCAGATGTGAAAGAGCGGCTGATTGTTATGCATAACGGCATATATTTTTTTGCACTGGCAAGCATGATGTTAGATGGAGTGGAGTGATACTCCGAAATGTTGAAGTGGAGCGTAATTGAACTGAAGTATCCCAACCTAAAATTTAATCTCTAAGGGTCAATTCCCCGAAGCTCTGCTTCGTAAAAGAATATCAAATTGAGCGATTACATACACAAAAGTCACAATGTATCTGTTTTATTGTACCATTTTGTCTGCCCATCAAA